>Ga0116164_10000409_pt1 | contig 38214 bp, 25 predicted proteins | sample AD_UKC109_MetaG_FD_89888 | JGI IMG/M metagenome (GOLD analysis project Ga0116164, IMG submission 89888) | Active sludge microbial communities of municipal wastewater-treating anaerobic digesters from Hong Kong - AD_UKC109_MetaG | ecosystem: Engineered > Bioreactor > Anaerobic > Digestate... | reverse complement strand
GGCGGGATGTAGTAGGGAGAACCTGCAAATTGATTGAAGGAGCTGGTGGTTTCCACAGAACCTTGCTTGATCGACTTCGCGACGCCAAAATCGCTGATCGCGATGAATCCATCCTGATTGTAGAGGATGTTGGCAGGTTTGATATCCCGGTGAATCAAGCCAATTTTATGACCAGCTTCCAGCCCACGCGCAACCTGGTTGAGCATGCGAATGGCATCCTTGAGAGGTAATGGTCCACCTGCAGTGATCTTTTGTTCCAGGCTTCCGCCATCAAAATACTGCATGGCGATGTAAATCTGCCCGTCCAAATCACCAACTTCCAGGATTTGCACCACGTTGGGATGCGTGATTCTTGCCATAAATTTGGCTTCACGCTTGAAGGATTCGATGAATTTCTGGTCAGAATTGTACTGATCGTGGAGAACCTTAAGGGCGACAATGCGGTCGAGGGTGGTGTCATTGGCACGGTATACAGTTCCAAAACCGCCGTGTCCAACTTCTTCGAGGATTTCAAATTTCCCCAATTGCATGCCTGTTCCTCTGGTTTTTCCAGTGGGTTTTTGCTCCCACTAAGCGTAAATTAATAATAATTATACCTTCAGACAGCCTCCACAGCCGATAAATTTCACTCAGGCGGTTGGAAAAGCAATAAGGTATTGCTGGTGGAATCGGACACCCAAACCTTGCCGTCAGCGGTTGTGGCGATGCCGCTGATGACTCCCATCAGGTAGCTGTTGTCAAACCCGCCCCACAGGACTTTAAAGTTGCCTTCACGATCAAATCCAATCACACGCCCGCGGTCGGGATCCGTGATGTACACATTTCCGTGTTTATCCAAAGCGAGGAAGGGTTTGTTGTCCAGCGAGTCTGAGGTCCAGGCGTCCACCTCCCATAACCTGGCTGAGCGGAATTGCAGCCCGGTTGGGTCCGGTTCAAAAACCTGCACGCGGTAGTTCCAGGTGTCGGCGATGTAGATCTTGCCGTCCAGACCGATCTCAATTCCGACAGGTTCGTCCAGGTTGCCAGCTTCCAGCCCCAGACCGCCAAATTGAGTCAGGTAGGTGCCGTTCGAATCGAAGACAACCACGCGCTGTTTGCCGGTGTCGGTCACGAAGACGCGCCCGGTTTGGTCGACCGCAATCCCGCGTGGACCCCAGAAGCCATCCGGCAGACCGTTGACTTCAAAGACGCTCCACATTCGCAGGAACTGACCATTGGGCGTAAAGACCTGGATGCGATGGTTCCACGTGTCGGCTACGTAGACATTCCCGTCCATGCCGACCGCGACGCCCCAGGGCTCGTTCATCAGCCCTCCGGGGATTTCTCCATCCATCACATTGCCGTAACCACCAAAGGCATTCAGGAACAAGCCCTGCGAGTCGAGGTGCACAACGCGATGGTTGCGCGAATCCGCCACAAACAGGCTGCCATCCGCTGCAATGGCGATATCGCGGGGAGCATTGAAGGTTGTTTCGCCCGCGTAATTGATCACACTGATTGGTTCGAGACTGATGGTATTGCCGGCGTACGGGTCCACACGCGGCTCTTCCGGCTCAGGGCTGACGCCGTATTCCCAGATCATCGCGGCGACATCTTTTTTGATGTACATGCGAGCGGTATCGCTGGGCGACCAGGTGGCAAGCGTCAGCGACGGATTGTTAAAGGCAATTGCGTACTTCGTGTAGTCGCGGTTGAACCAGACCTGCCAGATGGCAGAACGCTTGGCGGGGTCTTTCCAGTCGCGCAAGACGCTCGAAATACTCCAATCACGATAGAGCGACTCGTTTGGCCACCACATGCGTTTATAGTCAAAGCGGTAGTAACTGTCGCGAACCACCGGCTCAATCTTCGAAAAATTCGACGAACCAACCACGATGATGGGGGAGTCTTGCAGAGATTTGGTAACGTTGGTGTCAAAATCGACCTTATTGGGATAGTCACGCATGTACCACCAATAGGGGTAGCGCACATCGTTGTCGTAGGCAACCTTGATGGTTTTATCTCCATAAAGCCGCTTTGAGATGGTTTCGATTTGCTCGACGGTGTCTTTCATGTCGCGGGTGGAATGGGCGTAAACCAGGAGCTCCATGGCGTTATCGTAGTTGATATAGGCAGCGCGATAGGCCGTGCGGGCTGTTTGCAGGCTGAGCAGACCAAAGAATGCCAGCAGGGCGGCTTTCCAGAAGTTTGCCCCTCCCCAGTTTTTCAACAGAACGAACAAACCAGCGCCAGCGCCCAGAGTGCCCAGCAGGGCCAGCAGAAAATCGCTGGTTGCCTGGAGTTGAAGTAATTCTTTTCCCTGGAAAGGGGGCTCATTGCCGAGCAGGCTGCCGAGCAGACTGCCAAAGGCGACAAAGAAAACGCCGCTCAAAAGCAAAACCAGCCAGCCGCGTTTCTCGCGAACTTCCTGCCAGTTTATTTTCTCGATCAGGTAACCCAAAACCCAGCCTGTGGTCAGGATCATGGGCATGGTGATGTGGGTTGTCAGCCAGGGCATGCGTTCGCCGGCGAAGGAAAACGCCAGCAAGCTCATCCCAGACCAGAATAGCAGCAGGGCGAGAGTTGGCAGCTTTTCAGCGCGGCTCGGGTCTGCCGGTGGATCGGTAAAGAATCGCCCGATTCCCCCAGGACGGACTGGTTCTTCCTCCTCGACTTCTTCGCCGGGGAGTTCATCTACAAGTTCCAAGTCCTCTGAGAGGTATTGTGCTTCCAGGGGCAGGACAATTTCACTTTCCTCGTCAGAAACGGGGGTTTTCTCCCCATCAACCTCCAGCTCACCAGCCAGCAGCTCTTCTGATTCGATCGGCGCGGGTGCATAAGCAACGAAAGGTTCAGCCAGTTTGGCAAGGAAGAGTTTTCGGGATAGCCCTATAATGAAGGCAAATATTACCCCGAGGGCGGGTAGATACTCATAAACGGGGATCTGAACCAGGGCGTAATAATAAAGCGGCTGGGTGCCGCGTTCAACAGCTTGCTGCTGCATCCAGTAACCAAGCGCGCCAACAATGCCCTTGAAAAAGCCTTCACCATGGCTAAAAAAGGTGGTGTAAAAGACGATGAAAATTCCCCAGAAGATCGCCGCGTTGCGCAGGAAGGTTTTGCGGTTCCAGAGCATGCCCAGCACGAGTGATACTGCTATCAGAAGGGTAAAAATGATCCCTGAACGAATAATGCCAGTCTGGCTGTAGTCTGTAGCGTCGAATCCCAGGAGCCTGAGCGGCAGGGCAACCAGCAGGGGCAGGATCAGGATCAGGGGCAGGACAATCAGGTCAAAAGTGCGGGAAGAACGGATCTGCTTCCAGCCAAGACCCTGAACAAGGAACACGATCGCGGCGATGGCGGAGATGCCCGTCAAACCTGCTGCGGCAATCAGAGGCAGTTTCGAGTTGATCAGGTGACTAACACCTGTGGCTCCGGCTTCAGGGGGCACGACGTCCGTTTGCATTGGGGCAGGGGTTTTACCGAGCACATACACACCGAGAGTGACGACGATCAAAGTAAGTGTGACCGCCACGGCGATCTGAAAGCGATTTTTAGAAATTTCGGTCTTCCAGTTGAGGCGAAGCGCTTCGAAAATGAACAACAGTGCCAGGAAGATGGATGCTTCCGCGGTAAAGATATAGGACGTGGCTTTGTCGGCGTAATGCATGGCCGTGATGAAGGTCAGCCAGTAAAGCCACTTTGTTTGACCGTCTTCCATGTAGCGCAGGAAAAGCCACAGCATTACGAGCCCCCAGAAGACGATGAAGATCTCGTTGCGGGTATAGCGGCTGTAGAAGAGTATAAAAGGCGAGATCATGAACAGCGTGGCGGCGCAAAGCGCTCCGACCCTCCCCAGGTAGCGGCGCCAGGCAAACAGCGTGAAGATCACCACGCCGATGCCAAACAGGGCTGCTGGCACACGGGCGGAAAAGTCAGAATCGCCGAAGAGGAAGTACGAAAGCGCCAGGGCATGGAACTGAAAGGGTCCATGCGTGACAGGATCGTAAACGTAATTCTCGATGGTGTAGGCCGGAACGACGTGGTTGATTTCATCGTGCGCCATGGTGCGCGCGCCGAGGTCGTAGAAGCGCGTGACGATAGTGAGGATGATGATAAGCGCGATCAGCAGTTGTTCGACAGTGAAGTTTGGCCACCAGGGAAAGACGGCTTTATCGAGCCAACGGTCGTTGTGGGTTTTGACGGAATTTGCCAGGCTTTCAACAGACATAAATTTGTCTCCGGTATTTGTTCTCAGATGATTGTAAACTATACCTTGCCCATTCAAAATCGGCAAGTTACGGAGGGGGTACAGGGAGACAACGATGGCTGGTAGAGCAGAACAAATTGTAGTTACGTACAACGCTGATGGTGTGGGCGTCTGAGTGATGAGAGCTTACAAACCAAAGAAATCAATCATTCTGAAGCTCGTGATGTCAGGTTGAGAAACGCAACCTGACCTACGCGGATGCTTGCTTGGAAAAAGCGAAAATAGAGACATTTGTGTAGGTTAGGTTCCGTAGCACCTGCCTTGGGGTTCTCGTCTCCAGGGTTGAATCTGACGTCACAAATGGCGGCAAAAAACTTTCTCGGCATAGACCAAGCTGGATTCACAAAGGAATACCAATAGGGCACGATGTCCGGCCCACGAAACGATCAAGATTTTTTCCCTTCCTACTTTGAATTACAATTTATCCATGCACCGTCGCTTGGTTGTTGTGTTGCTTGTTGTACTGGGGATGACATCTTCCTGCGTGCCGCCAACCCCAATGCCAACCGCGATTCCTCCCACCCCCAACCTGGAGCAACTGATGCAGACTTCGGTCTTTGAGGTTACGCGAGCCGCCGTGCTAACCCAGGCTGCTCTGCCCAGCGCCACCTTTACTACACTTCCAACCGCCACAAATACGCCAATCCCGACCGTGATCGCCACCATCGCCCGCACGCCGACCGAAGCTGCCACCGCCACCTCCGCAGCCGCCTGCAATCGGGCTGGCATGGGTACGCCTTTTGACCTCACCATTCCCGATGGCACACAAATCCCTGCCGGTGAGACTTTCACCAAGACCTGGAGGCTGGTCAATTCCGGTTCCTGCAAATGGACCCGGCTGTATAAATTGGTGTTCTACTCGCAAAATCCCCTTGGCGCTACCTACGAACACTTCCTGCCTGGAGAGGTGCTGCCTGGATATGCTGTGGACCTGAGCGTCGAGTTCACTGCGCCTTTGCAACTGGGCACCTACCGCAGCAACTGGATGTTGCAGGCTCCGGACGGGTCGCTCTTTGGGCTGGGGATGAACGCGGACACGCCATTTTACGTCTCGATTGTGGTTGTTGAACAGCCAACCGCCACGCCCTCGCCAAGCCCCACACCCTGATCTAAAAGATAAAATTCAACCATCTCCCGCTTTTTAAGATAAGATTGGATATCAAACTAATCGGAGTGACTGATGCCAGAAACAAACCCTTTTGACCCGCAGGATATGAACGGCGCAATTGAAGCGCTTGGTGCCAACCTAAAATCAGGCTGGCAGCTTGGATTGCAGATGGCGGTTCCTGAAGTTGGTTCCTTGCACCAGGTGGTGATCTGCGGTATGGGCGGGTCGGCAATTGGCGGGGATTTCACCACGGCGTACCTGGCAGAGAAACTACCCATCCCGGTTGTTACGCACCGCAATTATGGCCTCCCCGGTTGGGTAAGAGGACCAGAAACGCTGGTGATCTGCTCCTCTCACTCTGGCAATACGGAGGAGACGCTGAGTTCTTTCAACGAGGCTTTACAGCGTGGATGCAGCCTGATGAGCATCTGTACCGGCGGCAAGCTGGCTGGGCTTTCCACGGAAAATGGAAAAATTTGCTGGATTTTCGACCATGTTGGGCAGCCGCGCACAGCCATCGGTTGGACCGTGGGTCTGTTGCTGGCGCTCTTTTTCCGTTTGGGTCTGATCGAAGACCAGTCTCTGGCGATTGACGAGGCCGCTTCAATTCTTGCTGAAGGGATTCAGAAGTTAGGCAAAAACAGTCCTGTTTCAAGCAATCCTGCCAAACGCCTGGCAGGGCAATTGCTTGAACGCAACATCGTCATTTATGGATCGGGCGAGATGGAAGTGATTGCCAGGCGCTGGAAAGCGGAGATAAACGAACTTGCCAAAGCCTGGGCAGCCTTTGAGGGCATCCCGGAGATGAACCACAACGCCCTGGCGGGGCTGTGCCACCCCGAAAGCCTGTACGAACACACCTCGGCGATTTTTTTGCGCTCGGATTTCGATCATGAACGCAACCAGAAACGCATCGAGTACAGCCAGGGATTCTTCCTGGAGGCGGGCGTGGCGGTGGATAGCGTCCGGGCACGTGGTGAGAGCAAGCTGGCGCAGATGTTTAGCCTGCTCCAGTTTGGAGATTATGTTTCCTATTACCTGGCTCTGGCTTATGGTGAGGACCCAACGCCCATTGAAGTTCTCGATGAGCTGAAGGTGCTTTTAGCGGATTAAAGATAATCGGAATAATTACCATCCACCCAAGATCAACTGACTATTTTTGGTAGATTCAAGAAGGATCGAACTAGCCATGATTTATTATTTTTCAGGGACAGGCAATTCCAAGTGGGTAGCTGAGCAATTTGCTTCCAAAACCAGCGATGTTGCGCAAAACATGATTGGTCAAGCTACAACCCCGTCTATAAATGGCCAGATGATTGGCTTGGTTTTTCCTATCCACGCATGGGGGATGCCGGAACCGGTGATGGATTTTGTTAAGCGGCTTTCAGGCAAACCGGAGTTTGCGTTTGGGGTCTGCACGTGTGGCGGCGAAGCAGGATTGGCTATGGAAAAGTTGAACGACACTTTTCCTTTGGACAGTGCCTACTCAATCAGTATGCCTAACAACTATGTTATGGGTTCAGAATTGGAGAATAGGGAGAAAATTGTTTCAATAATTGCTGACGCCAGGGCAAAGCTGGATCAGATCGCTGAGCAAATTATTGCCAAGCAGCCGGTGACGGATGTGCATATTGGAAATCTTGCCTGGATAAAGTCCAACCTTTTCAACTTTGGTTTCAACAAAGCCGCTCGCACAACAAGCCCTTTTTTTGTTACAGATAAGTGCATCTCCTGTGGAATTTGCGCCAGGGATTGCCCTGCAAAAACGATCACTATGATCGATGGCAGACCTCACTGGGGCAAAAACTGCTATCAATGCACAGCATGTATCAACCTCTGTCCCACCAAGGCGATTGAGTACGGAAAAGGAACTCTGAGAAGGGGTAGGTATCGGATTAAGGATTACCTGGATCAAACAGCACCTTAACCAAATTTTGCTTAGGAGCATTTATTGTTCTTTCCCGATGCAAAAATGAAGATAGAAACTGACCGCCTAATATTACGCAGGTTTTTGGGAAACGATTTGCTGGATCTTTTCGAGTATCTTTCTGACCCTGAAGTCGTCAAGTTCGAGCCCTACCGACCAATGACCTTGGAAGAGGTTCGCCAAGAGCTTGATCTGCGGATTGCATCCGATGAAATGATCGCTGTTGAACAAAAATCCACGGGCAAATTGATCGGGAATGTTTATCTCGGGAAAAGAGAAAACAACGCGCTTGAAATCGGTTTTGTGTTTAACAAAGCCTACTGGAACTTGGGTTACGCCAGGGAAAGTTGTAAGGCGTTGATCCGCGAGGCGTTCTCAAGCGGCATTGACAAAATCATCGCCCACTGCGACCCCGAAAACCAGAGCTCCTGGAAATTGTTGGAAAGGCTGGGTTTCACCCGGACCGCTCACTTGGAACAGAACGTCTTCTTTTGGAAAGACGATCAGAGCCAACCGATCTGGAAGGACACCTATATCTATGCTTTGGAAAAATAGGAGTCGAAAACTCAAGCAGAGGTAAGTTATTGTCTGCTAATCAGTAAAGGACTTGTTAAACAAAAAGCAGTTGCATCATGCAACTGCTTTTTCTGAATATTGATCTTACTCGTCTTTTGGAGGTGTCCACTCCATCCAAACTTTACCAGCTAAGGCGGGTGAAGGTTTCAGGGTCTTGCCGCCCACAGTCCAACCTGATGGCATGACTTCCCCTGTTGCTTGATGGTGCTGATAGGCCAGGATTTGGCGATGAAGTTCGGCTGGGTTGCGTCCAACTGGCGGGCTCAACACTTCCGCGGCTTGAATAACGCCTTCGGGGTCAATCAGGAATCGACCACGGACGTTCACGCCACCTTCTTCGTCGTAGACATCGTAGAGCGTACCAATTTTCCCACCCTGGTCAGAGACCATCGGGAATGGCACATCATGCCCCACCATCTTGCTTAATTCAGTTTCGTTCCAAATTTTGTGTGAATGCACACTATCGGTGCTTACAGAAAGTACTTCAACTCCCAATGCTTGAAGTTTTTCATAGCCAACGGCTATGTGGGAAATTTCAGTCGGTCAGACAAAGGTGAAATCTCCTGGATAAAAACACAATACTACCCATTTACCGCGGTAATCGCTCAGCTTAACTTTCTGATAGGTTCCCTGGTAAAAGGCTGTCGCCGTGAAATCCGGCGCTTTCTTGGTTACTAACATATGCAATCCTCCTTTCAAAGATTCTGGTTAGTTTGGTTGAGAGTATTGTACTAAAGAAAACGAAAAAATACCGCTATGTCGAGAAAATCAGCAAAATAAAGATGGTTCACCATTCTAAATGCAAGACCATAAAGCATCTGCCACCATCTGCGTATGGTTGGACTTGATCCATTAAAAATAAGCCACGACAACATCAAACTTGTTTGGAAGCCCCCCTTTGAAAAGCAGGACGGGATCCTTAACAACACCAGTTTTGTCTTTGAATTGTCTTCTACTGACTCTGCTTTAATAAATCAATCTTTTTTCCCAAAAATTTATTGTATTTTTAGATAAAATCTGTTATAAAAATAGTAATTCCAACTACAAATTATCACCTTAGCAGAAATGCATAATTCTGCGGCAATTCTTGTCTGGCACTGGAAAGATGCCAACCCAAAAGCACTGACAAGATGAACAAATTGCTTATCCACAATATACATAAAGAATTGACTTCATCGCACTCCTACATTGGATCATTGAGCGGCCATACACTGGCTCAGCGATCTACCCCTTCAACTTTTCCTCACAAGAAAAAATTCTGGACTTCATCGTTAGTAACTTGACCACGCAAGTCCCAAGACCCATTCTTTTCCCCCACTCCCATGGCGGAAACCAGCAGTAAAGGAGACAATCATGACCAAGCAAAGCAACAATAGTCTGGCCGGACTAGTGTCATTTATTTTTGTATTTTTATTGATTGCCGTCTCAGTTTGGACAGTGAGCCCTGTGGATAATGTAAGTGCTGCGCCTGACACCTGGAGAACAGCCAATCCAATGTCGACTGGACGGACATATCACACGGCTGTACTTCTGCAAAATGGGCTGGTTTTTGTGATGGGGGGAAGCCAGGGCAGTACAACGTATGCTTCAACAGAACTCTATGATCCATCCACAAATACCTGGCAAATCGGTCTGCCGATGAGCATCCCGAGAGCCTACCACACAGCGACCATGATGCTGGATGGAAGAGTTTTGGTGGTTGGAGGACTGGGTGCAGGCATTTTAACCAGCGTTGAGATATATGATCCTACTACCAACGCCTGGTCCAGTGCAGCCTCGTTGGGGATCGCCAGGCAAGGTCACACAGCAACATTGCTGCCTGATGGCAGGGTTCTGGTAGCAGGCGGTATGAGTACCACTGGCTACCAAAACAACGCGGAAGTTTACTCCCCGGATTCCAACACTTGGACTGCAACGGGCTTGATGACAATCGGTCGTTTCAGGCACAGCGCAACCACGCTGCCTGATGGGACAGTGCTGATCACTGGTGGGGCAGGAAATACTGGCTCCCTGGATTCAGTTGAGATTTTTGACCCTTCGAAAAATACCTGGTCGGTTGCAGCACCGATGAGCACCGGACGTGCCATGCACACAGCTAACCTGCTTAATGATGGGACGGTGGTTGTGATTGGCGGGCGGGACACTGGAGGCAATTCACTTAATAGCGCCGAACGCTATGATCCCGCGTCCGTTACGTGGGGGGCAGTCAATAGCATGATCACAGCAAGGTACAACCACAGCACCACGCTGCTGCCTAATGGGAATTTGATCGTGGCAGGGGGTTGGGATAGCAGCAGCGGGGCTCTCAACAACGTGGAAATTTTCAATACTTCCACGGGCTCGTGGTCTACAACCAGTTCGATGGCTTTCTTTCGCAGTGCCCACATTGCGCTACTCCTGACTAATGGCAATCTGTTAGTCGCTGGTGGCTACAATAATATGCAAAGTTCCAGTGCGGTTGAGGTATTTGACAGCGCGCATCCATCCTGGAGCAATACAGGATCCATCTCAACCAGCCGGGATCAACCACGGATAACTATCCTGCCCAATGGGAATGCTTTGCTGGCTGGGGGGCAGGCAAGCACGGGCGTTGTCGCGAATGTTGATGTCTATGACTCTGCTTTGGGTACCTGGAGTTCGACGGGCTCGATGATCTCTGCCAGGCACGGCCATACCCTCACCCTGTTGCCCAATGGCTATCCCCTGGCAGTTGGCGGTGTTGACGCCTCTGGAACTTACTTGAGTAGTTCGGAGTACTACCAAACTGATGCCGTTGCATGGTCTGCTGCAGCATCAATGACCGATGGAAGAAGGGATCACACCGCCACACTGCTCGGAAATGGATTGATGTTGGTGGCAGGGGGGAGAAACGTGAGCGGCGCTATCGCCACCTGTGAACTTTATGATCCTGTCAGCAATGCCTGGCAAGCGACTGGTTCATTGTTGACAGCCAGGTATTACCACAAAGCGGTACTGCTTAAAGATGGGCGTGTTTTGGTAGCGGGAGGATATGGAACAACATATTTAAGTAGTGCGGAGATTTTTGATCCAGACACAGGCACATGGAGTGCCGTGGGGGCAATGAATACCTCACGCCAGGAATTTTCATTAACTCTTTTGCGTGATGGACGTGTTTTGGCAGCAGGCGGTTTCAACGGCACGAACATCGCTTCTGCGGACATCTTTGATCCGGCAACTGATGGCTGGAGCGCGACCAGTTCGATGGTAATGGCACGCAGACTGCATGCTGCTACTTTACTTCCAGATGGACGGGTTTTGGTTATGGGAGGATTTAATAGCACATCAGGATACCTCGTGGGAGCTTTCACTTACGACCCTGCAATAGACCTGTGGAGTCACCATTCGTCGATGAACACTGGAAGGAGGGGGCCTGCTGCTGCGTTGCTACCCAACGGAAAAATATTAATAGTAGGTGGGTACAACGGCAGCCACCTTGGCAGCGCTGAAGTGTTGAATAGTGGATTGGGATTTGATGAACCATGGATGCCGACTGTTGATAATGTTGATGATGTCATCTATGCAGGTGGAACCCTTGCCATGGAAGGCACAAATTTCAGAGGCTACAATTCTACTGACACAAGCTTTGGTTCCAGCCAGGCGTCGCCAGTAAATTACCCGCTTGTGCAGCTGAGGCGCCTGGACAATGAAGAGACTCTGTGGGTCAATGTTGGCTCTTTCGACCGAACCAGTTTGAGGAGCCTAGCGATTGGCAGCATTAATGCAGGACCCGCATCGGTTACTGTCTTTGTCAATGGCATCCCCAGCCGGTCAGAGACGATTTTAATCGGCTTGCCATCGATCACGCTCTCAAGCGCTGCGTATTCTGTCGCTGAAGATGGTGCGAGCGTCACCGTCACCGCCCAGATCAGCGGAGAGCGATTAGGTGATATCACGGTCGATTATGCCAGCGCGGATGGCACCGCCCTGGCCGGTAGTGATTACACCGCCACCAGCGGCACGCTGACCTTCACCCCCACGGATACAGAAAAAACCTTCAGCGTGCCCATCGTGGATGATGAGGTTTACGAAGGGGATGAAACATTCACGATTTCACTTTCCAATCCTTCTGGAGCGGTTCTTGTTGCGCCTTCCGAGGCAACAGTAACCATAGCCGAAAACGATCCGCTGCCGGGCAGTTGGACGTACACTTCCGAGATGATTACTGCACGACGGGATCACACAGCAACACTACTTTTTTCTGGAAGAGTGCTTGTGGCTGGTGGCGAGAACAGTAGTGGATATTTATCAACTGCTTTAATTTACGACCCCTCAAACGGTACTTGGGCTTCAACGGGAGACTTGATTACTGCACGACGCTATCATACTGCTTCATTAATGTTGGATGGCAAAGTGCTAGTGGTTGGTGGCTATAATAGTACTGGCTTTTTGGCAACTGTAGAAATATATGACCCTCTAACTGGCATTTGGACTTCTACAGGATCGATTAATGTCGCAAGGCAAAGTCACACGGCTACAGTCCTGCAAGATGGAAGAATACTTATCGCTGGTGGTTATGGCAGTGCTGGTCACTTGGGCAGTTCTGAACTCTATGACCCATCAACTGGAATTTGGTCACTAGCCCCATCCATGATCACAAGTCGTATATTTCATACTTCTACACTACTGCCAAATGGAAAAGTACTTGTTGCTGGTGGATACAGTAGTAGCGGTGGTTATTTATCCAACATTGAACTGTATGATCCGTCAACAAACACCTGGACTGCCACGGCGTCGATGAATGTAAAACGCCGACACCACACGGCCACCCTTCTGCCTGATGGTAGAGTACTCGTGGCTGGTGGTCAAAGCAGTTCAAGTTCATATCTAAGCAGTGCAGAAATCTATGACCCCCTCACAGGCATTTGGACCAGTACAGGAACAATGAATATGATCCGGAGTTATCATTCAGCCACGTTACTCCCAGATGGAAAAGTTCTAATGGTTGGAGGTTTTGATCTTAGTGGAACATTAAACACTGTCGAATTATTTGATCCGGTAACTGGAATTTGGTCCATAGGACCCATCCTGAAGACAAATCGCTTTTATCATACTGCGACTCTGTTGCCCAGTGGAACAATCCTTGTGGCTGGTGGCTATTATGGAAGTTATTTATCCAGCGCGGAACTATATCAGCCAACCAGGGGAAGTTGGGCGGAAAGCCCACCCCCGATGAACACGCCCCGCATGCGCCACACGGCTACCCTGCTGCCTGATGGAAAAGTGCTGGTGGCTGGCGGTAATAACACCACTACTCTGAGCTCGGCAGAACTCTACGACCCGCTGACGGGCACTTGGACCAATACCGGAACAATGATCACAGGGCGTTATTATCACAACGCAACTCTCATGGCAAATGGTGAGGTTCTTATAATGTCAGGTTATAACGCCTATAATCTGACCAGCGCCGAAATTTATTCTCCCTCAAGCGGAACTTGGTCGACGACCGGCTCAATGACAGGAGCACGGGAGCAATTTACATCGACACTTCTCCCGGATGGCAGGGTGTTGGTTACCGGAGGATGGAGGCCTGGCGCCAACGCCCTGAACAGTGTTGAAATTTTCAATCCTGCTACAGCCACATGGTCAATTGCGGCTTCAATGGGCACAAGGAGATATACCCACACTGCTACTTTGCTTCCAAGCGGTCTTGTTCTGGTAGTTGGGGGTAACAGTACCGCGGGTACCACAAACACCACCGAACTCTATAATCCCACCACCAATGCCTGGACAAGTGCCGGGTCTATGGCAGCAGGAAGAGCGGCTCACACCTCGACTCTACTTCCCAATGGAAGAGTGTTGGTTGTTGGTGGATCGGGTCCTTCGAGCAGCGCAGAAATTTATGATCCTGAGACAGACTCCTGGTCGGCGGCGTCCTCAATGAGCGAGCCAAGGCTGCTCCACACCGCCACCTTGCTGCCAGATGGCAATGTGTTGGTTGCTGGTGGGAGAACGACTGGCACTGTAGACCTCAATAGTTCCGAAATTTACAATCCCGCTAAAGATACCTGGTCTGATCCGCAATACTTTAACAATGTCAGAGAATTACATCCAGCAACACTCCTCTTGGATGGGACCGTGTTGTTGGCTGGAGGATATAACATTGATCTTGTCTCTTTCTACAGCAGCACCGAGCTCTATGATCCCGAGCTGGGCTATGACAGCGCCTGGCAGCCCACGATCACTTCAGCCTCTTCATCCGTTAGTCAGGGAGAAAGCATTACCATCAGTGGAACGGGCTTCAGGGGTTATGGCTACACCGAAGCCAGCTCCGGTGGGACGCAATCTTCCCCCACCAACTATCCCCTGGTGCAGCTTCGCCACCAGGACAGCGGGCAGACCATCTGGCTGCCAGTATCCGATTTTGATGCTACATCGATCACTACAGTTCCGCTGAGTGGGATCAACCCTGGACCTACCCTGTTGACTGCATTTGTCAATGGCATTCCGAGCATGTCGCAAATGATCATTGTCACACCGCCGCCTGTCATCACGCTCTCAAGCGCCACTTACTCCATAGACGAAGATCAAGCCACAGTTAGCATTGTCGTAAACCTGAGCAGGTCGTCAACTGTTGAAATTTGGGTGGATTTTCTAACCCCTGAAGGTACGGCGCTTGCAGGAATAGACTACGTAGACGTAACTGGCAAGCTTAGATTTGATCCTGGAGAGGTCACAAAGGCATTTGAAGTAACAATCCTCGACGACGCAATCTATGAAGATGATGAAGCGTTTAACGCAGTGATCATGAATCCAGTAAATGCTGTTTTGGAAGAGCCTGACAATGCATTTGTTTATATTCTCGATGACGATCCTGCTCCACAAATCGCTTTGTCGAGTGATTCTTACGCGATCAGCGAAGTAGAAGCATCAATAACCATCACCGTCCAGATCAGCGGCGAAAGATCGATGGATGTAACTGTGGATTACGAAACCATTGAAGGCAATGCCGCGTCGGGCGGTGACTATACTGACGTCAGCGGCACTTTAACCTTTACACCCACAGATACTCAAAAAACCTTTACTGTGCCAATCCTGGATGATTTAATCTATGAGGGCGATGAAACTTTCACGGTTTTGCTTTCCAACCCTTCAGACGCGGTTCTTGTTGAACCTTTTGAAGTAAATGTCACAATCGCGGAGAATGATCCACTGCCTGTGGTAGATCTCAGCAATGCCACCTATTCTGTAGACGAAGATGGCGCGAGCGTGACCATCACCGCCCAGATCAGCGGCGACAGATCAATTGACGCCACGGTGGATTACGCCACCGTCGAGGACACTGCCCTGCCTGGCAGCGACTACACCGCCACCAGCGGCACGCTCACCTTTACTCCCACAGATACCGAGAAGACCTTTACCATTTCCATCCTGGATGACGCTATTCACGAAGGTGATGAGTGGTTTTCCGTTGACCTTTCCAATCCCACCAATGCCACGCTGGGCACGCCATCCATGGCGCTGGTCACAATCTTCGATGATGACGAAGCGACCGCAGATCTGGCAATCAGCGTGACCGATTCACCTGATCCTGTAATCGTTGGCCAGGTGCTGACCTATACAATTATCGTTGAAAACCTGGGTCCTCAGGATGCCATTGCTACAATGGTAACGGACACTCTACCAGTGGGGGTGGAATTCATTTCCGCTTTGGGCTTGGATTGGAGCTGTGGCGAACTTAGCGGGGTTGTTACCTGTCAGCTGGCCACGCTCGGAAATGGGGCAAGCAGCCAGCTGGAAATTCTTGTCAAAGCACCGCTCAGTGCGGGTGAAATTTCAAACACCGCCCAGGTTTCGTCTTCTGTTGCCGATCCCAACCTTGCAAACAACGAGGAGACTGAAGCGACGTTTGTGGAGATGAGGAAGATCTATCTGCCATTGATTCTCCGATAGAGGTATTTGGGAAAAGCAATAATTTCAAATGAACCAGTGACTTTGAGGGCATAATCCTCCTTGTTCTTTTAGGATTATTACCTCAGCTGACACATTCATTGATGCGTAACCTGATCAAGCGCGGCCAAATCCTATCGAGGCCGCGCTTTCATCTCTGCGCAAAAACATCGGCTTATAACTAGACCCGGTTCATGTTGTTGATGCAAGAGGGGATTTTGGCACCGCATTGATTTAGGTTTTAGGTAAAGGGGGATTTCTTTTGGAAAAGAAAACGACTTTTGTTGTACAAACACGTACAGACTTCGCTCAGTATCTGTTAGAATTAGAAAGTTGTACATAACAAATAAAACACATTTTATCAGGAGAAACATGAAGAAAGTCACTTCCATTAGCATTTTTGTTCTCATTACCTATCTTGCTATGATCATCGTCAATGGGCTTGCCAACGCGCTGCCGATCAATGGCATGATCACCGGAGATATTTCGGATTCATACCCCAATCTTTTCGCGCCAACCGGCATTACCTTCACCATCTGGGGTGTCATCTACTTATTGCTGGCAGCCCATACCCTCTATCAGCTCGGTCTCTTCCGCAAAAAAGGCGAAGAGGTCAAAACCGCCCTGTTGAAGGATGTCGGCATCTTGTTCGGGATTTCCTCGCTGGCTAATTTTGCCTGGATCTTCGCCTGGCACTACAAGGTTATTCCCCTTTCCATGCTGTTGATGCTGGTCATCCTGGTTTGCCTTGCTCTCATTGTCATCCGCATCAATAAAGAAAAACTAACTGCCAACGAAAAAATCTTCATTCGCCTTCCCTTCAGCGTCTACTTTGGCTGGATCACAGTAGCGACCATCGCCAACGCCACAACCTTATTTGTAGACATGCTTGGTTCACCCGTAAATTTGCTGGGCATCTCAGAGGTGGTTTGGACCGTCGCAATCCTGTTGATTGGTTTGGCAATTGGCGTTGTAACAACGCTCAAGAATCGCGACGTTCCTTATGGCTTGGTGATCGTCTGGGCTTACATTGGTATTCTGATCAAGCACCTGATGGATAAGCCATTACCCGATGGTTTCAACTCCCAATACCCTGCCGTGATTGCCACGGTCATTATCAGCCTGGTTGTGCTTGTGGCAACCCTGGCTTACACCCAGTTGAAAGCAAAAAAGTAAGTAACATCTGAAGCTAAAACGGGAGACGACATAGATAGTCTCCCGTTTTTTGTGTCAATGACTCACCGCTATCAAGAAACTGTCGCGCTGCCAGCATTCCGGCGGGATTGCGTTCTCTCCAATAATTTAAGAACTCTGGGGCGGTTATAGCGCTGTGGAATAATGCAGGGAAGGTTTCCAAGCAGCGCAATGATCAGCATGAGCCCGGTTGCTGATGCAGGAAGAAAAAAACCAAATACCCAAAAAAGAGAGATAACCAGCCAGTGGGTCAACTCGGCGCGGCAGGACTCGAGCAGAAAGCGTTCCAGGTTTTCCTCTGAGAGATCTTCAAGATGTCTCTTTTTGTAACCGCGTTTTTTCCACAACCCACCACCATCCGGCAGGAGCTGCTTCCATCTCTTCACTTTAAATATATCTTCATAGAGTTGACCGTCTCTTTCAAAGGGGTGGGATCGAAAAAAGAACGCGCGTGGATTGAAAACCTTATCCGGCAGGAAAAGGCAAATATTAACTACCGACAGATTGATAACCGTCCAGACTGCAAAGCAGAGGAGAAGCGTCCATCCGTTGGGTAAATAAAGGATCCTCACGTTTCATCCTCCCCGGCAATCACACGACCTTTCCAGGTCACCGGCAAACCAAAAACCTTTGTAATCAGCGAAACAATGAAGATCAACAGAAAACCTAAGACCAATAGTGGGAAGAAAATGATGGGAAGCACGTGGAAACGACCTATTCTATTTGCCAAAGAACCCAGAACAAAGACCCAAAGCAGGTATAGCAGCCCGTAAACAGCGATCATTGGCAAATTGGCGCTTCCCACGGATAGTACGAGATAAATTGGCACGGTAATCATCGATCCGAACCATAAGATAATCATCAAAAGAATCAGTGGATGTGTCTTGGTGGCACCAAATGCAAAGTTCTTCACCCAGCCTTGCACCAGGCTGCGCAGCCCTCCCGGGTACATTCTATACGAAACATCCTGATCCCCAACAAAAAGTTGGTACGGCAAATGATTTTGCTGCAACTTTTGCCCGAAAACCATATCTTCCACAATGCACTGACGCACACTTGTGTGCCCGCCAATTTTTTCGTAATCTGCTTTCGCGATCAGCAGAACCGGACCATGCACGCCGATGTTGGTTTTCCGCGGGAGGCTAGTGCCATTGGCGGCAATCTGCACCAGGTTAAACAAAAAAGAGAACTGTTCATAAGGCTCTCTGGCGGTATGGAAGGGTTGCACGGAGATGCTGCAATCAGCAGCTTGATGGGCCTGAACAAGCCGCGCGAGCCCATCTTTTCTGAGCCTGACGTCCGCATCCAGGAAGAGCAGAAGCGATCCGCTAGCCAAATCAGCCCCGTTTTGGCAAGCCCAGGTCTTTCCGGTCCAGCCCTCCGGCTTGCTGTTTAAATTGATCAGGGTTGCTCCAAAGGTTTGCGCAACTCCCGCGGTGTTATCAGACGAGTCGTCATTCACGCAAATTATTTCATGAGGCTTTACAGATTGGCTCTGCAAGTCCTCCAACAGAAGTTGGAGATTCTTTTCTTCGTTGCGCGCAGGGATGATGATGGAAACGCTTGGAAAGTCCTCAGCGTTTTTGGCAGGCGGCAATTTTGGGAATCGGTAAAACAGCAGCGCGGTGAAGGCAATCCCCACGCACATGTTGATCAGGATCAACAAATCTGATGTAAAGGTCATCAGCGTTTCAGGGCTTTGATCACCGCATCCGATGCCATTTTGCCGGTCATGACCGAGATAGGAACTCCAGACGGGCTGAAGGTCCACTGCCCACACTGCAGCACGTCCTGGATGGGTGTTGTGATTGACTTGCCCATTGTCTTAAAACGGTTTGGTGATGGCATCTCCAGGTTGGTGAAAGCCCAGCCAGTGATCGCTCCTTCTTTGCTGCCGGTGCGGCGTTCAATAGTCAGCGGGGTCGACGAGAAGCTGAAGAGTGTCTTATTGCTCAGATCAGGTAAAACATGTCTTTCAAGAACTTCAGTAATCTTTTGATTACAGAACTGTTTAAATTCTTGATACTGACCCGCATCCGAGAAGCGCTTCACCAGGCTGTAATCCATCAATGAACTGATGACCATGCTGGTTTTACCGTCAGGGGCGAGAGAGGGATCGCGCAGGGAGGGGCAGGAAATCTCGTAGGTGGTTTTTTCAAGGTAAGTCCCCACCCATTCGAGCAGGCTGTCATTTCCGAGCTTGGCGGCAGTTTCCCAACTGCCGAGTTTATACATCCCCTGGGTGTCGGGGGTATAGAAGGCGTGGGTGCCGATACGTTCCCTGACATAGTCTTTTTCGAGGTCAGCAGCCAAAAATAGCGTGTAAATGGAATCTGAACCTTTGCCGGCTTCAGTGAGCGCGCGTTGTTGCGCCACCTTGGAATCACTCGTCCCGGAAACGATCTGATAAAGCAAACTCTGATCTGCCGCCCAGACAAGCTTCTTGTAGCCCGCTTTTTGACCATCTGAAAGCACAACCTCATGCGCTTGCGAATCGACGCTGATGACGGAGGTGTTAGTCACAATCTCACCGCCCGCTTCGCTGACCTTTTTTGCAAGCTCTTCAACCAGCCTTCCGGTTCCACCCAGGGGATAGAAGTAGTCAAGATAAAGTCCGAAGTAACTCAAGGCAAAAAATGTGGGGGTGTCTTCAAAGAAATGCTGCGCAATCATACCGATCAGCGCGTCGTTATCGGTGAAGCGCTTCAAATAGGTGTTGACTGGCTCGTTGAGCTTCGCGATTTTGCGCATGTTCTTTTGATACTTTATGAACCAGGGTAAAAGTGTCTTTGTCAGGTATTCCTTGTCGCGCATATCTTCAGTGAAAAGGGGATTGTCGATCCCATACAGCACATCCAGGTAGACAATGATCTTATTGATTTCTGCAATGATGCGGTCAACATCGGTAGCATTATCAGGGAAAATATCTTTAAGCAGCCTGGCATAATCGTTCAAGCTCTCACGGGAACGCATCTTTACCCAGCGGTCAACAATGCCGATCGTGATTGGATTTTCGGCAACCTCCATTTTTATTCCAAGGCTTCTCATCATGGGATGAAGAATCCCGGAATTCACAAAAGCGCGCGCGCCAGCGTCAAACGCAAAGCCCTCGTGCCAGAAGGTGCTCACCAGCCCGCCCAGTTTTTCCTGTTTTTCCACCAGCAGGGTGCTTTTCCCAGCGCGGCAGATATAAGCGGCGCACGTCAGCCCGGCGATTCCGCCGCCAACTACAATTGTGTCGTATGTTTGTTTCATGCTAAAACCTCATCCAAGTAAGTTACAACGTCCTTAATGCGCACCGGCTCCTCTCCTTCCAGGTTCCAGACGCAATTGCTTTCAAATTGTACAAGTTTTTCTCTATTAACGGGAGCTTTTAACCAACATTTTTTGGCACCGGCAAAATTCCCAACTGCCACACGCCGCATAATGCCGCGCACGTCGGTGGAGCGGTCCGGGACGCAGGTTGGCTGCTCACACAGCCGGCAGCGCGTGGCCTTGAGCATCACCTGGCGCTCTTCCTGGCCGTAATCCGCATACAACCGGTCTTTGGTAAACGGTTTGGGAACGATTCTGACGTAGTTCTGCATGCCTTCTTTAAAGACAAAAGGATCTTTACCGATTTTTTTCAAGACCGCATTAGCGGCGGATAGTCCTTCGGTGGTTACGGTAGGCGTTCCCGTGCCCATCACGGTTGATTCGCCGCAGCAAAAGAGATTTTCCCACTGGGTGCTGGTGTGGAGTCTTTTCAGCATATGCTGTCCAAGCATTTGCTTGGGTCCAGCCACAGCCCCACCATTTTTCAGCGTGTAGCGCTCAACCGTCCTGGGGGTGGCAACTTCCGCGTAGCGAAGCGCCTGCTTGAAACCCGGAAATCTTTTTTCCAACACAGAAACAAGTCGTTCCTGCTCTTTTTTCTTTTTAGCTTGATAATCCGCGTCATCCAGGGAGGTCCAATCCTCAAAGGTCGGACCAATGGCGACAATGGTGTGTTCATCTTCAGCGCAGAGGGTTCTGTCGTCAATGCTCAGGATGTAGGCAGTGACTTCACTTTCATCAAGTTCTTGCGGATTGCCAACCAACATTTCGATCGGAAGGGTGTCTGCAGGAATTACCTCGCGGTTGACGACTGCGTAGAGCACCACGCTCGGATAGGTGGGCACCATACTTTTCGCCCAGTCGCGCTGTTCTTGCGTGGTGTGGGTGGGATCGATGAGCTTGCCGAACAGGTTCCAAACCGTGCCCGAGTAGATCAAATTCGGGGCTTTAATCTCGGTGCCGTCATCCAGGAGCACGCCTGTTGGCTGCTCGTCCTCAAAAAGGATGCTGACGACTTCGCGTTCCAGGAGCATGTCGCCACCATTTTCCTCAATGACTTTCTCCAGCTTTCCCGGGAGGAAGAGGGTGGAGCCGGCGGGATAGTAGCTGCCGCCGATGTGGTTATCCACGAACATCACCGCTGCCAGTACCGCGGGAGCTTCCTCGACGGTAGCGTAGCAATAGGTTGATGTGAGTTTGTCAAAGAAGTTAAAAATCTCCGGGTCCTTAAAATATTTTTGGAGCAGGCTGCGTGCGCTTTTGTTCAGGTACCCCAGGAATTTGGCATAGGAGACCGGGTGTTTCAGGAGGCTTTTCAGCCCTTGCTTTGGATCAGTCTCGTCCGGGGTTGTGTAGTTGGGCGTTTCCACCATGATATGCTGGTACATTTTGGTCATATCCCGATAGAAGCGATGAATATTTTCCTTCTCTGAGGGGAAAATTCTTGCCAGTTCATCGGCGAATTTTTCGACGTCTGACCAGAAAAATATCCTCTGGTCTAGATAATTGACACAGTACAAAAGATCGTGACGGATCACATCGATGGGTTCTTCGAGGGAGTTGAACACAAACCGGTGGCTGTTGAAACCGCTTTCACCAAAGCCATAGAGCATAGCCGCGCCAATGTCAAATGTCACTGCACCCCGTTTGAAAATGCCGCAGGAACCGCCAGGGTTGTAATTTTTGTCGATTACAGCAACTTTCAACTGCCGTTTTGCAAGCAGACTTGCTGCCGTCAATCCTGAAAGTCCGCCACCAATGATGATGACATCATACGCCATTCAATTACCTCCACAAATAGCTATTGCAAAACGATTTGCCGGTAATTTTTTTGTAAGCAAAAAACCCCCGCCTTTTCTGACTGGGAGGATCACGGCAGGCATCGTATTGTTATTTGGATTATTTTACTATGAATAAGCCAGGCTTCGTGAGGTTTAAGGCTGCATAGGAATTTATGGCATGCATATTCGTTATCAATTAATCCGCCAGACTATGTACAAATTATTGTACAAATTTGCCGAAATGATATACTCTTGAAGGTAATTTTATACAACAAACTTAAAAAACGAGGATTATATGGAGATTAAATACAAAGGTTTACGTCGTTTCAACTTGTTCATGGGGTTCCTGCATCTTATTCAGGGCGTACTCATGATTGTGCTCAGCAATGACACAACTTATCCAATTTTTACTAACTTTCTGACCTTCAATCTCGAGACCCGAAAGCTGATCCCTGACCCCAAACTTTTCTGGGAGGTTCCTTTTGGCTTCGCTGTGGCAATCTTCCTGTTGATTTCCGCCGTGGCGCATTTCTACATCTCCACGATCGGCTACAAGCGCTACACAGGCTATCTTGATCGCAAGATGAACCCTATCCGCTTCTACGAGTATGCTCTTAGCTCATCCCTGATGATCGTCCTGATCGGGCAACTGGTAGGCATCTGGGATTTGGGCAGCATCATCCTGGTCTTCTTCCTGAACGCGACCATGAACCTGTTTGGCATCATGATGGAATACCACAACCAGTACACCGAGAAAACCAACTGGCTTTCTTTTGTTTATGGCAGTGTGGCGGGAATCATTCCCTGGGTCGTGATTATGATCTACTTCCTCAGCGCCATTAACTCTTCTGGTGCCAAACCGCCGGCGTTTGTTTATGCCATCATCCCGACCATTTTCGTATTCTTCAATTCCTTTGCGATCAATATGATCCTGCAGTACAAGAAAGTTGGCGCCTGGAAGGATTATCTGGTGGGCGAAAGAGCCTATATCATCCTCAGCCTGGCTGCCAAGACGGCCCTCGCCTGGATGATCTTCGCAGGCACGCTTGCTCCTGTGTAGACCTTATAGTAATGACTAAGCCAGGTTCAAACCGAGCCTGGCTTTTGTTTTAAATTAGAAAAGTGAAAATCTCTGTTCATGCCGATCTCCTGATACCCATCCACTTCGTTGCGGGCACAGGCTAAGCGAGGTTCTTCACCGCAGGTCTCCAATAATCAGAAAAACGAAAGTGGAGACCGTAAGGTCAAATGCCTTTCATGGTCAGGAGACCATGAAAGAACGGGTTTTGATGATTTGTGATTAAGATCCTGACTTTATCGTGGCAATAGTTCTTTGATCTTCCCCGTGAACGCAATTACCTTGCTCTCAATTGCCAGCATTAATTTTTCAGGGTGATCAAAGTCTGGCTTTTCGATAAGCCGCAATTCGATAATGGAGTCGACACCGGGCTTAACCTCCGAGAGTAGCAGTCCGTCAAGGTCTTTAGCCTTGAAGAGTTCAATATATTCCGCCTGGACTTTTCGATTGGCGCCTCCCAGCCAGATCTCAAAGCGGTTTTGTTCGTGCAAATAGACAATAGCAATCTTCAGGCTGCGCTGCTTTAGATCCAAGGGAGTGAAGGCAAAGTAGGTCATGTCCATATAGCCAAAATAAAGTGCGGTTGCTGTGTACTCCGGGTGCTGGTTTTTAAGATGGGCTTTCAAGCTGGACATGAAGGTCATGATGCCTTTGTAGGCTTTCTGGATCTGACCGTGCTGCAGTTGAGCGGTATATTCCTTGACGGATTCATTTAACGATTGCATGCGTTTTGTTCCTTATGGTTCATTCCAACGGTATTTTTTGTTTTGCAGGAAGGAGTCGAGCTGACACTTCAGGCAGAGTCCGTTGTGGCAACAGATCGTCCCACCACAAGCAGGGCAGCGCCAGGTTTCCTCCTGTGCCTTCAAGAAACTCTCCATGCCATTATCGCGGATGGCGTTCAGATTTTCTATCATGCTCATGTGGTACTTGGTGCGGTAGCGCTTGTCCAGGCTTTTCAGGCGTTTGCAGGGGTAATCCTCGCAATCAAAACAGAACCGCACCTTGCCTTTGCCAAGCAGATCGCAGCTGTCTGCCATGTGTCTGCAGTTCTCCCCCCTTGGAATGCAGCCCGGACAATAGGTTCGATGAAAGCCTTTCTTATTCAGATCCAGTTCCTTAAATTGGTAGGCAGCGCAAAGCTGGCAATTCATCCCGCATGGAGCAATCAGATCTTCTTTCATTTTTCAGCCGCAGATTGCCTTCAGGAACTTGATGTTCTTGATGATCAGATCCGATTTCCACCAATTCTTGCTGATGGACCACTCTTCGGGGTAGTCACCCCAGCCCCAGGTAACAGCCCAGGTGCCATCAGCTTCCTGGGTCTCAGTTAGGAATTGACACTCAAAGTCGCAGATGGCTTTGTTTTCCAGGTAGAAATCACTGGCTTTGTTGGCGATAAACAGGGAAGGTTTGCAGACATAATCCACCCCCCACCTCGATGTGTCGTATGTGACAACATGTTGGATCTGTGCTTGCAGCAGGCTTTTGAATTCGGTCATATCCAAAAGGTGATCGTTGCCGCTTTCCTTCAGATATTGGTACAAATCAACAAAATTTGCCACGGTATGCATTGCGTCCAGAGGGTAGTGGGAGGTGAAATAGGTAATGGTTTCCTGGGTAAGGACCTGTGCCTTTTCATAGATCTTACTGTTCTTATCGGCGAATTTCAGGATGAAACCGATCAGGCTGGCAGTCGGATTATAGGTGGTCTCCGGGGAAGGATCGAAACCCCACCAGGGGGCGTGAGGGTATTCCTCATTGGTGGGGACGGAATTTGCCCAGGTGTGCCCGTCGAAGTCCAATCCCGAGGAGAGGTATTTCAAGATGCCCTGGATGATGGGATGCTCTTTATTCTCCAGGTTGATTTCTTTGATGATTTGGGTCGCCGTCCAGGTCTGAACAGGAGAAGAGTGTGGGTTCCAGCAATCCGGTTCAAGCGCGTGACCAAAGCCGCCATCCGCGTTTTGGTAGACAGCCAAGAACTTCAGGACCTCTTCTTTGCTGCCGTTTTCGAACAAACACTTCCATCTTGCCAGGTCCAGGGGTCTGGCATTCTGATAAACAAAGTTCCTGGCTAACTCAAATCTCATGTTCTTGACCTCTGTAATTCCAATTTGTTTTTCTCTGAATCATACCCATTTTGCATTTTGAACCTATGCACCACATCGTGAAGGCTTACGCCGCCGGCTTCTTGCGAAGCTTAAGCAATAGCCCTTTCTGTGAAGCATAGCCCTGGAAAAGCGCAACCAAATAAGCGGCTTTGTCTTTCATCGGCAGGGAACTTAAAGATGGATTGTTGGCGACCTGATCCATGATTTTTTCAATCTGCGGCAAAGGCAGCAGGTTGACCGCGACACAATAGAAAGTCTTGCTGCGTCCATCGTTATAATCAGCCAACAGGGTTTGAAGAATTTCGGACTTTCTGATCTGCTCCGTGTTATATGCTTCCATCCCAATCTCTCTCGCTCGCTTGATGTCACTCAGCTGCCGCTGATGGGTGATGAACGAATCGTACGCTTCCGCCCCATCATATTTCTGGCATGGAAAATCAGGACAAAGAAAACAGTATTCCACCCGATCATGCAGCAGGCTGCATCTCGCGATTGCGCAAGGTTGGTTGCCCGCGCCTCCCCCACAGCCAGGACAATACCCACCCAGGCGCATCGGGCATAACTCGCAGTTCAACCCGCAAAGTGAAAACGTTAGGTCTTTTCTATTGAAATCTTCCATAGCGCGTCAATTCTGTTGTTCTGAAAGAAAACGTCCCATTTGTTGTCCAGTCTCTCAGCGAGGTCTTACAAGAACGTGGGCAATAATTTGATTATAAGCATAATAATGCCGCTTTTCGCTAAACGAACCACTGTTTTATTGAAACTCGCCCAAGGCGTTCCAAACACAATTCAGAAAAACTAATGTGGTGTGAATTTTGTTTTACTTAATAAACGCATTATAATTGCTGAAATAATTATTTTGGGAGGAGGCTCCAGTGAAAAATAAGTTTGTAATCATTATTATATTAATTGTTATAGCAATAACGGCAAATGCGTGTGGGTCAAGTGAATCAAACAGTGTAGTGCCCGGTGAACTAAATTCAAGTGAGACTCAACCAACAATCGCCCCTGAGCCTACGAATACTCCAAAGCCCACAAATACACCTAAACCCTTATGGAATATTTCCTCCTCCACAGATGAGATGACTGAGGAAACGTCTTATTTTGCTATTTCACCTTATGTTTCCCCAACGAAGTTAATGAGTTCTCCATATGATGACGTAGTGTCATGGATTGGTGTTGGTTGTAGTGGGTCTTATGAGTGGGTATTTATCGGTTTCACTACATCTCCAAATTTAGTAAATACTGAAATTGAGGATGGGTATGATCGTGTTTCTACAAGACTAAAATGGGATGACGACATTGAGACTGAGACACTTTATCAGGAGTGGGGAGACAATTTTCTAACTTTTAACTTTGATGATCAGATAATTGATAAAATGGAAACCCATGACACATTGCTGCTAGAACTAGACTGGTATGGTCAGGGAAATGTATATTTTAAATTCCCATTAGCAGGAGCTGCGGAGGGCATAAATACTATTCGTACACATTGCGTACCATAAAAGTCCCCGAGGCAATCTCCTGTTCCTGAAGGGCAAGCTCTTCCAGGCAATCCGGAAGTTGTTGGAGAGGGAATAATTGATGACTTAGTAGGGGTAACCCCTCTCGTGGTTACCCTGGGCAGGCACAGGGATCTGCCCCTACAAGACCATAGACAACTTGATACCCCTCTTTGTAGATATAGGGAGGCATCATTGTCAAGGTGACACATCCCGCAAGGGGGGGCTCTGATCTGCGTCGACCCAACGAAGAGAACAAAAATCCCCCAAAGGAGAAGAAAAGGTATAATCTCATCGAATACGGATTAGTTATTCTGACCTGGCTAAAAAGGGCAAGGAAAGGGTAATAGGATATGGTCAAATTCCTCGAAAGCAAAAAGCCTGAACAAGTCCAATTTAAAAACCGGACAGGCACAATTTCAGAGCTGGACAGGGCGGATGGTTTGTTCAAAGGCAAACCCCGATCGTGTTGCTTGCCCCAGAAATATGCAAAGGAGAACCTTTTTCTTTATAGAAGACAAGCAGCCATAGCCTCTTTTGCTTACCAAAACACAGATTGGCATCAAGGTCAGGATGGAAAACCAAGTATTCACCTTTGCGACTCCCTGATTGCGTACATCAATTTCTCGTTTCCATTTACTGATAAACCAGGCAAGCTGGAAAACTTGCTGAAGCTGGTATTCCCTCAGATAGACCACATGACCCCTGTAAAAATCCTGGTAGTCATTACTCTTATTCATGTGTGGATGCTGATCGTTAATGCCACACGTTCAACGGTGGAAATTCAGCAGGGTCTCAGCTTGCTTCCGAGTAAATATCTTTGGACGAACTACAAGATCTTACTCAGTAAGGGATTAAACCTGCCAAGAGGTTTCCTTAACAGCCTGACCATAGCGGCTCTGACAACAGTGGTCACAGTCTACTTTGCAATGCTTACCGCTTATGGAATTGTTGGATACAACTTTAAGGGTAAAAAAGCATTGTATAACTCGATCATCGTCCTGGTCATGATCCCTATGCAGCTTTCCATCATCGGTTTTTACCAGTGGATGTCCAAACTGGGGCTGACGGACTCTTATGCCTCGCTGATCTTACCCAGCATCGCATCGGCAGGTACAGTATTTTTTGCCAAGCAGTATCTCGACTCGATCATGATCCAGGATCTAATCGATGCAGGTCGGATTGATGGTGCCACGGAACTTGGCATATTCCACCGCATCATGCTTCCTATAGCCAAACCTGGCATGTTCACGATGGGTATTTTTGCCTTCGTGGCAGCCTGGAACAACTTCTTTAATGCCTTCATCCTGATCACTTCACGCGATAAATACACCTTGCCAATGCTGGTCCAAACCCTTCGGGGTGATGTTTATCGGCATGAATACGGAGCAATCTACCTTGGGTTGGCGGCTTCTGTTGTCCCAATCATCATCATCTACTTCCTGTTCTCACGCTACATTGTGAACGGGATTTCGATGGGTGCTGTCAAGGAATGAGATCAAACAAGGATTGTGTTTGCAGAGAGTTAAGCAGAAGCCCTGAAATTGATTAATTCAGGGCTTCGCTCGATTTGCGCGTTTGTAACTTTATTTGTTGATAGTTCCAGGTGGAGGTCCCTTCATGCGGTTTGGCTTTTTTGACGATAATTCCAGGGAATATGTAATTACACGCCCTGATACCCCTTTGCCATGGATCAATTACCTTGGCACGGACTCTTTTTTTGGACTAATTTCCAATACGGCTGGAGGGTACTCCTTCTATAAAGATGCCCGTCTGCGGCGTCTGACACGCTACCGCTACAATAACGCTCCCCTCGATATGGGCGGACGCTATATCTATCTGCGCGATGCCGACAGCGGTGAATTTTGGTCTCCCAGCTGGATGCCGGTGCGCGAAGCTTTGGATAGCTACGAATGCCGGCATGGCATGGGATACACCAATATAAGGTCAAAAAAAAACGGAATAAAGAACGACACGCGCTACTTCGTTCCACTCAATTCAGAATTTGAGGTTTGGGATGTCAGCCTGACTAACGAAAGGGAAACTGACGCCCGTCTTGATCTTTTTTCGGCAGTCGAATTCGCGCTTTGGGATGCCTGGGACGACTCAACCAATTTCCAGCGTAATTTCAATACTGGCGAGGTGGAAGTTCCGGATCTTTCCGGCAATTCCGATGCAGGAGACGTTCTGCGAAGCACAATCTTTCATAAAACAGAATACCGCGAGCGACGCAACCATTTTGCCTTTTTTGCCTGTTCTGAGCCATTAGCTGGCTTTGACACCCAGCGCAATGCGTTCCTGGGACCTTACCGGGGTTGGGACAATCCTCTTGCGGTTGAGACCGGTCAATCAGGTAATTCGATTGCCCATGGCTGGCAGCCGATTGGTTCACACCACCTGAACCTTCACCTGAAGCCCGGTGAGTCCAAGCGTGTGATATTTTTGCTGGGGTACCACGAGAATCCGACTGCAGAAAAATTCGATCCGCCAGGCTCAAACACGATCAACAAAGCCAGCGTCTTGCCGATCATCCGTGAATTCCTTTCATCCGAGCGGGTGGATGAGGCTTTTGAGGAATTAAAAGATTACTGGAAAGAGCTGTTGGGCAAGTTCACTGTGCAAACCCCGGATGTGGATACCAACCGCATGGTTAACATCTGGAACGCCTACCAGTGCATGATTACTTTCAACATGAGCCGTTCGGCTTCCTACTTTGAAAGCGGCATCGGGCGCGGTATGGGCTTCCGTGATTCCACCCAGGACCTGTTGGGTTTTGTGCACATCGTGCCTGAGCGCGCTCGCGAAAGGCTGCTCGATTTGGCAGCCACGCAGCTTGCCAATGGCGGTGCGTTTCATCAGTTTTCACCACTAACCAAACGCGGCAACAACGATGTGGGCTCAGACTTCAATGACGATCCCCACTGGTTGGTATTGGCGACGGCGGCGTATGTGAAAGAAACCGGTGATCTTTCCATTCTGGATGAAGTGGCGCCTTACGAGAACCAACCAGGCACTGAAAGCCCATTGTTTGAACACCTCCAGCGGGCTGTTCAGTACACGCTGGATCGGCTCGGACCACACCAGCTGCCGCTGATCGGCAGGGCGGACTGGAATGACTGCCTGAACCTCAATTGCTTCTCTGAGACGCCGGGCCAATCCTTCCAGACCACCACCAACCAGGATGGCAATACTGCTGAAAGCGTCATGATCGCTGGCTTGTTCATCTTGTCCTGCCAGGAAATGGTTCATCTCGCTTCCCTTTTCGCTGCGAGTTCTGCTGTGCGCTCGTTTGATTTTCATTCCCCGGTTTTTTACAGCGAAAGAGCCCAGGAGATGGAGCAGGCGATCTGGCAATCTGGCTGGGATGGCGAGTGGTTCAGGCGCGCCTATGATGCTTTTGGAGAGCCGCTTGGTTCACACCTGAACGACGAAGGTCAGATCTTTATTGAGCCGCAGGGGCTGTGCGTGATGGCAGGGTTGGGAGTGTGGGATGGCAAAGCCATGCAGGCGCTGGACGCGGTTAGAGAGAGACTGGCGACTCCACACGGAATAGTGGTGTTAAATCCTGCATTTACCCACTACCAACTGCGTTTGGGAGAGATTTCCTCCTACCCACCCGGCTATAAGGAGAACGCGAGCGTCTTCTGTCATTCCAATCCCTGGATAATAATTGCGGAAACCGTTATCGGCAGAGGAGACCGGGCGTTCGATTACTACAAACGGATCAATCCATCGGTCCGGGAGGCTATCAGCGAGGTTCACCGTAGTGAGCCTTATGTGTACGCTCAAACGATTGCCGGCAAAGACGCGCCGACGCATGGGGAAGCCAAAAATTCCTGGCTGACTGGTACTGCCAGCTGGAATTACGTGGCAATCACCCAGTATATCCTCGGCATTAAGCCCACTTATGGCGGCTTGTCAGTTCATCCGGTTATCCCTGGTGACTGGGCGGGTTTTGAGGCGAAGCGCGTATTCCGCGATGTGATCTACAACATTAAAGTTTTAAGAAGCAGTGCAGGAAGTTCGACCAGGCTCAGCGTGGACGGACAATTGATTAAAGATTGTATTATTCCAATTCCTCCCGAGGGCACTCGTGAGTTGAACGTGTTGGTGGAATTGGCGGAAAATTGAAAAAACTTAGGTCAAAGTAGTTCATAAAAAAAGGAAAACAAAGGAGAAAAGAGATGAACACATTTATTCCTAAACCTGAAGATAAGTTTACATTTGGATTATGGACGGTTGGATCGATTGGACGAGACCCATTTGGTGGTCCTGTGCGGGATCCAAAAACCCCGGCGGAATTGGTCTATTTATTGGGTGAGGTCGGCGCTTATGGCGTCAACTTCCACGACAATGACCTGATCCCGATCGATGCCACCCCTGCTGAAGAGGCAGCGATCAAGCGCGATTTTCGCAAGGCATTGGATGAGACCGGCCTGGTTGTGCCAATGGCGACCACCAACTTGTTTGGCGATCCGGTATTCAAGGACGGCGCCTTTACAAGCAACGACCCCAAGGTGAGGGCATACGCTCTGCAGAAAACCATGCGCGCCATTGACCTGGGTGTTGAATTTGGCGCGAAAGTGTACGTGTTCTGGGGCGGACGTGAGGGCACAGAGACCGACAGCAGTAAAAGCGCAGTCGAAGCAATCAAACGCAACCGCGAAGCGCTGAATTTCCTGTGTGAATACAACCTGGATAAAGGTTACGGTTTGAAATTTGCCCTGGAAGCCAAGCCAAATGAACCGCGCGGAGATATTTATAACCCCACCATCGGTCACATGCTTGGTTTCATTGCCACCCTGGATCATCCCGAGATGGTTGGCGTTAATCCCGAAGTTGCCCACGAGCACATGGCAGGTATCAACTTCATGCACGGCGTGGCGCAAGCCTGGGAAGCTGGCAAGCTCTTCCACATTGACCTCAATGATCAGTATCCCGGACGCTATGATCAGGATCTGCGCTTTGGCTCGCGGGATATCAAGGCAGCTTTCTACCTGGTGAAGTTCCTTGAGGATGTCGGGTACGCTGGTTCCAAACACTATGACGCCCATGCTTACCGTACTGAAGACTACGAAGGGGTGAAGGACTTCGCGCGCGGATGCATGCGCACCTACCTGATGCTGAAAGAAAAAGCTGCCCAGTTCAATGCCGATCCTGAAATCCAGGCTATTTTGGCTGAGATCAACGCCGAAGAGCCCGCTCTGGCGGCATTATTCCGTAAATATTCGTCCGAAAAAGCGGATGCGATCAAGGCTTTGGATCTTGACCGTGTGGCTATTTCAAAACGTGGGCTTAAATATGAACGCCTTGACCAGCTGACCATTGATCTGCTGCTCGGCATGCGTTCGTAGGTTTTAGATAACCAAATAAATTGAAAGAGACAACCATGACTCAAACCCCCACTCACATCAAAAAGCGTGTCAGCGATTTGTTGGCGCAAATGACCCTGCAGGAGAAGATCCGCCAGCTTGGTGGATATTGGTTTTATGAACTCCAGACTAAGGGGCAATTAGACCAGGAAAAAGTAAAGGCAAAGCTGAAAGATGGAGTGGGGCAGATCACGCGCATCGCTGGAGCTGGTAACCTGACGCCTTTGGAGACGGCCAAAACCTATAACCGTATCCAAAAATTCCTCGTGGAAGAGACGCGGTTGGGGATTCCAACCATCAATCATGAAGAATGTTGTTCCGGCCTCACGGCTTTGGGCAGCACAGTTTACCCACAAATGATTGGCCTTGCAGGCACCTTCCAACCAGAACTTGCCCGGGAAATGACGCAGCAGATCCGCAAGCAGATGCTTGCCATCGGCGCTCGCCAGGGCCTGGCGCCGGTGTTGGATATCGGTCGCGACCCAAGATGGGGTCGGATCGAGGAGACCTTTGGCGAGGATCCCTTGGTTGTGAGCCAGTTTGGCAAGGCGTACATCCAGGGTCTGCAGGGGGAAGATCCTGTGGATGCTGTCATGGCAACCGGGAAGCATTTCATTGGGCACGCTTTTTCACAGGGAGGGCTCAATTGTGGACCTGTGCACCTGGGTGAACGAGACCTGTGGGATGTCTACATGGCGCCTTTCCAGGCTGCGATCCGCGACGCGGGAATCATGTCGATGATGAATGCCTATCCGGAGCTGGATGGCGAACTCGTGGCTGCCTCAAAACGCATTCTGACCGACCTGCTGCGGGATACGCTGGGCTTTGATGGCGTGGTTGTCTCAGACTACGAAGCTGTGGTGATGATCCACAATTATCACAAATCCTCCCCAACACGCAAAGATGCTGCTGTCAGGGCACTGACCGCGGGTATCGATGTTGAATTGCCCACTTTTGATTGCTATATGCCTGGTTTGCAGGAAGCCTTGGAAGCGGGCGAAATTTCGCTTGAAACAATTGATCTGTCTGTCACACGCCACCTGACCAAGAAATTCGAATTGGGGCTATTTGAAAACCCGTACGTGGACGAAGGTGGCGTGTTGGCTGAATTTGAAACCCCCGCCAACCGCGAGCTGGCAAAGCAAATTGCGGAACAAAGCCTGGTGCTGCTCAAAAATGATGGAACCTTGCCGATCAAATCATCGGTAAAGGAGATTGCGCTGATTGGACCTAACGCGGATACATGGCGGTGTATGGTTGGGGATTATTCTTATCCTTCGATGCGTGAGCTCCTGTGCCAGGATCCGCCAAGCGGCTCAGGTTATGAGGGATTGACCCAGGCGGACATCGATAGGATGCCAGTTGAAATCCCGACCGTCTTTGAGAGCCTCAGGCAGACACTGCCGACTTCCATTGAAGTTGACTACGCCAAAGGCTGCGAGGTTTCCAGCCAGGACAAATCCGGCTTTGCTGAGGCGGTCGAGCTTGCTAAAGCTACCGATCTGGCAGTGGTCGTACTTGGGCACAAGTCCGGGCTGGCTTTTGACTGCACAACGGGAGAATTCCGGGACTCAACCGATTTGGGGTTGCCGGGAGTGCAGGCTGAACTGCTGCAGGCAATCCTTGAAACGGGCAAACCGGTTGTGCTGGTGCTGATCAACGGGCGACCGCTTTCGATCCCTGGCTCGGTTGAGGCTGCAAACGCGGTGCTTGAAGCCTGGGTTCCGGGCGAAGAAGGCGCGGGCGCGATCGCCAGCGCGCTCATGGGGGAACTCAACCCCGGCGGCAAGTTGCCTGTTTCGATCGCGCGTTCAGTCGGGCAGGTGCCAGTTTTCTACAATTACAAACCCTCTGGCATGCGCTCTAATATTTATGGCGATTACGTGAATGAAACCGTCAAACCGCTGTTTCCTTTTGGGCACGGCTTGAGCTACACCCAGTTTAAATACTGCAACCTGAAGCTTGACAAAGCGCACGCGGGTCTGGATGAAATTCTTCAGATCTCGTTTGATGTCAAAAACGTAGGCAATGTCGCTGGCGATGAGGTGGTGCAGCTTTATACCAGTGATGAGTATGCTGAATTCCCGCGACCGGTCAAAGAATTGCGCGGATTTGCGCGCGTGCATGTGCTGCCGGGTGAAAAGAAGCATATTCGCTTCGATCTGCCCGTCAACATGCTGGCATATTACGGCGAAGGCTTGAAATTGGTCTTGGAACCAGGAACTGTAAGAGTTCTCATTGGCAGCTCGTCTGAGGACATCCGCTTGCAGTCTGCGTTCGAAGTGAGTGGTGAAACCAAACAGATCGTTAAGGACCGTGTGCTGGATTGCCCGGTCAGAGTGACCCAATAGGAGGATTAGCTATGGCGTACTTTTTGGGGCTTGATATTTCCACGACCAGCAGCAAAGCACTGTTGATTGACCGGAAGGGGGTGGTTTTGGGTACCGCCTCTTCTGCGCATAGCCTTTCTTCCCCCAAGCCTTTATGGTCCGAGCAGGATCCCGCGCAGTGGTGGCAGGCGGTGGTGCAGAGCGTTCGCAGCGTCATCCTTCAGACGGGAATTGCTGCGAGTGAAATTGAAGCGGTCGGCCTGACGGGTCAGATGCACGGTTTGGTGCTGTTGGATGCTGATGGTGAGGTGCTGCGACCGGCGATTTTGTGGAACGACCAGCGCTGCCAGGCGCAGTGCGACGAGATCCATCAGCGGGTTGGTAGAGAACGCTTTATCCAGATCAGCGGCAATGTCGCTCTGACAGGTTTCACCGCGCCGAAGATCCTCTGGGTCGCTGAAAATGAACCCGAAATCTACTCCCGGACTCGCCATGTCCTTTTACCCAAAGATTACATTCGCTACAAGCTTACCGGCGAATTTGCCATGGACAAGGCAGATGGCTCAGGCACGGTGCTGTTCGATCTGAAAGCACGGGATTGGTCTGAGGAGCTGCTTGCAACCCTGGATATCCCACGCGAATGGATGCCCCCGACTTACGAAGGTCCGGAAATAACCGGGCATGTCAGCGAGTCTGCAGCCGGGCTGACCGGTTTGCCAAAGGGTTTACCTGTGGTTGCGGGCGGCGGTGACCAGGCAGCTGGCGCGGTGGGCGTTGGGGCTGTGGAGCCGGGCATTATCGGCCTGACAGTTGGGACGAGTGGCGTCATCTTTGCCACAACGCCTGCGCCACTGGTTGAGCCGGAAGGGCGGCTGCATGCTTTTTGCCATGCCCTGCCGGGCAGGTGGCATTTTATGGGAGTGATGTTGTCTGCTGCCGGCAGTTTGCAGTGGTACCGCGACACCCTGGCACCCGGGGTTAGTTTTGATGATTTACTGCGCGAGGCGGAAACGGTGCCCGCAGGCAGCGAAGGGCTGCTGTTCCTGCCATATTTGAGCGGCGAACGCACTCCCCACCCGGACCCATTGGCCCGCGGCGCCTTTATTGGTCTGACGCTGCGCCACACGCGCGGGCACATGACCCGTGCCGTCCTGGAAGGCGTCGCTTTTGGATTGAAAGATAGCTTCAACCTGATCCGTGAAGCCGGTTTGGAAAGCGTCAGCCAGGTGCGTGCTTCCGGTGGAGGAACAAAGGGCGCTCTGTGGCGCCAGATCCTGGCGGATGTGCTTGAAAGTGAACTGGTCAGTGTCAACACCGCCGAGGGAGGCGCTTTTGGGGCCGCGCTTTTGGCTGGTGTTGGGAGTGGCGCATGGCCCGACGTGGTCACTGCCTGTCATGAAACCATCCAGGTAACCGGAAAAACCGATCCCAACCCGGACAATTTTGAGGTTTATCGGCATTCCTATCAAATCTACCGGGAACTCTACCCGTTATTGAAGAATACTTTTACCCAACTCAACTGATCAGTTAAGGAAATTATGGGACCACATATATACTACAGAATTCCTCCGGACAACTTTTTATGGGGCACTGCCACCTGTGCTTACCAAATCGAAGGCGCGGTAAAGGAGGACGGCAGGGGAGAGTCGATCTGGGATGTGTTTTCCCATACGCCCGGGAAGATTCTTAATGGGGATAACGGAGATGTGGCTTGTGATCACTATCACCGCTGGCAGGAAGATATTCAACTGATGAAGTCATTGGGCCTTAAAGCCTACCGTTTCTCAATTGCCTGGCCGCGCATTTTGCCCGAAGGGCGGGGCAGGATCAATCAGCCCGGGTTGGATTTTTACAGCAGGCTGATTGATGGGCTCCTTGAAGCCGGAATTCAACCTTTGGCGACGCTCTACCATTGGGATCTGCCAACCGCCCTGGAGGGTGCTTGGTTGAACCGTGCGACTGTGGATGCCTTTGGCGAGTACACAGGCCTGGTGGGGCAGCATTTCGGGGACAGGGTAAAGATGTGGTTTACCATCAATGAGCCCTGGTGCGCCAGCCATTTGAGCTACACCTTTGGCGAACACGCGCCGGGAATGAAAGACCGTTCGAAGGGCATTCTGGCGTCTCATCATGTTTTGCTTGCTCACGGCTTGGCGGTAAGGGAACTGCGCAAAACTGTGCCACATGCGCAGGTTGGGATCGTGCTGAACATGAGCCCGATCCACAACTACCCTGATGCACCAGTGAGCGAGGAAAGAGTCCGATTTATGGACGGAGAACTCATTCGCTGGTTTGCGGATCCTCTTTTTGGACGTGGCTACCCCAAAGACATGCTTGAGGACTACGCGCGCATGGGAGTGCTGGAGTCAACTGAGCCAGATTTCATCCAGCCCGGTGACATGGATTTGATCGGGCAGAAAACGGACCTTTTAGGGATCAATTACTACACCCGCATGTTTGTTTCAGCGAAGAGTGAGGGGGTTCATAGCGAGAACCGGGATGTGCCCAAGACGGACATGGGATGGGAGCTCTACCCAGAGGGACTTTATGAAATTCTTGCACGGGTGAACCGCGATTATCATCCCGGGCAACTCATTGTTACCGAAAATGGCGCCAGCTATTCCGACGGTCCCGATGAGACTGGACGAGTTCATGACCAGCGGCGCATCGATTACTTGGATTCTCACATAAGCCAAATTTGGTATGCGATCCACGCGGGCGTCCCGGTGACCGGCTATTTGGTGTGGTCGTTGATGGATAACTTCGAGTGGGCGAGGGGGTATTCGCAGCGTTTTGGCATTGTCCATATTGACTACAAAACCCAAAAACGCACCATCAAAGACAGCGCTTATTGGTTTAGTGACCTTATCAAACAACTAGAGTCTATGTTCAACTCCATGGGATAAACAACCTTACTGCTCTCACACATAAAAAGGACACTCCGGGCACTACAAACGGGGTGTCTTTTTGTTCAACCAATCCTGAATTATTAAGGAATTTGGTTGGTTTATCCATAGATGTGCTCATTTTTTGGCAAAAGTTTCTTTGGCTGAACTGTAAAATTAAAAGGAGGCGGCTCCAAAATTATCAAACAATGACAAACAACCAGTTATGGTACTATTAAGTAAGAAATTAGCACTCTTATATTTCACAGGGGTTTTTTCCATGCCACGCATAAAATGGTCTGAAGCACCTACGATAGGTATATTAGCTGGATGGCAGTTCTACCGGACAGCCACCAATCTCAGTTACCTCAAACCGCTTTTTAATGGCATCAACAAGGCTGCACAATCGCTGAATTGTAATGTTTTCTTTGGCTGTGGTATGGGAGCGTCAGCCACCGCGGAGGATCCCATCAGGCCAGCCTGGCCAATTGCTGCACCGGATGTTGACTTTGTTCCAATAAATCCAAAAAACACCGATGGACTGATTGTGTTCAATCCATTACACTCGGCTACCCGTTCTCAGTTTATCCAGAGCGTAATCCGTGAAAAGCATCCGGTGCTTTTTGTCGGTGCTGGAGAATCCGGTCCAACCATTGTGGCAGATAATTTTAAGGGAATTGACGATGCAATCCAACATCTTATTGATCATGGTCATCGCCAAATCGCCTTTTTGGCTGGCAGTCCAGATGATATGGTACTGAGCCAGCAGATGGTATCCACTCCAGTCACCGAGCTGGACGGCGATATTGTCCAGAAGGATGGGAGGAACAAACCTGATTCTAGCATCTAAATCAGGGGAGGTAGCAACCAGATGC
>Ga0116164_10000408_pt1 | contig 38316 bp, 30 predicted proteins | sample AD_UKC109_MetaG_FD_89888 | JGI IMG/M metagenome (GOLD analysis project Ga0116164, IMG submission 89888) | Active sludge microbial communities of municipal wastewater-treating anaerobic digesters from Hong Kong - AD_UKC109_MetaG | ecosystem: Engineered > Bioreactor > Anaerobic > Digestate... | reverse complement strand
GCCTATGTCGACGGAGCCAACGACTTCCAGATCTTCACCCGCATCATCATGCCTTTAAGTTCCCCCGCAATGGCCGTACTCGGGATCAACACATTTATCAGCGTGTGGAACGATCTCTTTTATCCACTCGTCATGACAAATTCAAAGGGAATGCGAACCGTGCAGGTCGGATTGGCCATGTTTCAGAAATTAAACCAGACGGACTGGCCGAGAATGATGGCCGCGTCTTCCATTGCCGGTATTCCGGTTATTATCATATTTTTAATCTTCCAGAGGCAGATCATTGCCGGACTCGTTGAAGGCGGTGTCAAAGGATAAAACGAAAGAGGTGTAGGTTATGGCTTATTTTCAGACAAGGGGAATAGTAGAAGGCTTTTATGGAAAAGAATGGACCTGGAAACAGAGAAGAGATGTTGTCAGCTTTGCAGGTGATATTGGATACAATTTATACATATACGCGCCCAAAATCGACCTGTTTCACAGGGAAAACTGGCGTGAGATGTATGATCAGGCTTTCTGCGACAAATTTTCAGAACTGATTAAAACAGGAGCGGCACACGGCGTTGATATCTCAATGGCTGTCAGCCCGGGATTGTCACTGGTCTATTCGGATCAGAAAGAACTGGATATATTAAAACAGAAATACCTTGAATTTTCCCGTTTGGGTGTAAAAACGATTTCTATCTTCCTGGATGATATCCCTGAAAAACTGGTTCATGAGGGGGATATCCGGAAATATGCGTCTTTGGCCGATGCACAGAGTGATTTCGTCAACAGGCTGTATGATGCGTTAAAAGATGAAATAGAAGGATTAAAGATGATCCTGTGTCCAACCCCCTATCATGGGGAAACGGTTGGACCGTATCATTTTACACTCGGAAAACATCTCTATAAGGAAATAGAGATCATGTGGACGGGACCACAGGTGTGTTCCGAAAAAATACCGCTTAAAAATGTTGAAATGGCCGCTGAGGCATTTGGCCGGGACATCATGATATGGGATAATTTCCCCGTGAACGATTCGGTGATGGTTCCCGAACTGCATATCGGGTTGTACAAGGGGCGTGAGAAGACAATACACGAACGTTGTACCGGTTTGGTCATCAACCCGATGAATCAGCCCTATGCATCTCTTCTGACCCTGAAAAATATAAAAAAATACATGGATAATCCCTCTGACTATTGTCCGGCTGAAGCATTAAAAGAGACGATAAAGGAGATGTATCCGGAATTCTGGAAGGCGTATCTCTGCTTTGCACAGGCCAACGATGTCAGTCCTGTAAACCCTGGCGAACCTGAAAAAGCAGCGGAAATGAAGAACCTGTTCGATGGTTTCTGGAAAAACGGCAAGCTGCCTGAACTGAGTGAATTACTCGGTAAAAGGGCAGAAATGATAGCCGGAGCTTATGAAAAGATCACCGAACACGCCGATGAAGACTTAAAAGGCGATATCGGAGACTGGCTGCAGGAATTTGGAATCTATGGTGAATTACTCATGAAGCTCTCGGTACTGGTAGCAATGATAGAGATCGTCTACAAGGATGAGCATCCGGAACACGACAAGATCCTTTCTATGAGACAGGCGATAAAAGAAACCGAAGCGGTTTTGAGAAAGACCGTCGATTTCAGAACGAGGGTGTTTGGCAGCAGTATCAGGGAGTATGCCTTTGAAACACTGATTACCTGCAAGGGACTCCTGAGACTCGTAGACTTTTGATTTATGACAGCATTGCTTTGGATAAAAACAGATTTTAGAGAGTTAATTCAAACGGAGATTTTATGGTCATCGGTGCCTTTTTCCGGAAAAGAAGATCGTATTACAAAGGAATAATATTTTAAAGTACAGGTGATCAACAGACCTGTCAAAAAGCCAAATTACTATGTGTTAACAATAAAGGGGAGAGATTAAAATCTCCCCTGAACTTTTTCTAATCCCCAATTTCTGAATAGAACTTGCCGAATAACCCACAATCAAATTTACAGGGGTATAGTGACGGAATTTAAGCGTTGGCATACAAGAATTTCTGTGAATCTTTGTCAGCAGAATGACCCCGTCAGTAGTCTAAATCCTGAAAAAAAGCAGTTCCCCCATCGAGCCACATACGAATTAAGCCGTGGCTGAACGGAAAAACTGCCTTTTAAGTCAAACTGACTTGAGGGCATACCCTTTATGATTTCATTTTTTTTATCTTCTGTTTTGCAATTCTCGGATCAACGGTGATCCCCGGGCCGGCTATACAGCCGCCTCTGCAGGCCATCCCCTCGATCAGTTTGATCGGTTCCGTTTCCACCCGTTTGAATAGCGTTGAGGCTTCCACCAGGCCATTCATCCTCAACACCGTTCCATTCACCTGATCCACGGCTTCAAGGGCTTCGGTGACTCCTCCGCTGAAGGCGAATCCCCAGCCTTCCGGCGTACCTCCGATCTCCGCATCATCGAGTTTTGTCGGCTCTATGCCCTTTGCAATAAACAGGGCTCCGAGTTCTTCAAACGTCATCACATAATCTACCGATTTGTTTTCCCAAGCCTCTTTTCGTTTTGCGAAACAGGGGCCGATGAAGACGATTCGGGTATCATCTTCGATGATCTTGAGGTCGTTCCCCATCACCGCCATCGGCGACGGAACGGATGAGATCTGACTTTCATACGGTTTCTGGAATTTCCTCACATAGTCAACAAAGGCCGGACAACACGAAGTAAGTACACAATGCGATTCCTCGTTAACCAGACGAGCCTCTTTTTCCGCCACATAATCCGCAGCGATGGCAACTTCGAGACATTCATCGAAACCACATTCCATGATGGCATTCTTGATCTGTCCAACCGTTGTCCTTGGCCCGAACTGTGAAACGATGGACGGGGCTATGATGGCAATCGTTTTATCCGTCCCGTTGAGTGAGCGGATCACCGGGAAAAAATCGGAGGTGGATTCGATCGCCCCAAAGGGACAGGCGGTAGAACAGATTCCGCAGCTCACACATCGCTCTTCGCTGATATCTGCCGCGAAGGTATCATCCCGGCTGATCGCATCGACCGGACAGGCGGTTTCACAGGGCCTTTCCAGTTTAACGATGGAGTAATACTGACAGGCATTCGCACATAATCCGCAGCCTATACATTTTTCCGAATCGATATAGGCCCGGTTGTTTCTGATCTCTATCGCCTTTTTGGGACATACACTGTGACAGGAATGGGCCAGACAGTTCCTGCAGAGATCCGTCACATAATATCTTCCCGAGGGGCATCTGTCACAGGCCTCTTTGATAACCTGTATAAACTTCCCGTAAGCCTTGTATTCAGAATCTACGGAGACAAATTCCTCAACGTCCTGTGCAATTTCATAGAGTTCTATATCTCTCGTCTTATCATAGTCCAGACCGAGATAAATCTTTAATTTCTGTGATAATATTTCTCTTTCGAGATAAACCTGTTCTGACGAATCCGGTATTATTTTCTTCGGCAGCTTGGGCAGTTCCTCCTGCAGATTGCCGTTGTCAATCATTTTCGCAAGTTCGATGAGTGTCTGCCTTCTCTTCTTCATCACTTCATTGAAGACAAAACTCCTTTCACTCATCAGGCCATTGAAATTTGTATTCAATGGTCCTCGCCGGCTTTCTCAATGATCAGCTGCTTCATCTTGGCCGGATTCAGATCATCGAAGAATTCTCCATCTATGTTTACTACAGGGGGAACCATCTCCTGCTGGCATTTATCAAAACAGGTAGAATATTTCAGTGTTATCTTTGTTTTAATCTCCTCAGGTAGTTCATTAATGGCTTCCACCAGTGATGATGATCCAAGAAGGTGACAAGTTGTTCCCACGCATATTTTTATTTCCATCATTTCATCCCCTTAACAGTATTGTATCGTTACGATTTTTCCGAGCCGCTTGAGATTTCCCGTAATATCCCTGATCAGTGAAGATCTGATCGACATATCAAACGGAAGCGCCGGGTTGTGATAAAAGGCATTTACCTTCCGGCCAACCGTAAAATCGATCTCATCACTGTTTCTGAGCATCACAAACATCTTGTGAGCCCCATCTATGTTTTCATCTTCTACCTCATATTCAAACATGTTCTTTTCACAGGAATCCAGCAGTTTGTTCAACTTCTGAAGGGTCAGTACCCCTTCGGTTACAAGATCTACCCCCTTCATCAGGCCATAAGGCGGGAGATCGTTTCCTCGCGTCATTCTGAACTGTATCTCCAGTTCGTTTCCCGTGATCCTTGAAACGATATTACTGGTCGTTCCGCCACATATCACACGGGTTCCGTTCTGGTTCAGGAATTCCTCCACATAATGCCTGTCCATCTTTTTTTCGAGAGGTGGACCTGTAAAGACGAACATTCTGGGTTTCTCAGTGATCTTAATTCCTATCAGTGTGGAATCATCCCCCGGTTTCTCCTCGTAATAGTTATAGGTAATTTCTATCAGGTCATCGACGATATGTTTCAAATCGTCCGATTTGGCCTTTAATTTCATCAGACAGTTAATCAGATTATCCGTTCCCCATCCAAAATCAAGCAGGTTTCCTATCCCGGCATGTACAAGTCCATCGGACATGGCGAAGATAAAATCGTCTTCCTGGAGATTAAAAATGGCCGTTCTTATCCGTTTGTTGTTTGAGATCTGCTCGGTGTATTTGGGTTCATACACCATTCGACCTTTGATGATAACGGGATCCGGATTGTCATAATTGACAATTTTTACAACACCATTTGAAAAGATCTGTATGATCGTAAATGTTGAATACGCTATTCCACGATGCTTACAAACGGGAAGGGTCTTGGTGATGGTATCGACGATCTCTTCAACCGGCACCTTGTTTTCAAACAGCGTGCCTATGATCTCAGTCGTCAATATCGACAGAATACTCGCCTTAATCCCGCTGCCCAAACCGTCTGAAAGGATGATTATCTTTGAATCCGTCAGTTTCTTTATCTGAACATTATCTCCGCATACGGATTCATTCTGTTTATTCAGGTTTTTGTCGTAAACCACTGCGGATGTCATAACTCATCACCTCTGCTCTTCTTCTTTAAAGGTATTAACCAGTTTGAAGAGGCTTGCTTTGGTTTCTGCTGTCGTTTCTCCCAGGATGGAAGCTATTTCCTGTACGATCTTCATCTGTTTTTCCGCAATCTTGTTCACTTCATCTATGACTTTGTATTTTAACGCGTTCAATTCCTTCTCTTTCTTCTGCTGCAGTGAAATATCGTTAAAGACCTTTGCTATGAGCGTTCCATCATCGACCGAATAACAGACTTCTGAGGTTCTGATTTCCAGTTCGGGATAATCGTGTATTCTTCTGATCACCTGCAGATAATCATTTTTAACCTCATAGAGATCATCGAGGTTATCAAAGAACTCCAATGCGGATCTTCCGAGAACATCCGTTCCCTCAAGCCTGAATATCTTCAGGAATGAATTGTTTACCGCCTGAATCTTCATCTCTTTATCTACTACCATCAACCCGTTCGGATCCGATTCCCATATTTCTTCCCAGATATTTTTTGGCATCCAATCACCTTACTCTTCAAGCGAATTGATATACGGAATTATCTCTTTATGAAATCTCGATACCACATTTTCCGGACTGAATTGACAGAAAACCTCATCATCGATCTTTATGACTACACCCTTGTTACAGGGGCCTATACAGAAAGATCCCTTCAGATGTATCCTGGCTTCAAGATTCTCACGTTCGATCTCTTTTTTCAGCGTGTCCACTACCTGGCTGGATCCCTTCAGATAACAGGCACTTCCCATGCAGACATAGATATCTTTCATATGCTCAGCTCCTTTTATAATGTTCCTTCATAAGCTTTTATGTACAATTCCTTTATTTCGCTGATAAGGGGATATCTTGGATTTGCCGTCGTACACTGGTCATCGAACGCCAGTTCTGACATTTCATCGAGTCTGGAGTAGAAATCCTCTTCACTGATTCCGAGTTCCTTAATCGAATTCGGGATTTTCAGTTCTTTTTTCAATGCTTCGACGGCTTCTATCAGTTTGTCTACCTTTTCATCATCATTAGTGCCACCGAGATTCAAATGGTCTGCAATTCTGCCATACCTCAAGGCTGCATGTGGATACTTGTACTGTGGGAACGGTGTCTGCTTTCTCGGAGCCTCCATTGAGTTATACTTGATCACCTGACTGATCAGCAAAGCATTGGCCAACCCATGTGGAACGTGGAACATGGAACCAAGTTTGTGAGCCATCGAATGGCAGATTCCGAGGAACGCATTCCCGAAGGCCATACCGGCGATGGTTGAGGCAAAGTGTACTTTTTCCCTCGCCCTTCTGTCACTGCCGTCTTTATAGGCCCTTGGCAGATAATTAAAGATGAGGTTGATTGCCTGGAGGGAATGCCCGTAGGTAAAGTCTGTTGCGAGAACGGAAACATAAGCCTCGATCGCATGAACCAGTGCATCTATACCTGAATTGGCCGTCAGTCCCTTTGGCATGTTCATGACGAGATCGGGATCTACGATTGCCATATCCGGTGTCAGTTCATAGTCGGCGATTGGATATTTGACTCCCGTCTTTTCATCCGTTACCACGGCAAACGGTGTGACTTCAGAACCGGTTCCCGATGTGGTCGGAACGCAGACCATCGTCGCCTTCTTTCCAAGTTCGGGAAACTTGAAGATCCTCTTTCTGATATCCATGAAACGCTGTGCAAGGACTTCAAATTTCACCTCGCTGTGTTCATACATGAGCCACATGATCTTCGCGGCATCCATCGGCGATCCGCCTCCGAGCGCGATGATGACATCCGGTTTGAAGGCGTTCATCATTTCAAGACCCTTGTGAACCGTTTTTGTGGTCGGATCCGGTTCGACTTCGTAGAACACCTCTGTTTCTATATTCATTGACTTCATCGTTTCCACTATTCTGTCCGCATAACCATTCTGGAACAGGTAGGCATCCGTCACGACGAAGGCCCTTCTCTTGTCGTTTAATTCCTTGAGTGCCACTTCAAGTGCACCGGGCTTCAGATATATCTTCGGTGGTACCCTGAACCAGAGCATATTTTCCTGTCTTTTTGCAACTGTTTTTATATTCATCAGATGTTTTACCCCCACGTTTTCACTGACAGAGTTTCCCCCCCAGGAACCGCAACCAAGTGTGAGTGACGGTTCGAGTCTGAAATTGTAAAGATCTCCTATGGCACCCTGTGAGGCCGGCATGTTCACCAGAATTCTTCCCGTTTTCATTGCCGCCCCATATTGGTTTATCCTGTCCGTATTCTCCGGATTCGTGTAGAGAACCGACGTATGACCCATTCCGCCAAATTTAACGAGCGATACGGCTCTTTTCAGACCCTCGTCAAAATCTTTGGCCATGTACATGGCAAGGGTAGGTGAGAGTTTTTCACGGGAAAACGGTTCGCTTTCTCCTACTTCCGTACACTCGGCGATCAGCACCTGTGCATCTTCGGGAACCTGTACACCGGACATCGCCGCTATTCTGAAGGCGCTCTGCCCAACAATCGCCGCATTTATGGCGCCGTTTTTCACAAGATTTTCACCAACTTGCGCCTTTTCTTCCCCGGAAAGGACATAAGCCCCTCTCTTTTTCAGTTCGGCCTTTACCGTTTCATACACTTCCTCCACAACGATGATGGACTGTTCGGAGGCACATATAACCCCGTTATCAAACGTTTTACTCATCAAGATGGAATTGGCTGCCATCAGAATATCGGCCGTTTCATCTATCAACGCCGGTGTATTCCCCGCTCCAACACCTATCGCAGGTTTTCCGGAGGAATAAGCCGCCTTGACCATTCCCGGGCCTCCCGTCGCAAGGATCAGGTTAATCTCCGGATGTTTCATCAGATAATTGGTTAATTCTATGCTCGGATCGGAAATACATCCGACAATCCCTTCCGGTGCACCCGCAGCCACTGCAGCCTCACTGATGATTCTGGCCGCCGCTGCCGTACATTTCTTTGCCCTCGGATGTGGGGAAAAGATGATGGCATTTCTCGTCTTCAAGGCCAGCAAAGCCTTAAAAATGGTTGTTGAGGTCGGGTTGGTTGTCGGAACGACACCGGCAATGATACCGATGGGTTCTGCTACCTTTGTGATACCCGCCACATCATCTTCCTCGATAATGCCGCATGTCTTCGTGTCTTTATAACTGTTGTATATATATTCCGCAGAAAAATGATTTTTGATTACTTTGTCTTCCACAATTCCCATGCCCGTTTCGTTTACCGCTTCCTTGGCCAGCCATATTCGATAGGAATTTGCCGACATGGAAGCCCTTCTGAAGATCTCATCCACTTTTTCCTGTGAATAAGTCGCATAGTCACTTTGTGCACGTCTTGCATTACTTAAAAAAAGATCCAGATCTTCAATCGTACTTATTCGTTTTAACATGTAAATTCCTCCTTATATAAGTGAATTATTTCACTTGTTTGAGTCTCATAATTTTCTGACATCCTTAAAAAAACCTTCACGAATCTTGTGATAAACATCCCATCTAAAAAGAAATATTAAGAATTGTGATATTTTTCACTATATAACTTAAAAATAAATATGACCTCTTTCATCCATATCCTTTTGTGAAGTTTTTCTCTATCACAACTGGATTATAACATATATCCATTTTTTGTCAACACATGAAAGTAAAAAATATATTTTCCACAGTTTAAGAAAAACTGTGGAAAAAAAGAAACCGGCAACTCGTATTTCTCTACAAGTTACCGGTTTCTTTTGAATCGTTTATCGCTTGAAGGGGATTTGTCTGTCTTACAGCTGATAGGACAACATATAAGACCCGTTTCCCTCTATATAAACGTACAATGCCACATAATTTCCCGACTCAAGACCTGATGTTAGTTTATCAAAGGTATCGGTTGAATCAACTGTCTTTCTGTTGATGGACTGAAGAACAGCACCCATTCTGAGTCCCATTCTGTAAGCCTGGCTCTTCTGATCGACTTCGGTGATCAGGACCCCTTTAAAGTTTTCAGGCAGTTGATACGCCTTTTTCTGTTCAGACGTCAGTTCCGTTACCGTAAGTCCAAGCAACTCTGAAACGGTCGTCTTTTCATCGGTGACGGTCTTCTGAACTTCCACAACAGCGGACTGTTCTTCCTCAGCCGCAGCTTTCATCTCCACATCCAAAGTCAGAATCTCTCCGTTCCTGTCTATCTTCATCTGTTTAACGGTTCCAACATCCTGCTTTCTGATCAGACTTGCAAGCTGCTCTTTATTCTTAATTTCGATTCCGTCAAACGCTATTACGATATCCTGTGGTTTCAATCCCGCTTTTTCAGCCGGCGAATCAGTCATGATTTCCACAATTATCGCACCGTTCTCGGATTCAAGCGATAACGCGTTCATCGTATCTTCCGTAATATTCATTATTTTTACACCAATCTGAGGTTTCTGCAATTTACCGAATTTGATAAGATCATCGATAAATAGATTCACATCGTTGATCGGAATGGCAAAACCGAGATTGGTTCCCTCCGTCGGATTGACTATGGCCGTGTTGATTCCGATGACCTCACCGTGTATATCGAGAAGCGGTCCTCCGCTGTTTCCCGGATTGATTGCCGCGTCCGTCTGGATCAAATTGTCATAGTATCCATCGCCATCCGGTTTTGTGATCTGTCTGCCCGTTGCACTGACAACTCCCGTCGTAACCGTATGCTGAAAGCCGAGTGGATTACCGATCGCAATGGCATACTGTCCTATCTGAAGGGTGTCCGAATCCCCAAATTCAAGATAGGGTAATTCATCCTTGTCAACATCTGTCAGTTTTATGATGGCTATATCCATCTCACTGTCTCCACCGATATACTGTGCATCAAACTGACGGCCATCAAACAAGGTAACTCTTATACTCTCCGCGTTATGCACCACATGTTCGTTTGTCAGAATATGGCCGTCCCCATCAAACAGAAAACCGGAGCCAATGGATTGCTGCGTTTGCTCACCATTGAACGGCGTCTCACTGTCACCGAAAAAACGACCGAAGAATTCTTCAAAAAACGGATCAACAGTAGTCGTTACCGTTTTCTCCACATCGATTTTCACAACAGAATCTGCGGTCTCGTTAATGACGTTGATGATCGGGTTCTGATATCCCGGATTAACATACCCAAACGTTACGATGCTCAGAGAAAATACGACTAAAAGAAATAAAAAAATCCTTTTCATCTTAAAACCTCCTAAATCATGGTTAAACAATCTATAATCAGCGCTGACCAGTTCAATCAATCTGTTTATTTTGACTTCCGTTTTATTATAGGCATCCGATTGTGAGGAGAAGGTGAAGAAATTTCACCGTCTTCGAAAATATCTCCAAATCGGTGAATATTTTTTATTTAACCCGTAAAATTCCGGGAAAACTGTACCAGGTCAGGAAATCATTCTTTCACGGATTTTCTGTAACTCAGTGCAAAAAGCATGATCATGAGAAACACGCCACAGAACATGATAAACGGTGTAAAATATCCCCATTGTATTCCCAGACCATTACTGATTCTTCCGATGATAAAGCCGGCAAAAAGACTTCCAAGGGAAGCGGCAACGGTAAACAGGGAAAGTGCAAAGCCAAGCCCTTCGTGTATCGTTTCTACCAGCAGGGATTGAAGTGTCGGAAAGATCGAAGAATGTATTAATCCGGAAAGACACATGAATATTGACATCAGCCAGAAAAGCGACGGAGGCATCTGTGAAAGAAAAGTGATCGGCAGGCCGACAATCGTTACAAGCATCAGCCATTTCAAATGACCTACCTTATCCACGAATCTTGCGGATAAAAATCTTCCCGCGAGCAGCCCCATCCAGAAGATGGATGGCAGCAGACTGGATATCTCCTCACTATTGTTAAGATAATCCGTTGAATAAAGCGGTGCCCACGAGAACACACCGATCTCTGAACCGACGTAGAAAAATATCGCTGCAAATATGATCCAGAAATATTTGTTCTTCAGGATATTGACGGCATAGATCTTCTGATTTGTCTGTTCGGATTTCTTTGCGGGCTGTATGTGAATCGTCAACTTACCGGAAAAATAAAGTGGAATACAGGTATATCCGGCAATCACAAAGAAGAAAGCGATATAGGGAAGCTCTCTTGAGATAAAAAAGGATGCAATCAACGGACTGATCATGGAGCCAAGGGCAAAGAAGGCGTGAATCAGATTCAGCAGCTTTCCGCTTTCACCTCTGAACCTACTGCTGATTGGTGGAATGGCAATCTCCAGGGAAGAAACACCGAATCCGATGATGATATTTCCGGCTATCAGCATCCCCTCAGTCTTTGCAAGCGCAAAGAGAACAACCCCGAGAGGGAATGTCAGACAAGAGATAAGAAGCGGCTTTTTTGTACCGATATAGTCGATCAGCGTACCGATGAAAAGCGCACCGATCAGAAATCCGATGGAATTTCCCGCAAAGATCAACCCCACCTGCTCATAGGAAAGTGACAATGAGTCGCTGATAAGCGGCATAACAGCGGATATATAAGTCGAGATAGCCCCCATGATCAGGAAGGCGTTATACCCCAGTCCTTTATACACTTTCAATTCTTTCACTCTATCATCCCCAACGGAAAAACTGTTTTCGTCGGTTTAAACACAACCGCTCTTTTTTTTACATCCGTACCTTGTCTTCTCTCTTCTGAAAGATCACAAAAAGCATGATCATGACAAATATACCACTAAAAAACAGAAACGGTATAAAATAGCCCCATTTTATACCAACAGAGGTACTGACATTTCCTATGACAAAGCTGGAAAGCATATAACCAAACGAGGAAGCCACACTGAAAAGAGACAGGGCAAAGCCAAGTCCCTTATTCACGGTTTCAACAAGCAGCGATTGAAGCGTCGGTGTGACCGAAGCATGCATCAAACCGGATAAAACCGTCAATATCGTTAGAAACATGAAGGGTGAAGGCGACATCTGTGCCAGAAAGGTGATCGGCAATCCGATAGCGGTTATCAGAACAAGCCACCTGAGATGCCCTACTTTATCGACAAATCTCGATGACAGCAGTCTTCCCACCAGCAATCCGACCCAGAACGTAGAAGGTAACAGACTGGAGAGTTCCGCTGTATTTTTGAGATAATCCGTTGAATAAATCGGCGCCCATGAGAAAACGCCTCCTTCAGAAGCCACATAGAAGAATTGTGCAAAGAGGATGAACCAGAAAAATTTATTTCTCAGAAGCGATGACAGATAATCCTTCTGATCCCCACGTTCTGTTTTCTGAACCGGTTCGATATGTATACTCAACCGGTTAGAAAAATAAAGCGGAATACAGGTATACCCGGCGATGACAAAGAAAAAGGCTGCAAAAGGCAGGTTTCTCGATATCAGAAATGAAGCCGCAAGCGGACTGATCATGGAGCCAAGGGCGTAAAAGGCGTGGATCAGATTCAGAATTTTCCCGCTCCCACCTTTAAACATCCGGCTGATGGGTGCAATGCCTACCTCCATAGCCGTCGTGGAAAGACCTATGATCACATTGGCGATGAAGAAAAGCGATACATTCTTTGCGAGAACAAAAAGGATTACCCCAGCCGGAAATGCACCAAAAGCAAGCAGAAGTGGTTTTTTCGTGCCGAAATGATCGATCAGCATTCCCATGATCACGGCACCGATCAGGATACCGACGGAGTTTCCCGCAAAGATCAACCCCACCTGCGTATAAGTAAGCGATAACGATTCGCTGATGATTGGCATCACAGCCGATATATAGGTTGCGATTGCCCCTCTGATGATATAAGAGTTGAAGCCAAGTCCCTTGTAACAAGTCAATTCATTCATCTTTTCTCCCGTTCTATTTCATCTTTTTTCCCTCCCGATGATCTTGCAAGAAAATAAAAACTGAAAAAACCGGTGATCATAAGAGGCACATAATAAGTACATAACCGCCACACAATAACAGAAGCGGCAATTTTTTCATCGGGAATGTTCTGATTCATAAAAAGGTAATACAAACCTTCGGCTCCCCCGGATGTTCCAGGTGTAGGAACAAGAAAGGAAGAGGTACTGATCAGAAATAACCGTAAATAATTTTTCAGGCTGAAGGTTAGTCCGAAGCCTCTCAATACGATCAATGAAGAGAGGTTCATACTGCCAAACTGGCAACCATTCATCAGAAACAGCTTAAAAAGTCTTCCCCGGTCATCTCTATAAGCATTGAAGGCATCGTTAAACTCCTCTATATTATCATATATTTGATCCTTTTTTTTCTCATTCAAATTAAGAATCCTCATCTTTTCAAGCAAAAAAATGAAGAATGTAATGATTTTTTTGGCCACTGTCTTTCTCACACCAATAATGATGATCAAAAATATCACAACCGTATTCAGAATTAACCCCGTAATTGAGGCAATTCTCGCTGCGCGAGTCAATTCGCCATACAGTGTACATAGACTGATCAGGCCGAAGGAGGTAATAAAGGTCTGAAACATCATGGACTTTATGATCATGGCAGAAGTAGATTTTTCAAGATTCAGTCCGACCCGGTTCAGAACAAAGATAGTTGCCACCTGACCACCACTCATAAACGGCGTCACAAGGTTTACAAACTGCGTGGCGACTGAAGTCTTAAAACAGTTTCTAAAAGTAATCATCTTGAACTTTGAGGTAGCAACTTTAAAAGAGAGGGATTCAAAAAACCAGAGAAGGGAATAAACACCGAGACCGGCGATGAAATAATACCATGAAAAGGCACTGATAGCCCTTACAAATTCACTGTATCCAAATCCCGTTGTAAAAAAAGTCAGAACAATCAAACCGATGATTATACCTGTCAGAATTCCGGTTATTGTCTTTTTATTGCTTAACATGCCCTCCACGGTATCACTTCCCTTCGCTTCCCCCATTATACCCCGAATAAATTTACTTAACAAAACTACGAAAGTTATATTAGCAAAAACAGCGATTTATGCACCTTTGAAACGGTTTGGAATAAAATTTTTATTCTTCCCCATACCGCTGTTATAATCACACTGGTTTTACTCAGAGAACTCAAGGGGTAATATATTCAGTCGGTGCTCCCCCAGGGCACCGACGCTTTTTTTATTTCCAGCCGGTTTTCTGAAATGTTTATTACGATAGTTATGGTATAATATGTGGTATGGAATTGTATAACTAATTAAATTGAGGTGAGGAGAATGAAGAAAAGGATTTTATCATTAACCGCTCTTGCGGTGGTATTATTTCTGATGACATTCCTTGTTTCCTGCAGAGTATCAAGTCCAGATATCGACAATCCATCAGTTCATTACATGAGTGCCACGGAAGTGGAATTATGGTGGGATTATGAATCAGTTACAGTACCTTTTGTTCTTTCAATAAGGGATACTGAAGTAGCTTCCATGACAGATCACAATCTGCCGGCACCTCCTTACACGATGGCTGTTGAGAGTGGAAAGACCTATGAATGGAAAGTAACCGGAAACAACGGTGCCGTTGGGGGACTCTGGGAATTTACTGTGCCCTGATCAGAATTTTTATGAAAGTCAAATGATAGATATGTACGACAAGGGGCGAAATTGGCCCCTTTTTTTCTTAAAATTTACGATGAACAGGTGATTTGCTTTGAAAAAAAGTCTTATTTTTGTTTTAACATTTATTTTTGTCATACTCGTACTCGCTTCCTGTGTCAAGACTTCAAGGAAAATCGACTATCCAACCCCCTCAAATAAGCAGACCATCTACTCCACCGACATCACATTGATCTGGGATCATTTCGAGGCCTTTGACTATTTTGAGATCAGACTTGCAGAAAGTGATGATCTGCTGACCACGATCGGCACGACGACGGAAAACCGTTATGAACTGTCTGATCTCGACTGGAACAGGGATTATAACTGGCAGATCATCGGTCATTTGAATGCTACAAACACGACAGCAGGCCCTGTCTGGCAATTTTCTACCGGTAATGCCCATAAAGCCATAACAATTGGCATCACCGATTACGATACCGCCTCTGATCTTTCATTAACGGATGACGATGCCTTGAATATGGAAACGGCTTTCGAACGTGCCAATTTGAACTTTTCTATCAGCAGACTCATAAACCGGGTAACGCAGGCGGATATTGAACAGGCCGTTTCAAATATTTCCGGATTGGATGAAGACTCCTTATTCGTGTTTACCTATGCGGGACATGGCGGCTATTCCTATTCCGCACATGAATCTTATCTGTTGATGAGTGATGGTGGAAAGCTTTATATGTCGGAATTAAGACCCCTGCTCGATACACTGCCCGGCAAAAAAGTAGTCATCATCGATGCGTGTGAATCCGGCGGGTTCATCAACATGGCCGAAGCGAAACAATTGACTGAAAAAACGGCTAAAGCCATGATCAGGCAATTCAACGATTCCGTCATCGACACCTTCCGATCAACGGCGAGGGGAGAAGATGTTGAAGTCACCTATCACGTCATGACGGCCACCAGTATCTCCGAGATCAGCTGGGAAAACAGCCTCATCGGCAACGGGGTATTTTCTTTCTTCTTCTTAGATGGCATAGGGGATGTTGGTGAGGATAATCCACAGGAAGCCTTTGATTTCACGTTTGACGCCGATACAAACTCAGACAGGAAGGTAACCTTTCAAGAGGCCTACACCTATACAGCCCCCAAAGTAGAGACCTTTGTCAGCAAATTGATGGGATATCATCAGAGCGTGCAGGTCTATCCAGAAGTTTCCGATTTGATTCTCTCACAGTGGTGATTACAATTTTTAACGAAACTTGTACGTTCCTCAGTCTGAGTTCAGATTAAACTTAGTCTTCAGAAGCAGATCTTAAGTGGAAAGTCAATCAATAACTTTCTTTATGAGGTGAAAATATGAGCGAAGTTCTCATGAAATGCCGGAATGTAAAAGAAGCCGAATACAGTCTCCGAACGATGAATACCCGATCAAAAAACGAAGCCCTGCTCCAAATAGGTAACAGCCTCCGGAAAAATTCAGAAGAAATCCTGATTGAAAACGAAAAGGATATACAATCAGCGCGTGCAAAAGGCATCAGGGAATCCATGATCGACCGATTAAGATTAACGGAGACAAGGATGGAATCGATGATAACGAGTTGTGAAAAGGTAGCCGGACTGGATGATCCGGTGGGAGAGGTAGTCTCCTCCTCACTGGAAAATGATCTGAGAATCACACAGGTCAGAGTTCCGATAGGCGCCATCGGCATGATTTATGAATCAAGACCCAATGTCACACTCGATGCCAGTATTCTTGCCCTAAAGGCTGGAAATCCCGTATTGCTGAGAGGGGGGTCTGATGCCGTCTATTCCAACATTGCCATCACAAAGGCCATAAAGGCTGGTCTACGGCAAAGCACTCTGCCAGAAACGGCCGTAGAAATCATCGAAGACATCAACAGGGAAAATGTCATGGAAATGATGAAGATGAAGAAATATCTATCGCTGATCATCCCGAGAGGTGGTGCCTCGCTCATCAACTTCGTCGTTGAAAACTCACTGATTCCCGTCATCGAAACGGGAGTGGGCAACTGCCATATCTATGTGGATGAGGACGCATCCGTGGAAAAAAGTATAGACATCATCGTCAATGCCAAGACACAACGGCCAGGTACCTGCAATTCAGTAGAAACGGTACTGATTCATGAGAAGATCAAAGACGTGATTCTGCCGCCGCTGAAAAAGAGACTGGATGAAGATTCGGTAGAGATACGCGGATGCAGACAGACCGCTGCCGTCATAGACTGTACGGACGCCAGTGAAGCGGACTGGGGTAAAGAATTTCTGGATTATATCCTTGCGATTAAGGTCGTCAGCGATGTTGACGAAGCCATCCGTCATATCATGAGATATTCTACCGGGCATTCCGAGGCCATACTGACAAACGATCTCAATCATGCTACCCGGTTCACTACGGCCATCGATTCAGCAGCCGTATACGTCAACGCTTCAACCCGGTTCACCGACGGCGAGATGTTCGGGTTTGGCGGTGAAATAGGGATCAGCACGCAGAAACTTCATGCACGGGGACCCGTCGGGTTGAAGGAGCTCACGAGTACCAAATATATCGTCCTTGGGGATTATGCCATAAGAAAATGATGCGGAGGCAAGCATGTCAAAAATCGTCATAAAAGTGGGAAGCAATTTACTGGTAAAAAAGAACGGAGAGATAAACAAGAGCTATATCATAGAACTGGCAAGGATCATCTCGAACCTCAAGAAAGCGGACAATACGATTATTCTGATCACTTCCGGGGCCAGAGCGGCCGGTTACGGCAAGGCCCAGAAGGCACATGTGGAAGAGGCACTTTATATCAAGCAGGCCTTATGCGCCATCGGGCAGGTTCAGTTGATGAAGCTCTACGAAACCGCCTTCGATATGTACGATGAAAAGGTCGCCCAGATCCTCATCAACCGAAACGATTTCGGAGACAGAAACAGGTTTCTCAACCTCAGAAACACCGTTACAGGATTGATAGAAATGGGTTTTATCCCGATAGCCAACGAAAACGATACCGTCTCCACCGAAGAAATCACCTTCGGCGATAACGATCTGCTTGCAGCGATGACCGCTGTCGGATGGAAGGCGGATTACCTCATTCTGATGTCAAGCATTGAGGGAATCCTGGATGAGGACGGTGAAATCATCAGGGTATTCAACCCCGAAACCCGGTTGAAGAAAATGAGTTCATCTTCGTGGGGAACCGGTGGAATCGAGACAAAGATCAACGCCGGAATCACTGCAGCGACAACGGGTATCAAAGTCTGTATCTGTGATGGTAAGAAGTTGGAAAACATCACCGGATTTCTGTCGGGACAAAATACCGGAACGACCTTTGAACCTGGAAAGATCCCGAGCTCACGAAAAGCCTGGATCGGATTTCTTTCGAGTTCAGCCGGTAAAATTACAGTCAACGAAGGAGCCGTCAAGGCGATCATCTCGAAAAAGAGTCTGCTGCCGGTAGGAATCACCGGTGTTGGCGGTCGATTTGATTCAGGAGATGTCATTGAAGTCAAAGATCAGACGGGAAAGAGCGTCGGGAGAGGGATGGTCAATTTCTCCTCGGATGAGACGCTGAAGATAATGGGGCATCAGAGCGAAGACCTCAAGGTGCTGCTTGGAAAAGAGGGGCCGAAAGTCTATATACACGCGGATAATTTCTGGATCAACGAATGATTTAATCTTTATACCTACAGATGCAGTTGAAACTGCATCTGTAGGATATCTCTCAGCTTATAACCGTTTATAGGGAGAGTATCCCCCTTCGTTCAGATCTATCCTGTACACCCCGAACGAATTAGGTTCTATCGCGCCGTAAATCGTAGAGCAGAAAATATCCGCCTTCTCTCCACTTAACTCGTCAATCAGGTGCGAACAGTTCATCAGGCAGGATTCTTTTGAGATCAGCTGGAAGTCTCTCTCCTCATCGTTCGGATTAATCACGATCACCCTGTAATCCCGGATATCCTCCGTATACCGAGAAAAAGCGATGATATCGTCGGCCTTGTATTCCAGTTTACCGAAATAACCGCTGTTGATGGCCGTGGTGTTGTTGAAGAGATCGATCATCATCTTGTAGAAGATCAGATCATCGTTTCTGGCATTCAGTCTTTCCCACGGCATCGGTTCACGACAATAGGGATCTCCGGCCGCATCAAGGCCGAGTTCTTCCCCGTAATAAACGACGGGACTCCCCGGCAGTGTAAACTGAAGTGCTACCGCGAGTCGCCAGTGCTTTCCAAAGTCATTTTTCACGCGTGGCGTATCGTGACTGGACATGACATTCCAACATTTCAGGATGTTTTCAAGACCACAGTCATTCACCGTATCGTTGATGAGAGTGGTAACCATTTTCCCGTCGATCCGTTTTTCAAAGAATGACTTGACCAGTTCCCGGAAATAATAATTCATTACGGCATCAAGAACCTCTCCGTCAGCCCATTTTTTCGGATAGGACCAGACCTCACCGATGGTGTCATGATCTCCCATAGATTTCAGCACATGTCGTAACTCTCTGAGATATTCAAATCCCACATCATAGGCACAGTCAAGCCGCCAGTCATCCACACCAAGTTCCGTCCATTTACGAACGGCCGAATCGGATGCATTCCAGAGAAGGTCTCTTACTTCCCCGTTATTGAGATTCAACTCGGGAAGCCCACCGTGTCCCCCCCAATAAACGACTTTGCCGTCAATTCGGTTGATAAAATCACGATACTTTTCATCCGTAAACCAGGGATGGTTCATTCCTATGTGGTTGAACACACCGTCCAGTACCAATCTGATTCCTTTCTCATGAAGCCTGTCTGCAAGTGTCTTCAAATCATCATCCGTTCCAAGTATCGGATCAATACTGAAAAAGTCGGTACAGTCATATCGATGATTGGTTACCGCTTGAAAGATCGGTGTGAGATAAATAAACGAAACGGACAGATTCTTCAGGTAGTCAATCTTCTCTTCTATTCCCTTTAAATCTCCACCATAGAAATCCAGCTGATGTCGTCCCCTTTCCTTCTCCTCTATCGGTTGGTCCCAGTCTACCGTATCTTCCTTTTTATAAGACGAGTAAAACCTGTCGGGAAAAATCTGATATCCAACATAACCTCTTGTTTTCATAGACATTACTCCCTTTCATACCAAATTAAGCATCCTAATTTTATCGTTCTGTTTTCCCGCTGTCAAATCATATGTTGCGAACAGCTCAAGGCTTTTTAGATTATATCACTAAATAAAAAAGGCATTTCCTTAAAAGAAATGCCTTCACTCGAGATACAACGGGGATAATGTCTGTCTGAATGACCAACCCGTTTAGATATACCTGATGAAGATATAAAGTAACCCCATGACCATACTGATCAGCGTTGGAATCAGTGAGAATTTCAGATAACTTCCATAGGAAACATCTTTTCCCTCATATTTTTTCAGAAACGTTATGGCCACCACATTGGCGGATGCGCCAATCGGTGTAAGATTCCCTCCAAAGCAGACACCGATCGAAAGGGTCCACCAAAGTGGATCAAGATTGGAGAACACCGTTGGATTCAGAGTCGGAAGATGTTTGATAACCGGTATCATGGTTGCCGTAAAGGGAATGTTATCGACAAATCCGCTGAATATAAAGGCCACAAGATACATTACCGGCAGAAAGACGGTAAGTGAGCTGCCGAAATGCTCCTCGAGGGAATTCGCAAGGAAATGCAGGATCCCCGTTTCCTCAAGTGCACCGGTAAGCAGGAAAAGGCCAATGAAGAAAAAGATGGTCTCCCACTCTACCTCTTTGAGGTGGTTTTCAAGATTCTTCGGATCAATGACAAGGACTGACAAAAACCCCATACCAAGTGCGATGATCGAATTATCCACACCGGTATACTCCTGAGTGATGAAAAGGATAATCGTGATCGAAAGCAGGATTCCAGCCTTTCGCAGCTTTCGGCGATCAAACGTTCCAGAGCCTTCAAATACGGACGGATCAAAAGTCTGCTTCAATGTCTTCCGATTCATGAACATGATGACCAGCAAAACGACGAGGAGCGAGAGGATGGCAATAACACCGGTATTCTTGAGAAATCCGAGAAATGACAATTTTGCCGTACTTCCAATGAGAATGTTCGGTGGATCCCCGATGAGCGTCGAAGTCCCGCCGATGTTCGAGGACATAATTTCGCTGAGTATGAAAAAGACGGGATCTATCTTAACGATATCTATCACGGCAAAGGTGATCGGGATAAAGATCAGCAGTGTTGTTACATTATCGAGAAAGGCCGAGAAGAAGGCAACCGCGAGATTGACATAAAGAAAAATCCTTAAGACCGAACCATTTGCACGCTTGATAATCTTTAATGCGAGCATCTCAAAAAAACCGGTTTGCTTCGTGGCAGAGACGAGAATCATCATACCGATCAACAGAAAGATCGTATTAAAATCTATATATGTGGTAATTGCTTCCGCAGAATGGCCAAAAATTTTCAGAAAAAAAAGTAAAACCGCACCAAGAACCGCTATAATCGTTCGGTTAATCTTCTCGTTAATGATAAAGACATAAACCACCGAGAATACTATCAGGGCAAACAAAGCATGCAATTATATCACTCCCCTTAAATCAGACGAGGAAGATTATACACCTGCCACCAACCGCCTATATTGAAGTTTGATTAAGTTTTGTTGTCCTTTTTACAACAAAAAAGGGAAGGGCTTCTTGCAATAACCTTCCCTTTTTTCCTCCCCTACAGCTCTGTCTTCACTTCCTCTGGTATTTCTGAACGATCATGATTCCGATCAGTAGAACACCCCAGAGCGTAACGGATATGAACGAACTGACTCCAAGAAGATTGAGTCCCGATGAGACCATCTGCAGGATAAACAGCGAGAGTACAACCCCACCAACCTTGCCAAAACCCCCACTCGGATCCACACCGCCAAAAACACTGGCGAGAACGGTAACCAGCAGATAGGATTCCGCATAGCCGGCTCTTGCCGAATTAAATCTAGAGATCATTATCATGGCTGCCACGCCGCTGAGTAATCCGGAAAGGATATGTGTCTTCATGATAACCGCTTTTGTGTTCACTCCGGAGTACCTCGTTGCCGTCTCATTTGACCCGATCAGATAATTACTCAGTCCTGACGGCATATTTTTCAACCAGAATCCGACAAGCAGGGCAACCACAGCGAAGATGACAAAGGGAACTGGAATACCGAGGATACTGCCGTTTCCGATAAAAAGCATGCCGTCCGGCAGACCGGAGATAACGTATCCCTTCGTTGAAAGAATCGAAATACCATTTACAAGGGTCATCGTGCCGAGTGTCGCAAGGATTGGCGAAACACCTATAAAGGCGATGATGATTCCGTTTGCCAGACCTACCAGCAGAGAACAGCCGAAGCCAGCCAGGACGGCAAGCGTGATGATCAACCCTACCGGCGAACCCTGCCCCTGGATCATCGCTTTCATGATGGATGCCATCACAATACCCGAAAGATTTGCCGTTGCGATGATGGAAAGGTTAATCCCTCCGCTGAGCATGGTGATGGCCATCGCAATGGTCAGAATACCCAATTCAGGCAGTTGAAAAGCGATGGAACTGAAATTGGACAACGTAAAGAATTTTCCCGGCACCATGAAGGAGAACAGGATGAGTGTCAGGAGGAATAATCCGATCAACAGTGAGAAATTGGGATATTTCCTGTACAATTCCGAAAAGGGGTTTGTTTTTTTAAGCGACATTGATCTCCGCCTCCTTCTTCATGTTTCTCTTGTTGTTTATGGCCGTAATGCTCACGGATATGACAATGATCGTTCCCAGCAGTATCTGATACCAGTAGGAGGGAATCCCAAGCAGAATGACCGCATTGGATATGATTGCCACAAGGGCAACTCCGAGAAAGGTCCCGATGACCGTTCCGCTCCCGCCATCCATACTCGCGCCGCCAAGTACGACAGCGGCGATAACATCCAATTCCTTACCGACGATGGCATTCGGGGCAACCGTCTGAACGATGAGGGCATGTGAAACGGAACCGATCCCCGCAAGCAACCCCATGAAACCGTACACAAACAAGGTGAGTCCAAAGATGTTGAATCCCATTCTCCGGGCCGCTTCCTTGTTACCTCCGAGCGCATAGATCTTTCTTCCGATCTTTGTATACTTCAGGATGAGTGCCGTGATCACAAAGATGATAAAGAAGAGGAACAAGGGAAGTGTGATCGGATAAATATACCCTTCCGCACTCTCAAAAACCATCACATCGTGCGGATCGGAAAACCACATTGGAAAATTGTAAATCCATTTTCCCTTTGTAAAATACATCAGCAGGCCGTTGAAAATATTCAGGGTGGCTATCGTGATGATGAGCGGGTGTTTTTTAATAAAATGGATCAGCAAGCCATTGACGAGACCCAGTCCGACTCCGACTCCGGCCCCGATCAGATAAGCAATGAATATATTCCCGCCATACTCAATGATGAGTGTTGACATGACATATTGACTGATCGTAGCGGTTGCCGTAAATGAAAGGTCAATGCCACCGGATATGAGCACGATGAGCATACCGGCAGACATCGTTCCAAGGAAAGAATAACTCGTAAACAGTTCCAGGAGATTACCGGGATCCAGAAACTGATCGGTTGTAATCCCCAGAAATAAAACGAGTGCAAAGATAACGATGACAAGATAGAATTCGTTTTTTTTGAGAAGATTAGACACTTAAAACACCTCCGATAACCTTTTCATTCAATTCCTTTTCACTGATCCGATCAGGACTCGTCTCATCAATGATCCGACCTCTACTCATGATGAGTACCCTGTCGGAATTTCTGTAGACCTCGGGGACTTCATCAGTGATCAGGATGATGGCAAGTCCTTCACCGGCAAGCTTTTTCATGATTTCATAGATACTGTTCTTTGCCGCTATGTCCACACCAACCGTTGGATTGTCAAGGATCAGAACTTTCGGATTTGTGATCAGCCATTTTGCCAGAACCACTTTCTGCTGGTTTCCACCGGACAATGTCTGTACCGCATTCTCCGGATTTTTTGTCTTAACTCCGATATCCCCGACCCATTTTCCGACCAATGCGTCTTTTTCCCTCTTTTTTAATGCCTTTATCCCGTTGACCAACCTGTCCATAACGGGAACGATCATATTTGTACTGATTGGCTGAGGGAGTATGAGCCCCTCTGTCAATCGGTCTTCCGGAACGTATGCAATCCCTGACCGGATGGCCTCGTGATTGTTTTTAAACGAGACTGCTTTGCCATACATACGGATTTCGCCGGAATCCGGTTTATTCATGCCAAAGATGGACAACGCCAACTCTGTTCGACCGGATCCCATCAGTCCGGTGATTCCGAGAATCTCTCCCTCTCTCACTTCAAGAGATATGTCTTTGTAATTGTTTTTTCTACTCAGATTCTTTAATTCAAGAACGGTTTGTCCCGTAATCTCACGGATCATGGGCATTTTATTCTCAAATTCTCTTCCTGTCATCAGTCTTTCTATCTTTCTCTCATCCAGGGCTTCTGCATCATGCGTACCGATCTTGTCTCCGTCCCTTAAAACGGTGACCCTCTGCGAGATAGACATGATTTCATCCAGTTTGTGACTGACAAAAACGATCGTTAACCCCTTCTGCTGAAGTCTCTTGATGAGTTGAAGCAGTTCATCTATTTCATATTTGCTGAGCGAGGCCGTTGGCTCATCCATGATGATCAGTTCAGCATCCGTTGCTATCGCTCTTGTTATAGCGACAACCTGTTTATCGGCAATCGATAGTTCCCTGACCAGTTTGTTCGGATTGATCGATACGTTGATCTTTTTCATCGCTTCAAGTGCCATCTGCTTCATCTTTTTTCTGTTTACCGGCGAAAATCTGTTGATGTTGTATTCAGATATGGCGATATTTTCATAGACCGAAAGATTTGGAAAGAGCGAAAGATCCTGATAAATAACCTGTATCCCCATCTCAACTGACTTTATAGGCGTCAGAGACTTAAAACGCTGTCCTCTGATGTTCAGTTCACTGCCATGATCCGGAATCTCAGCTCCGGAAATAATCTTGATCAGCGTACTCTTACCTGAACCATTCTCGCCAACAAGACAGTGAATCTCCCCTTTTTTTAGGTCGAAGTCCACATTTTTCAGGGCTTTTACCCCACCATAGCTTTTACTTACATTTTTCAGATCCAGTACATATGAAGGAGATTCTCCCATCTGTAACACCTCCGAATAGAATGCTGTTTTTCTCTGTATTCCTCTGTACTTTTATAAAGCTAATGTATCTTTTTACACCCGATAACTCATGATTTCTATTAAGGTATGCGCTCTGTATAAGGGGCGGAAGATATTCCGCCCCCCTGATATTCTATTTTTTCACAAATTCTATTGCCCTATTCTACTATGCAGAGTAAGCTTTTGTCTTTCAAAAAGGCTTAAAAAGCTAATTCTGCTACACTTTCTGGTCTTAGAAAATGCCAAGCCCATTTATCCCATGCAGAACTTAAAAACCAAGTTCTGCTGCGTTTTCTGGTCTTGTGAGAAACCAAGCCCTTGGAGTTTTAAAAAACAAAACTCCACGCTCCATTTATCCTATGCAGAACTTAAAAACCAAGTTCTGCTGCGTTTTCTGCGGTGATGTCTAGGATGCTGTTGAACTTGATCACTTTGGCCGTTTCGTCAACCTCTGCTTCACCGAGACCTGGAACCACCATGCCGGTTTCTACCGTTTCACCGTTAAACATCATGTCTGCTACGTAAACGAGGGCAAAACCTGCATCCGCTGGATCCCAGAGATAACCGGTATCGATATAACCCTGTGCGAGATACTGTGCGGCATGTCCCGGAAGAACCGTTCCGACGACTGTTACTTTATCAGTGAGTCTCTTTTCCTTTAACGCCTGTGCAGCCCCTATCGGCCCGAGGCTTCCAAAGCCTACGATACCCTTGAGTTCCGGATATTTTCTGAGTAATTCCTGTGTCTTCTGCTTTGACAGGTTTACATCTTCCCCACAGGGGATTCTTTCCGTTACGAGTTCCATATTGGGATATTTTTCTTCTATCATTGCAAGTCCGATATCCGCCCAGAGGTTGTGAAGTGGAACGGTAAGGCTTCCGACAAAGACCGCAAACTGGCCTTCTCCACCCATACCTTCGGCAAGTGTTTCAAAGTTCTTTTCCCCGAATGCAACGTTGTCTATAACTTCGATGTCCCAATCGGCATTCTGCTGATCCGGTGATTCATGGGTCAACACGATGATTCCCTTTTCTCTTGCCTTTTTAAGTACAGGTTCCATTGCATTTGCATCATTGGGAACAACACAAATGGCATCTACGCCCTTTGCTATGAGGTCTTCAACGATCTTTACCTGCTGTGCGGGATCGGCATCCGTCGGGCCTACCTGATAAGCATTGACATTCAACTCTTCTGCAGCTCTGATAACACCTTCTTCAAGTCTGTTGAACCATGGAATTCCCGTAATCTTTACAACAACGGCTATCTCCGGAATTTCTGCCATAGCTGTTACCGAAATGAGTAAAACAACCAACAAAACTAAAAATCCTCTAAGCTTCATAAAAAACCCTCCTTAGTGTTTTTCAACCGGCTACACCGATCGTCTTATATTGAACCGGCCCTGATGGCAAGGCCCATTTTCTTTCCCAAGGAAACATAGTTCTCCAGATCACCTTGTTCCAAAGATTCAACACTTTCAAGTTTATATTGTCTGCCCAATCCCCTGTATTTTCCCAGTCCCAGTCTATGATAGGCCAGCAGTTCCACCCTTTCGATATCCAGGGATTTCAGAAAATCATAAATTTTCATCTGATCTTCAACGGTGTGATTGACACACGGAATAACGGGAATCCTGACGATGATTCGTTTTCCCGCATCGGATAGCCGTTTGATATTCCCGAGGATCGGTTCATTCCTCACACCCGTCCAGAACTCATGAACATCGGAATCCAGCTGCTTGATATCGTAAAAGAATAAGTCTACAAAATCCTGTATTTCCTCAAATTTCTCATAGGCCACACATCCGGCCGTTTCCATAGCGATATGGATGCCGTACTCTCTGCAGATTTTAAAGAACGCTTTCAGAAAATCGGTATTCAGCATCGGTTCGCCACCTGAAACCGTAATTCCACCGTCGGATTCAACGAAAAACGGAATATCTCTTTTAATTTCCTCGAAAAGGCCTTCCGGCGTATAGGTTTGGCCCATCATCGCCCTTGCATCATAAATGCAATTTTCCACACAGAGTCCGCAGGCACTGCACCTCTCGCTATCCGTTATGAATCCGAAGTCCTCATCATAATGAACGGCATCTTCCGGACATCTCTCCATACACCTTCCGCAGGCCTTGCAGAGATTCTTATGGAATATAACCTCTTTTTTCAGGGACTGAGATTCCGGATTCTGGCACCAGGCACATCTCAGATTACAGCCTTTAAAAAAGATTACCGTTCGAATACCCGGACCATCTTTCGTCGCATAACGTTCTATCTCAAAAATCTCCGCAATCAGCATTTTTTCCGTCAAAGCTGAAACTCCACACGCTTGATGATATCTTCCTGAACTTTTGGATCCAGCGGGGTAAAGAAGGCACTGTAACCGGATACACGCACCATCAGATCTCTGAAATTCTCCGGATGTTCCTGCGCCTCTCTGAGCGTCTCATTACCAACCACATTAAACTGTATATGGATCCCGTTTTTCCGGAAGAGCACCTTGATCAGACTCGCGATTCGCCTTACACCTTCATCCGTGGATGCGGAATTTTCCGACAACCTGACGTTGAAAATGGCCCCTTTCTGGAACCAGATACTCGGCAGCTTGCCAACGGAATTAATCGCCGCGGTAGGACCCTGTTTTTCCGATCCCGTATCTGGAGATACCCCGTTGTTCACGGCCTCTCCCGCTTTTCTCCCATTGGGAAGGGCACCAACAGAACCGCCAAAAGCGATGTTTCCGGTTACAGGACTCTGACTGTAGGCATAACAGCATGGTTTTGGTCCTTTACCGTATCTTGAATTCTTAAAATCCTTCTGATAGGTTTCCCCGATATACCCGGTCAGGGCAACCGCCCATTTATCAGCTTCATTTAGATCGTTCCCAAAACGTGGTGCCTTGTTCATCAAAGTCTGCCGGATCTCTTCACCGGTCGGCGTCGTAGCCATATCTTCAAAGTCCGTCTTCAGGGCATGCAGAATCTGTGCCCCCGTAAAGGACTTCTTATTGAAAACAAACTGCTCAAGGGCTGCAAGGGAATCGGCTGAAGTAATCGTCCCCGCTGTTGGCCCGCCGTCGGCGGAATATTTACTGCCCCCTTCGATGAGTGATTGTCCTCTTTCTATACAGTCATCAACGAGTGATGATCTGAAGGCATTAATATCCGAGAGGAGATGCAGTTCATCGTTAATATGCTCCGTTATGACCTGTAATTCCATGAAATGATGCAGTTGTTTCTTGTAAGCCTCAAAGAGTTCTTCCATGGAATCAAAAGTACTCAGATCCCTTTCCTGTTTCAGATAGGTAATCCCGGTTGCCGGATCTATTCCTCCATTCAGCGTAATTTCAAGAACCTTTCCCACGTTGAGCCATGGTCCTTTTGCCGCATAGTCCCATTTTCCCTGGATACCGGCTTCTATACAACCGACCGGCGCCCAATTGTGCTGATCCTCTTTGTCGATACCCATATTATCGAGTATCTTCATGAAGGCATCATCGTTATAGAATGCCGGCTGTCCGCCCTTGTGATTGTTCATCGCCCTGATCGCCTTTTCGACAAAGGCGGGATCCGTTCCCTCAAATACCTTTATCGAAACCGAGGGGGTAAACAGCCTGAGATTCTCACAGGCTTCCACCACGAGATGGGAGGTCTCGTTGATGGCATCCCTTCCATCAAGGGTCTGTCCGGCAACGGCAATATTGACAAACATCTGATAGCCAAGGAAAAACGCCGTGTCCGGCCATGATCTGAGTTTATTCAGTTCATTCGTCTTGATATAGAACATCTCCACGAGTTCAAGAGCCTCTTTACGGGTGATATTTCCCTCTTTCATATCCTTTTCCAGAAAGGGATTAATATACTGGTCAAATCTTCCGAGTGAAATGGCATGACCGTTTGACTCGAGGTGAAGCGCGAGCAGAATGATCCACGTTGACTGGATGGCTTCCCAGAAAGACTGTGCCGGTTTTGCCGGTACGTTGAATGAGATCTGAGCCATCTTTTCGAGCTCGGTCTTTCTCTTCTGATCGGTTTCTGCGGCAGCCATCTCGGAACATTTTTCACTTAATCGTTTGGCAAACTTTATAACCCCATTACAGGTAATCACAACGGCTTCTAAAAACCAGGCCTTTTTAACGGCTCCTGGCTGTGTGAGATCCAGTCTTGCCTTACGATCTTCGGCCTTGCGGATAACCCCTTCAAGTCCCATCTTTAGAACGGTATCAAAATCTACAAGTAGATTGCCTAAGCCCGCCGATGAAACCCATGTATCATCAATAATCCCTGAATTCCACGCATCGTTAATCTCCTGCGGCAGATTTTTCCTGAAATTTTCATACAGACTCTTCCCTTCCCAGTAATCCAGAAGGGAAAGGATGGTATCTTTTGTTTCTTCAGTGTAATAGAACTTGTCTCCCGGCCTTTCATCAAATTTGTAAGGAGTCCCTTCAAATTCCTCTCTCAGCCAGTTGATGGAGTATTCAGGATAAATAGGAGATGCCTTGGGCTTACTGGCCTGATTGCCGACGATCAGTTCATCCTCTCCGATCACCAGACTCATCTTTTCAAGAACTCTGGCAAAGCTCTTTGCCTTTCTTATGACAATCGGTTCGCCTTCCGTTTCTCTCATCGTTTCTGTAAAGATGACCGCTCTCTCAGGACAGATATATGGATCCGTATCCATCAGTCTTTTTCTCAATCGCGATGTTCTTTCATTCATGGTTGCACCTCCGCATTTTTACCTATCGTTTTATTGATCGCTCTTTCTTTCTCATCGTCATCGGTAATGATCCGGTCAATCTCACAGGGTTTTGCCATGTAAAAGGGGGCGATGGCGTCAAATTTATTCGAATCGATGATGAGATAATGTTCCTTGGAATTGTTGAGCATCTTTCGTTTCAAACTCGCCGTGAACGGACTCAGTTCATAAGTTCCATCCCTGTAGGCGCCACAGGAAAAAAAGAACTTTTCCACATATATCGTTTCGACCATACTCTCCGCCTTGGGGCCGACGAATGAATTGAAATCCGTCAGTAAAGAGCCCCCGATCCCTTCAACCGTAAACCGTTTGACCTTTGACAGGGCATTCAACGCATACAACCCGTTCGTGATGATCTTCAGACTTGAAAAATTCTTTATCAGCTGTTTCGTGAAGAGATAGCAAGTCGTCCCTTCTCCGATAAACAGAAGATCATCTTCTTTGACATATTCAAGGGCCTTTTTGACTACCCGTTTCTTGGATTCATTGTTATCTGCGAGACGATTTAAAAAGGGTATATTCATGCTGTTGTCGGAGATAACCACTTCCTTACTCTGAATATAGCCATATCCCACAAAGATCTTCCCTTGATCTTTCAGATCCTTAAAATCCCTTCTCAGGGTAGTAATCGATACATCAAGCATCTCCGAAAAGGCTTCCGGTGTCATTTTTTGCTGTTTCTTAAGGATATCTAAAATCTCTTTCTGTCTTTCCACTTTTGTTAATGGCATTCTCATCACCTGCTTAAATGTTCTCAAAAAAGTATATCACCATGGTAAAATTTAGTCAAATTGAGCTTTCTTCATAATTCTCCAAAATCAGGAAATATTTATCATTATTCTCGATTAAAAACCTAAAACCACTCCTTTCATCATTTTTCTTCAAATATCCAATCATTTTCAGATTTGATTTCCGACATTATTAATGATAATATGTTATCACGCAAGGAAAACACGCTGATAACATCTTGCCATTATTCTAAGGGAGGATACCAAATGCCAGAAGCAACGAATTATCTTTTAGAAATGAAAAATATCACCAAAAGATTTCCAGGTGTCCTTGCTCTGGATCAGATAAATCTGAATCTTAAAGCCGGTGAAGTACATGTATTACTTGGAGAAAACGGCGCAGGAAAATCGACACTGATAAAGATTTTGTCCGGAGCATATAAAAAAGACGAAGGGGAGATTTATTTTAATTCAGAACCGATTGAGATAAAAAGTCCTAAGCATGCCATGGAATTGGGTGTTGGCGTTATTTACCAGGAATTTAATCTGAATCCGTTCTTCTCAATTGCTGAAAACATCTACCTCGGAAATGAATTCAGGACGCGCACGGGTTTGATCGACTGGAAAAAGACCCATTCCGAAGCAGCCAAAGTGCTGGATAAAGTGGGACTGAAAAAGAGCACAAAGACCAAAGTAAAGGATCTGACGGTCGCAGAGATGCAGCTGCTCGAAATAGCAAAGGCCTTATCCGAGGAATCAAGGATCATTGTCTTCGATGAGCCTACCGCAACGTTGGCACAGGAGGATGTTGACAGGTTATTTTCCCTGATAGAGAAGCTGAAGAAGCAGGGCAAGGCCATCATCTATATCTCACATCGAATGGAGGAGATCAAGAAGATAGGTGACAGATGTACCATTTTGAGAGATGGACAGTATATCGACACCGTTGATGCGAAGACTACAGAAAGGGACGAGCTAATCCGATTGATCGCCGGAAGAAAGATAGACGAAAGTATCAGGAAGATCCCTACCGATCCAAGGGAAGTCGTCATGGAAGTTGAGGGACTTTCGGCAAAGGAAAAGGTCAGAGATGTATCGTTCAACCTCAGAAAGGGTGAAATTCTGGGAGTTGCAGGACTCGTTGGTTCCGGCCGAACGGAAGCGATGAAAACCATCGTCGGCTGCATGGAGAAGACCGCCGGAACGGTAAGACTCAATGGAAGCGAAATCCGGTTCAAGAGTCCGGTAGATTCGTTAAAAAAAGGTGTCATCTACCTGAGTGAAGACCGGAAAGGGGAGGGCCTCGTTCTCTGCATGAATGTTATGCAAAACATTACCCTGACAAATCTGAAAAGCATCATCCGGGGTATCGCCTTCTCCAAAAAGGTAGAAAAGAAAATCGCCAAGGAATATATCGGAAAACTGCGCGTCAAATGCAGTTCCGAAAGAGTACAGGTTAAGAACCTCTCAGGAGGGAATCAGCAGAAGGTCGTCATTTCCAAGGCACTGACCAGTGGCGCACGGATACTCATCTTCGATGAACCGACAAGGGGAATTGATGTCGGTGCAAAAGATGAGATATACGATCTCATGTTTGATCTCGCTCAGCAGGGATACGCCATCATCATGATTTCATCCGAACTCGCAGAGGTATTGAAAGTCTCAAACAGGATCATGGTCATGCGCGAAGGAGAGGTATCGACCATCCTTGAAAACAAGGAACTGACACAGGAAAAAATACTACATTACGCAATGGGGGCATAAAATGAAAAAATTCTCTTCTATTCTCAGAAATTACGGCATGTTCATAGGATTTGGCGTCATCTTTGTAATCTTTTCGCTATCAAGTGAATACTTCCTCGACGTGTACAACCTCATGAACATACTTGTTCAGTCATCGTTAATAGCGATTATAGCAGTTGGCCAGACATTTGTCATACTCACCGGCGGTATTGATCTGAGTGTCGGTTCAATCGTTGCACTCACAAGTGTCAGTACAGGATTGATGCTGACTTCAGGTATTTCTATTCCCCTTGCGATCATCTTCGGTGTGTTGGTCGGACTTGGTGCCGGTCTTGTCAATGGAATCACCGTATCATTCGGAAAAGTTCCCGCCTTTATCGTAACACTCGGCATGATGAGTATTGCGCGTGGTGGCGCCCTTGCGATGAACAGCGGAAAACCGGTTTCGGGTCTTCCGTTTGAATTTGAAAGAATCGCTTCGACGGAAGTCTTCGGGATTCCCATATTCGCCATATACATGCTCGTTATCTATGCAATCGGTTATTTCATACTCTATAAAACCCGACTCGGAAGGCATATCTTCGCCATCGGCGGAAACCGTGAAGCGACAAAACTTTCTGGTGTCAACGTTCCATTCAACGAGATGATGGCTTACGCGGTTTCAGGTCTCCTCGCAGGTCTTGGGGGGGTTCTTCTGACGGCCAGGCTGAATTACGCCACACCGATAAGCGGAAATGCCTATGAACTCGATACGATAGCGGCCGTTGTTATTGGGGGGACAAGCCTCGCAGGTGGCGAAGGTGGCCTGATAGGAACTCTGATCGGCGCTCTGTTGCTTGGGACTCTGAGAAACGGTCTCACACTTTTAAACGTTGTTTCCTATTATCAGCAGATCATAATTGGTGTTGTAATAGTCTTGGCTGTTTTCTATGACAGAATGAAGACAAAAAAGGGATAACCCTTTAAACTACAGGAGGAGTGAGAACATGAAAAAGGTTTTATTAACGGTGTTGTTAGTCGCTTTAATCGGTTGTTTTGCATTTGCAAAGACAATGACGATCGGATTTATTCCAATGACCCTCAGTAATGAATACTTCATTACGATGGTGAACGCTGCAAAACTGGAAGCGGATAAGCTCGGAATTGAACTGCTTGTCCAGGCAGGCCAGAGACACGGCAGCGCACAGGAACAGATGCAGATCATGGAAAACATGATCACGAGAAGAGTCGATGCCATTTGTATCGTACCATCCAGTTCACAGGGTTTGATTCCTGTCCTTAGAAAGGCTGAAAAAGCGAATATCCCTGTCATTAACCTCGACACGAAATTTGATGCAGCCGCCCTTGAAGCCGCCGGATTGAAGCCGATTCCATTCATCGGAACGGATAATTACTACGGCGCTGAAATCGCCGGATGGTTCGCGCTCAGTCTTCTCGGTGGAGAAGGAGACGTTGCAATCCTTACCGGTGTAGCAGGACAGCAGAATGCAGCCGACAGAAGAAATGGATTTTATGATATCATCAGCAAAGAAGAAGGTATTAACATCGTTGCCGAACAGACGGCAAACTGGGAAGTTGAACAGGGTTACAACGTTACACAGAATATCCTTCAGGCTAACCCCGGACTCAAACTCATCTTTGCCTCAAACGACAACATGGGACTCGGAGCAAGAAGGGCCATTGACGAAGCAAAGAAAGATGTGGTCGTCATCGGTTATGATGCTATCTCAGCTGCTCTTGATGGGATAAAGGCTGGAACCATCGCAGGAACCATCGCACAGTTCCCGGCGGAAATGGGGATCATGGGTGTACAGACAGCACTCAAGATCAAGAATGGAGAAACGGTACCGAATTACGTACAGACAGGATCAAAACTTATCTACCAGGGGAATGTAGACTGGTTCAAGGAATACCTCAGTCAGTACGAGTAATCTATATCCGGCGGCTCGCAAGGAGCCGCCTATACTTTTCAGAGGTGGCTCATGAATTATTATTTATCGATAGATCTTGGGACAATGGGAATTAAGACTTGCCTGACAAACAGCAGGGGAGAGATCCTGTCAAAATACGCCTATGAGTATGAAATCATATCAAATACGGCCGGACAGGCGGAACAGAATTATGATGAATGGTGGAAGGGCTTTGTTCTCGGAGCAAAACACCTCCACGAATATTCAAAAGAGGCCTTTGAGCAGATCAAGGCGATATCCATTTGCGGACAGATGCACACGCATGTGTATCTCGATAAAAATAACCAACCGCTGTCAAATGCCATCACATGGCTTGATCAGAGAGGCGCTCCGATCATCGACGAGTGGAGGGAAAGTTTTGTTTATGATCAGCTGTTTGATCTGACTTACAATTTTCCGACGACAAGTTACACGGCTCAGAATGTCCTGAGAATCAAGAGGGAATACCCTGAGATTTACAAAAAAACGAAAAAAATCATTCTTGCGAAAGATTATATAAAGTACCTTTTAACCGGTGAAATGATCACAGATCCGTCGGATGCTTCCGGAACCATGCTGTATGACGTTGAAAATCTGAAATGGTCCGATGAAGCCTTCGACCTTCTTGATATCGACAAGAGACTTTTCCCGGAAGTCAGGGAATCCACACAGATCATCGGTCACGTGACCGCACAGGTTTCCACCCTCACCGGAATTAAAGAAGGAACGCCGGTGATCAACGGCGGTTCTGACCACTCCGTGGCGGAGTTGGGATCCGGTCTATTTGAAGGTGGATCGGCCTCCGTTATCGTTGGAACGGCAGGTGTCGTAGCAACATGTTCTGATTTCCCTAAAAAAGATCCGCTAAAGAGGGTCATCTGCTGGGCCTATCCGTTAAAAGGCAAATGGGATTTTCTCGGCATCACCCAGACGGCCGCCTCGTCACTGACCTGGTTCAGAAACACCTTCGACGAAACAGCCGATGGAGAGATCTTTAAAGAATATTCCAGGATTGCCGCTGAAGTTCCCGCGGGAAGTGAAGGCCTCCTCTTCCTCCCCTATCTCCTCGGTGAAAGGACACCACTTTGGGACTCAAAGGCAAGGGGTGTCTATTTCGGTATCGGCATGAATCATAAGAAGGCCCATATGGTCCGTTCCCTGATGGAAGGCGTCGTCTATTCTCTGAGAAGCTGTCTCGATGTCTTCGGAGAACTCGGGGTGGCTATCAGAAACATCCGAACACTTGGTGGTGGAAGCCGAAGTCAGGTGTGGAGACAGATAGAGGCCTCCGTCTTTGATTCCGAAATTTCAACTTTATCCTGCGATGAACCATCTGCCATAGGAAATATGATATTATCCATGCTGGGAACCGGAGAGATCGCATCTGCAGAAGAAGCAAAAGAATTGATACAGACAGGCGATATAACTTCACCTTCTGAAGAAGAAAACGGGATCTACGAGGAAGGCTATAAAAAGTATCTGGCATTGTATAAACGGATAAAAGATTTGTATTGAAAATGATCACGCACTGAATAAAAAAATGGAGGTAATAACATGAAAGGAAGTTTAAAAAAGGTAATAGTAGATGCCTGTAAGAGGATGACAGCTGCAGAACTCGTTAGAGGAACCTGGGGAAACGTTTCGGTAAGAGATGAAGACAAGATTTATATCACGGCATCCGGATTTTCCTATGAGATTATGAGAGAAAGCGATGTCATGGTCATTGACATGGAGGGAAATATACTGGATGGTCCTCACAAACCATCCTCCGAATGGAAACTGCACGTGGCCATCTACAAAGCCAGACCGGATGTAGAATGTATCCTTCACACACATCCCATCTACTCTTCCATCGCCGCGGTAACACTCGAATCGGTTCCTTCGCTCATCGAAGATACGGCCATGATCTGTGGTCCTGAAGTAAAGGTGGCCGAATATGGCGATCCAGGCTCCTGGGAACTGGCGAACAACACAGTTGCCGCACTCGGTGACAATGGAGCTGCCATCATGAGAAATCACGGTCTTGTCAACGTTGGAACGAGGTTCAGCGAGGTCTTTGTCGGCGCCAACGTAACGGAAAAGAACGTTCAGATTTATCTCGAAGCACTCAAACTCGGAAAAAAGATTTATGAGCTTCCCGAGGAAACAAAGGTAACACTCAGAAAAGCTTATAAAGAGATGTACAGGCAATAACCGCCTGTACAGGCGATAAAGAGCTGATAATAACATGGTAAAACACGCCTTATCAGTAGACCTTGGTGCATCCGGCACCAAGGTCTTTTTGTCGTGTATAAGGCATTCAGACATAGAATTGCGGGAAGTTGGACGTTTTGAGAGCTTCTGGTACTCCCGTCGGGGATTGACTTTCTGGGATGTGGACAAACTGTACAATGAGATCACCGATATTATACGAAGGCTTGAAAAAACCTGCCGAATACAGTCGATCGGATTTGACGGCTGGGGTGTTGATTTTGTCCCGCTCGATGAAAACGACAGAAAACTCATGGATCCCATGAGATACTTTTCCATGTTCGCGGAACAGGAGAAGATAAAAGAAGAGATAGAAAAACACAAAAGATTCATAAATCATTGTGTCCCGGGACAATATCAGCCGTTTAACACGGTTTATCAGCTGATGTATTATAAAAAGATGTTTCCGGATCTGTTCGCAAAGATAAAAAAGATCGTTCCGATTCCGTGTTATCTCACCGGCAGATTATGTGGAAACTATAAATATGAATTCACTCATGCCAGTACGACGCAGCTGTACGATTTCTCAAAAAATGAATGGAATCGAGATATCTGTGAAAAATTCGGATTCGCCGACTTTTTACCCGAAGTCGTCAGATCGGGAACCATTATCGGAAAAACATCTTCCGGAATCGATTGTATCCTACCGGCTACACATGATACGGCCAGCGCCTATGCCGCTATTTCCGGTGACTTGTCCGACACACTCATCATCAGCGTGGGAACATGGTGTCTCAATGGGGTTATCACGAAAAAAAAGGAACTCAACAGTGCGTTTATTCTCAAAAACAACCTCGCGGTCGAAGGCTGTTATGACGGCTCATTGAGAATCTTGTCAAACACACCGGGGTTGGTATTCTGGCAGAAGATAAAGGCTGAACTCGAAACCGATGAAAAAAGGCAGATAGATTATTCCGAATTACTGCAGCTCAGCCTGAAACACCGGGATTTTAAAAAGACCATCGACGTGGATAATGCAAGCTATCTCCTTTCCACTTCCATCCTCCCAACATTACAGAATGACTTTCAGACAGAAAATATTGGAAAAATCCTGTGTGGTATTCTGAACTCACTGGCATACCGCATCAATCAGACCCGAACCATCCTTGAGCAGGGCCTGCAGATGAGAATAAAACGGGTACACATGATAGGTGGTGGGATACAGAACACGCTGTTGTGTGAAAAGATAGCCGAAACCCTCAAAATGGATGTTTACGCCGGACCAACTGAGGGAACGGCCCTGGGAAATACCATCGTACAGTTTCTGAGTGAAAAGACCATCCAATCACCTGAAGAAAAAAGCCACCTCCTTGAAAAAGCATCGGGAATGCTCAAATATACATAAAACGAACACTATGCCTTATGTATTTCGTTTTGGAGATATTCATCGGCCTATGTGTAAGAATGAATACCGATTTCATCCTCATTTTTTTGTTTTAAATAAATGTGTTTGGTATAATATAAAAGTAATCAATCGTAGCTGTTGCTAATAAAAAGGTGGGGAAATGATGAAAAAAATTCTGGTAATCTGTTCAGCGTTGTGCGTTATCTTGATCTTATCTTCGTGTTTTCTGATCAACGGAGGAGGGGGAAATGATTTTTCTCCGGCCATGAGCTATGAACAAATCAGTCAGGGGGCTTTCTTTTCCGGCAGGTTAATCCATTCGGAAAACGCCCTGTATAACAATTTAGAACCTGGACTCCTGATTCCGTTTCAGGACGTTTCGGGCGAGTGGATAAAAAACCCGGCCGAAGGGTGTTATGAATATGTGGAGCTGTCCACATTGTACGGATACTTAAAAATATTGGATGTGACTACAGAGAAGGTTGTCTTCGATTATGTGGTTTATTTTGAAGATGGCGCACGTTGGGAACATGTTCAAAAGGTACAATTGTCCGGGACAGAGTGTACATACGATCATCCGGAGGATTTATCCTCTTTCTGTCTTGACTTTTTTAACAGTATGCGCTATGCGTCCCCTGATGCATCAGAAGCGTTTCAGTCACCGGTGTTGAACGATGTCACCTTGTTGTCCTTCGCCACAGATATCCCCTCCGCTTCAGAGATACAAAGCATGCGTTCGATTCGTGCCAATACCACAAGCAGAAGCGTTTCATTCAGACTGCAGGAATTACCGGATAAGGCTTTTGTTTACGATGAAACGGTGGTTTACGGC
>Ga0116164_10000407_pt1 | contig 38374 bp, 39 predicted proteins | sample AD_UKC109_MetaG_FD_89888 | JGI IMG/M metagenome (GOLD analysis project Ga0116164, IMG submission 89888) | Active sludge microbial communities of municipal wastewater-treating anaerobic digesters from Hong Kong - AD_UKC109_MetaG | ecosystem: Engineered > Bioreactor > Anaerobic > Digestate... | reverse complement strand
TGTCCGCACCATCCTTGAGATGCTGTATGGTCTCCATCTTCACCAACTCGGGTGAACCCAGCATCACGACCCTCACGGTCTCCAAGGAACCTATCAACGTCATCCTGTCGCCTATGGCCCTTTTTGCATCAATGGTGTAGCAACCGGGCGCCTCGTATGAGAAGGCATCAAAACCGCTGTAAGGAGCATATCCTAGGAATCCGGCCGTGTTCCCACAAATGTGCAGATAGGAAGGCACGTCCTTGATGGCCTTAGTGAATCTCCTGTATATCGGGTTAAGATACGTGTTGAAGTCAAACGGTGACAAAAGGTCACCAGAGGCCGTCGGATCTGGAACGTAGACAGAGTCTGCGCCATGATTGTCGATGGCGTCCCTAGCGATGTCGATCAAAAGATCATTTACGATATCCAGGGTCTCGATGAACTTGTCCGGATCTGTCTTTGAAAGTTCAAGGACAGGTTCAACACCCCACAGGTGCCCGGCCACGGTCATCGGGCCCGTAAGCATCTTGGTCACCGAGACGGTGTCGCCATAGTCCTTTGACAAATCATCCAAACACCCTTGTATGATGGGGTTCCTGCCTTTTTCCAAGACATTCTCAGGTATCGCGCAATCTGATGGGTCCTTTCCAGCCCAAACATGTTTGAGCACGGAGGGGTGCCTGTCCTTGGTACCTATATCAATGATATCAGTGCCACCTATCATTGAGACTTCACTGATGAGATCGTTGTGACAAAGAAGGCTGTCAAGCCCCCAGATCTCATAACGTCCAGCTTGGAATTTTGCCATTACATCTGGTTTTAATTGGCATTCTGGCCACGTCACGCCGGTGGCGTCCATCAGTTCTAGGACAAAGTTCGATAGTACTATTGTCGATGGTCTATCGGTCCTTCCTCCCTGAAGTGCAGCCAAATGCCTCCTTTTAGGGGTCATTTCACCAACTATATTAATTCCTCCCAAAAATTTATAGTCATATGACAGTTCAGTTATAAATCGCCAAATTAATAAAAGTTTTTATGGATAAACCATCCATATGGATTATTTTTTAAAAATAAGGTTGAATTATATATTATTTTTGAAAATAAATAATATTCTATTTTATAATAATAAATAAAATAATATTTTTTAAAATTTGATAATTGAGTATGTATAATATAAAAATACAAAGAATATTGAATATAATTATGTGATTATTTTACTCGAATTGACGAATAATAAGAAAAATATTTCTTAATACATATCGAATACAGATTTATTTACATCCTAAGGGCGGAGAAGGATTTATAAGGTTTTTGATGAAAAGAAGAGCTATGGACATCAAGGCATTTATCGAGCTCTCAAGACCCCTGAATCTCTTGTTAGCATCGATAGCGGTTCTTCTGGGCGCCTTCATGACCAAGGAGATAAACTACAAGGTGGCCTATGCCGTGATATCCGTGGCATTGATAACTGCTGGTGGGAACGCCATCAATGACTACTTCGATTTCGAGATAGACAAGATCAACAAGCCTAGACGCCCACTGCCCTCGGGGAGAATTGGCCTTGACGGGGCCGCGAGGTTCTCAATTCTCATGTTCATGACAGGCGTTATCGTGGCATATCTCATAAATCTGCCTTGTTTCATCATTGCGATACTCGCCTCGATACTGCTTTATGCCTATGCAAAGGATTTGAAGAATGCAGGATTTACAGGAAATCTCACAATAGCTGGACTGACGGGCATGGCCATCATCTACGCAGGCCTCTCGGTTTCCAACGCTGAGAAGATAATGTACGTGGCGGCCTTCGCCTTCCTGGTAAATCTGGGACGGGAGATCATCAAGGACGTGGAGGACTACGAAGGCGACAACTCCCAGGGCGCCAGGACCCTCCCGATAAGATACGGCATTAAAAAGGCACTGTACATGTCCCTGGTGCCGTTGCTGGCGATCATCCTTGTCACGCCCATCCCATACATCACTGGGCTCTACAACATCTACTATATGGCCATAATCCTGGCAGGGATAGACCTGCCCATCCTGCTCATGGCATATAAGCTTGTCAGCGACCCATCGATAAGGAATGTCGAAAAGTCCAAGTCCATGCTGAAGCTTATGATAATAATCGGTATTGTGGGACTCTATCTCGGCCTGTGAGGTATATTGACATGATAGACATATACATTCTCATATCATTCTTCTTCATTCATATCGGTCTTGGAAGGAAGATATCGATCCCTTACGCCATTGCGCTGGGGATAACGGATTGGAATGTTCTTATATTTGCCTTCATACTGGACGTGTTGCAGATACCGCTCTTCATGTATATCTACACCCACACATCGAACATTGCAATAATAAAAAGATTCAAGGCCCGGATTGAGGGGAAGTCCACCAAGATGGAGGGATCAAGAATCCTGGTATGGGCCAAGAATCTGGGAAAGGCAGGGACCCTGTTGCTTGCAGCGATGCCGTTTCAGGGCGGCGGCATGTGGAGCGGGGTCCTCTTGGCATACATCTTGAAACTGGAGAACAGGCAGATGTACCCCCTCCTTTCTGCGGGCAGCCTTATCGGATGTTCCATAATGGCCTTTGGGACCAGCTTCATATTGTCCCTTTTTTGATCATTCGACCATATTGACATCGTCATAGTCCATACGCTGGCCGATGATGAGATTCCCATACACTCCGTCATATCCTGCGGGAGAAAAACAGAAATCGTCATTTTTCACGGATATGATGTCATTTATTATCTTGTATTCGACCAGACCCTCAAGCGCGCCCTGGATGTCCTTGGGGCTCTTGAACCATAGATCGCACTCGTTTACCTTTGAAGTTATCCTGTTGTAACGGTCCAACACCTTCTTCGATGATATGTTGCATATGCCTAGGGAATATGCTATTATCTCCACCAATGGCACCATGTGCACGAAAGGTATGTCCGTCTTGGCATCGTCAAGGGTCCTTGGATCGCCTTGGACCTTCGAGAGCTCCAAGGCCCTCTCATACACCCCTACGGTCAGGCCCTTTCCGCATATCGGGCATTTCCTGTCCTTGGGGGTGTGGTCTGGAGAATATACGCAGTAATGTTCGTCATGGCCCTTCCTGCCAGCCCTGTGGCCAGTGAGGAAGTACCTTCCCTCAACAGGATTGAACTCGGCAGTGCCCACGATCCTGTTCTTCCTGAGGCTTCGCAATATGGAGCCATAGTCCCTCTCGCAATCGACAGATGTGAACTCCCTCCCCATCCTGTTGAGGGCCGGCGAATGGGCGTCGCTGTTCGATATGAAGGCGATATCGTCCAGTTCCGGTATGAGGGACAGTATCAAGGGATCGGCGGAAAGGCCTGTCTCTATGATCCTTATATCCTCTGCGGCCCCCCCATAGAAGTCCGACAACGAATCCACTGGGGCCTTGGATCCGAATACACCTTCCGGGGTAAGGACATGGGCGGGTATGATCTCTATTCCCTCATCTATCGACCGTATCGCATTGAGCCTCTCTCCAACGTCAACTGGACCGCCACACTTCAGGAACGGCCTGCCGACTGTGTTCTTCATGCCCCAGGATTCCATCATCTCAACGGCCGAGCCTATCGACTCGAAGGATGGGAAGAGAATGATGGTGTGCACACCCTTTCTCGAGCTGCCAACATCCGCCGTTATGATGATCTCGGTCTGAAGGACGTATGATATCTCGCTTTCCTCGTCATACTTGAAAATGCCGTCGCCGTCCTCCTTTAGGCATTCCTCAAGCCTTGCCTTCCAGTGCGGATGCATGCAGTCCCCCGTGCCGACGACATTGATGCCCTTGAGGGGCATGTTTTTCTCAACGTCGCCGAATGAGGTATTTCCCACGCCGCCGGCATATCCTGAATGTGAATGCATGTCGAGATGAAGTTCCATACGTCATGGTCAATATCATTTCTAATAAAGTTAATTGATGAGGACCAAAATCATTATATTGATTGGGAAACACTTGATTTCATGGTCAATGCAGAGATTAAGAAAGATATTGTGTATTTTTCAGAGGCTGGAAAACGTAACACCGAGAGATGCATAGAACTGGCCGTGAAGAGGGCCAACGAGCTAGGTATCAACGATTTTGTCGTTGCCTCGACCTCTGGATACACTGCCAATGTTCTCTACGACAAGGTAAAAGATGGCCGAAGGATCACAGTGGTCACCCATATGGTGGGATTCAAGGAGGTAGGCGTCGACAGGATGAGCGAGGATGCCAGGCTTGAGCTCATGATGAAGAAAATGAAGGTCCTGACAACAAGCCATGCCCTATCGGGTGCGGAAAGGGGTATCAAGAACAAGTTCGGCCTCATGGGGCCCCTTGAACTGATGGCCAACACCTTGAGGATGATGGGACACGGCGTGAAGGTCTGCTGTGAGATAACTCTTATGGCCGCAGATGCTGGTCTCATTCCGATGGACAGGGAGATAATGGCCATTGGCGGCAAGGGATCGGGCGCCGATACCGCATGTATCGTGAGCCCAGCACATACGAACAATTGTTTCGACTTCAAGTACCATGAGATAGTGTGCATGCCCAGGTAGATAGTATGGATATCTCCATTACCTGCCTATGTGACAATAACGTAAAGCTTTCAAGCCATCTCCGAGGGGAACATGGCATTGCATTTCACATCGATACAGGAAAAAATAAGATACTCTTTGATACCGGACAGAGCTTTAGTGTCCTTTCCCACAATGCGATGGAGCTTGGGATAGAACTGGAAAACATCGATAAACTTGTACTGAGCCACGGGCACTACGACCATACAGGAGGTCTTGACGGGTTGCTAGATATCGCATCCCCCACCATATACGCACATCCAGACATCTTCCAGGAAAAGTACAAGATCGTTTCCTCAAAAGAGAAATACATCGGCATTCCTATCGACAGGCAGGCCATAGAGAGGCGGGCCGACCTCATCCTGCAGACAGACAGCCTAGAGGTGTGCAAGGGCATCACAATGACAGGGGAAGTTGGAAGGGTCCATGACTGTGAGGCCGTGCCCGACCAGTTCGCCCATAAGGAGAACGGAAGGATGGTGAAGGACGACATCCTCGACGACCAATCCCTGATAGTGACCAACAAGGGAAGGGCGATGGTGTTCCTTGGATGCAACCATTCTGGGCTGATGAACACGTTCGACCATGTAAGAGGGCTAACTGAGGTACCCGTAGACACCATGGCGGGGGGGACCCACCTAGTTGCCGCGGGCGAGGAAAGGATAGGGGAGACCATAGAATTCTTCAAGAAGGAGGACATCATCATCTATGGATTCCACTGCACTGGTGACAAGGCCTCATTCAAGATGCGTGAGGGGCTTGGAGGGTCTTTCAAAAAAGGATATGCGGGAATCTCCTTCGTGAGATGATAAATTATAAAAGATTCTCCCGTCAAAATCATTGTAGGTAGGAAAATGGAAAAGATTGTCAATAGGATACTGGTGCCTATAGACGGGTCAAAGACCTCATACAATGCTATAAAGTATGCGTCCAAACTTGCCAAGAGTTCTGATGCCCAGATCCATCTTCTCAATGTCATCGACACAGAAAGGATGGGTCCGACCGATGACGAGACATTGTATGACCTCAAGGTGGAACATGCAAAGAACATACTCGAGGAGGCGGAGGGCATAGCCATGAGCTACGTCCTCAACGTTACGAAAGAGATTACGAAAGGCCCAGTTCCGGAGACCATAGTGTCGGTCGCCAAGGAAAACGGATTCGACCTCATAGTCATGGGCACGAGGGGAATGTCGGATTATAACAATTCCATGCTGGGGCATGTCTCTGAAAAGGTCGCGAAATATGCCCACTGTCCTGTAGTTCTAGTATAATGACGTAATAAGTTCATGAAACAATAGAAAAGTTTTTATATTACTACTCGTTATGTTTTTTTGAAAATATCGTAACAATGACCACCAAAAAAAAGTATAGGGCGCTGCTCCTTCCATCCCCAAAGCCCTATACTTTACCTCCACTATTGATTAATCTTGTAGAGAATGTCTTATTTTCAAGACTGGCATAAAGGAAGACTAATATTATTACAACAAGATATTGTCCTAGTAATATTACAATGGCACATCCTTCAAGGCCATGTCAGGCCTTTCCTAACACCAGAGCCAAGGTCTTTCCAAGGTACACTCCCAAGAACGCCAGTATCATGGTGCCGAATATGTTCGCGGAGAACATTGCCATCTCGTTGTTCTCCAACAGCTTGAAGGACTCGTAACTAAATGTTGACATGGTGGTGAACGCGCCCAAGAGGCCTATGGTGAGGAATATCCTTGTCTGGTCGGAGAAGATGCCCCTGTATTCGGAGAGATACATCACCATCCCCAGTAAAAGGCATCCAAGAAAGTTCACGCTCAGGGTCCCCAGGGGGAACTTCTCAAAATAGCTTTGCGTGATCGTGGAAAAGTAATATCTCAACACCGCGCCTATGAACCCTCCAAGACCTATTACAAAGAATGAATTCATGCCAACACCGAATTATGGATTTATAGAAGAATTGTTAACAATTATATAAATATTTCCATATAAGGTAGGATAATAACGGATATTATAAACAGCGGACCCGGTGGGATTCGAACCCACGATCTACAGCTTAGGAGGCTGATTTTAATACTTATTTTTCTTCAACGAACTATCTACAGCAATGCAAACTAACAATTATGAATCGGAATTTTATTATAAAACTTTTTGGTTGTGATGGCTCTATGGAAATTACTTATTATATGATGTTTTATTGCACTTAGGGCATGGTGGTAATGTATCTGTAGTATCATCTAACCTAACTTTCTGACCACATGCTCTACAGTGATATACACCCTTACCGGGTTTTTCCCCTGTATTATAACTCAATTTATCACCTCCTATTTTATTATTAAATTTTATAGTTAAAGATTGTCCCGGAATATGTTAATTCAGCTGAAAAATCATTCTGAACAATCCATTCATTCCGACCCTTCCTATAGGTTGGAAGGAAAATTAAAAAATAAAGGTTCCGGGGGTAATGTATTATTATATGAATAATAATTATAACAATGAAAAATGATGATGAGATAAAGTTTGTATTTAAGAGTAAATGGAATGAAGATTTGTATTTATTATCAAAATATCTAAAATGTATATGGGAATATCCTGATTATAATTTTATTAAAGAATATACCAAGATATTAAAAAGAAAATTAAATAAATATCAGAAAGATGGTGATGATAGGGCATTAGCAATAATGGGTGCTCTAATTGTAGAAAATACTTTAGATGAACTTTTATCAAAATGGATTAATAATTATAATATTCTCTATAAGAATAGAGATTTTTCTTTTTCTATGAAAATCGATTTGACATTAGCTATGAGAATAATACCAACTGAATTATTAACGGCAATAGATAATATAAGAAAAATAAGAAATGTATTTGCACATAATTTAGATGCCATTTCTTTCGAAGAGATAATTAGTAGCGATAATATAAGTGAAAATGAAAAAAAACATCTAAAGAAAATAATTGATATTAATAAAGGATTATATGAAAAAGGTTTAGAAAATAAAAATATCACATCTTATAAAGATGCATATTATGATACTACAATAAGTATTTTATTAACTTTAACTATTTTTTCAGAACAATTGAGAGTTTTACATGAGTATCTATGGGAAAAAAACAATGCTGATAAATTAATTGAAAAAATATGTAAGGAAACACGAAAACCTAAAAATTCGGAGTAAATCTATCATATAATCCCTCTGTTTTTTTGTAGTAATATGGAGGGGTACACCATAGTGGATTGTATATCCCTATGCCTTAACCGTTTCTGAACTAAGGTAATATCTGCCCCGTTAAGTATCATATTCGTGGCCAATGTGTGCTTAATACGTGCGCTGTTACCTTCTTCTCCATCCGTGCCTTTCAGGCACATTCCTTAACTATGAGATTAATTCTCTCATGTGATAAGGGCCTCTTATACATCGATACAATGACTTACATCAAACTAAGAGTTATTTGCTCCATAAAAGAAAATAAGCGTCGTGCTTGCGTTAAAGGCGGACCCGGTGGGATTCGAACCCACGATCTACAGCTTAGGAGGCTGTCGCCCTATCCAGCTAGGCTACGGGCCCACTATCCTTCAAACAGGTGTGGCATATAAAAATCTTTTCTTTTTCACACCGTTGATGATTTTCTGACCCAAATCGCTGTTCTTCTCCACCCTGAGCATAGCCTTCTTGCCGAGCGTCGTTGTGAAAAGCTCCTCGTCCCCAAGGAAGAACGTCATCATCTTGTTGGCATACCTGTAGTCCATCGAGAGGTTCACGTACTTCTTCAAGACCTTCGCACCGACAGGCACCTCGCTTTGGTATTCCTCGTCGGTCTTCACGTCCAGCTTGAGGCCTAGACGCTGCTCTATCCTCGAGATGTTCTTTCCCTTCTTCCCGATTATGAGCGCCTTGTCCATCGGATCGACATATACGGAGGCCCTGTTGCTGCCGGTCACCTCAACCCTTACGTCTATGCCGGGCACCATCCTGAGGATTTCCTCCTCGATCGATTTCTGCGCAAGCACGTTCGCAGGGGAGCGCTTCTTGCTGCTGCCGACCTCCATGACGACCACCTGCTCGCCAAAGGTGTATATCTCATAGACAAGCTGATTGTCCAACTGGTTGTATACTTCTATCACAGGCCTGGCGAGGTCTGCTTCGGCCATTCCCGAAGGGACCTTTACCTTGAACTGGAGCTTGAATATCTCGTTGACCTCGCCATCCCCTATATGTATGACGGTGTCTATCAACTGAGGTATTATGCCAAGCTCGATCCTGCCTATGAATCTCTGTATGGCATCGATGGTCCTGGATGCATGGACCACACCTATCATCCCAACGCCCGCGAGGCGCAGGTCCGAGAAGACCTTGAAGTCATCGGTCTTCCTCATCTCATCGAATATCGTGTAATCTGGCCGGACCAAAAGCAGGATGTCGCCTGTCTTGGACATGTCGCCTGCCAGGGCCGTATACTGCGTTATCTCATCAGAGACTTGAAGGTCCCTTGGTTTTTCCATGGTCTTGACGATCCTTCCCATATCGTTGTAATATTCCGCAATGGCCTGCACAAACGTGGACTTTCCCGCCCCCGGAGGCCCTGCCACCAGGATGCCTTCCGCCACTCCAAGCCGCTCCTTGAGGCTTGAGCTCAGCCTATAGTCGTCCAATGCCATTTTCCTGACAGGGTGAACGGCCGTTATCTCGAATCTGTCCGAGAAGGGCGGTTTAGTGATCGCTATTCTGTAATCGACCAGTTGCACGACCGTGGCACCGGTCTCCTCCATTTCTATGAAACAGTCCCTGGTGTTCTTCGCCCTCTCCACAATGTCGTAGGATATCTCCTCAAGCTCGCTCTCATCAAGTGATGAGTCCCCCTTCAACAATTTCATGTCTCCGGGCCTGCCTTTCTTGTAGAGAGGCGGCAATCCCGCCTTCAGATGGACCGACATGGTTGTCTCGTCGAAGAAGTCCTCGATCCGCATTGTGGTCTCCGAGAAGGGTTCTAGGTATATCGTGTCGATACCCTTTGACCTCGCTATCTGGGACTGCACCCTGTCGCCCGTGATGAGTGTGGCATTGTTGTCGGAAGCGACATTTCTCACAAGGTCGTCTATTTCACCAAGATAAGCATACATTATCTCCCTGGGGTCTGGACGTTTGCCATAGTGCGAGAAGGGTATGGATGCTTGTTCGCATATGTTCTTGATCTTCATCAGTTCCCTAATCCCCGCCTCCCCGGAGGACTTGCCTGTATTTGCTTGATGTTCTATCTCCGCTATGACAGGCTCTGGCATTATTACCTCATCCACCGCGTTGGATTCCAGGAAAGTAGAGAATCTGCCGTCCAGTATCACAGAAGTGTCAGGGACTATAATCATCGTATATTCTTGAAATGACCTTTTTAAAAAACTATCTAATTGTGAAAGATAGTAATATATAACAAATAACGACATTAAATCTCGTGAAGGGAGAATGCCTCATAAAAATGGAAAATGTCAGCTATTCCACCAATGGAAAGGACATAGTTAGCGATGTTGACCTCTGTTTCAGGAAAGGTAGGACATATGCCATAGTAGGGCCTTCCGGATCTGGAAAGACAACTATAATGATGTTAATCAACGGGTTGATAAGCCCCACGGAGGGCAAGGTATCCTATAACGGCACCCCTCTTGAGGAGATGGAGATGCCCCATTACAGATCGCAGGTCCCAATGTTGTTCCAAGAACCGTTATTGCTGCCGGGAGATGGCAGGAAGAACATCATGCTCCCCTTCACCTTGGAAACGAACGTTGGCAAGGTCCCAACGGAGGAGGAGATTCGGGAAAAGATGCGATCATGCGGATTGGACGAAACATATCTTGATAAGGAGATATCCACGTTCTCTGGCGGTGAGAAACAGAGGTTGAGCCTTGTAAGGACCATACTGTTGAGGCCCGAGGCCATGCTTCTGGACGAACCCACATCGGCCCTTGATTCAAAATCTGAAAAGGACATAATCAACGTCATAAGGACGATGGCCAAGGAAACCTTGATGATATATGTGACCCACTCCTATCAATTAATAGGCGCTGCTGATGATATCATAGTCGTGAAAGGCGGCAGGATATCAACCATCACGGACAGATTGGACAAGTCACGGCTCAGGGAAATATTGGAGGAGGTATGATGACATCACAGATAGTCGACATCTCATTGCTTAGGATGATGGCGTCTTACGGATTCGTCCTGGTCGTCCTTGCCCTGATAAGATTGAAAAGGATAGGTCTTGGCAGGGACCTCGTGACCGCAGTGATACGCATGACCGTCCAGCTCATAGTCATGGCCTTCATCCTTGAGATGATATTTGACATGAGCCTGTGGTATGTGGTCATAGCGATGGAGATGGCCATATTCATCCTCGCCTCAAGGATCGTGCTCAGCAGGGTAAAGGCAAAGACCAGGAATCTTTCGAGGAACATATTAATATCGCTCCTATTGGGGGCGGGCTCCATAATGGCCTTCTTCATAGTGATTATTGTGGGACCGGACCCTCTATACGACCCAAGGTATGTGATTCCGCTCGGTGGCATGATAATCGGAAACTCGATGAACGCCTGCGCAATAGCGTTCGAGAGATTCCATTCCCTGATGAAAAAGGACAGAAAACTGATCCTCACGCTTCTTTCGCTGGGCGCTACAAGCACCGAAGCGACCTCCTCGCAGTTCAAGGAGGCCCTCAAGGCCGCATTCCTCCCGATACTGATTACTATGACGGCAACGGGCATGGTCATACTGCCTGGCATGATGACGGGCCAGATACTGTCCGGAACATCTCCGTTGACGGCTGTCAAGTACCAGATAGCCATTATGATGGGCATCACATCGAGCAACGCACTGGTGGCGTATCTCATCCTCTACTTGGAGAACGGGGAGTTCTTCAACAACAAACACCAATTCCTTCTCTCCGCAGATTGAAGACATCTCATGCCATTATAGATGGGAAAATAGAGATCAAACAGATATTGTGATTAAAAAGAATAAACTTATATTTTTCTAAAATCTAAGGATTATAACCTATTTTGAAAAATAAGGATTATCACACAAGGGGTAAAAGCTCATGGAACTCCCACCTGAAAAACTTGGTTCATTCTACATCGGATCAGAATATGATATTGAAAGCGATAAGCTTCTTGGCATCCCCATAAACTATGACTCCAGGGACCTTACAACCCACGCCATCTGTTTCGGGATGACGGGAAGTGGAAAGACGGGCCTCTGCATAGGAATTCTGGAAGAAGCGGCCTTGGACAAGGTTCCGGCAATAATAATAGATCCCAAGGGGGACATCACCAATCTGCTGTTACAGTTCCCAGATCTCAAGAGCCAGGACTTCAGGCCCTGGGTAAATCCGGACGATGCCAGAAGAAAGGGAATGGACATCGATGAATACGCAGAATATACATCAAAGACATGGGAAAACGGCCTAAGGGAGTGGGGAATAGATCGAAAAAGAATAAGGGACCTAGGCCTGAGCGTCGACTTTAGCATCTATACCCCGGGTTCCGATGCCGGCAGGCAGATAAGCATACTCGGCGGGCTTGCGCCTCCAGAGATAGATTTTCAAGAAAATATGGAGAACGTGAGGGAACAGATCAATGGAACTGTGGCGGCATTGTTGGGCCTTATCGGTCTGGATGCAGACCCTCTAAGAAGCAAGGAGATGATATTGCTCACAAACATATTCGAGCATTACTGGAGCAAGGGGGAGGGTTTGGACATCGCCAGGCTGATAACTTCCATCCAGTCGCCGCCGTTCAAAAAGCTGGGAGTGTTCGACCTTGATACATATTATCCGGAGAAAGAAAGATTCGAACTGGCAATGGCATTGAACAGCCTAGTGGCATCCCCCAGCTTTGGGGAATGGTTGAGGGGGGAGGAACTCGATATAGGCAAGATGCTCTATGATGATAACGGCAAGCCTAGGCACACCATCTTCTATCTTGCCCACCTCACCGATGAGGAAAGGATGTTCTTTGTTACATTACTTCTGGAGAACATATTGACATGGGCAAGGAAACAGAGCGGCACTACGAGCCTGAGAGCCTTGCTTTACTTTGATGAGATATATGGTTTCATGCCCCCTGTCGCCAAACCACCTTCAAAGGCGCCATTGATGACCCTTGTGAAGCAGGCCCGAGCCTTTGGACTGGGATTGATGATGGTAACGCAGAACCCAGTTGACATCGATTACAAGGGGCTTACGAACATAGGCACATGGTTCATAGGGAAGCTTCAGGCCAAAAGGGATAAGGAAAAGGTGTTGGAGGGTCTTAAGGGGACATTGTCGCCAAAAGACATGGAAAGGGGCGTTGATTACGAGAATATCATTGACAGACTGAAGAGCAGGGTGTTCCTGATGCACAACGTCCATGAGGACGGACCGGTCATCTTCAACACCAGATGGGTTATGAGCTATCTGAGGGGGCCGCTGACCAGGCCACAGCTTAAGAATCTCCTGAAGATGAATGGCAAGGAAGTAACGGTCCCGAAAGACGTGGATGTGGCCACACCACCCGTTATCGAAAAATGGGATACCACATCCTCGCTCTCATCAAGGCCCTCACTTTCCCCGGACATAGACCAGATATTCCTGCCGATAAATGTGGGACGGGGATCGGCAATGGATACGGTATATGAAAGTGTTGGACAGGATACGGACATCAAGGGCGTCTACATCCATTATGCACCACATATCCTGGGGGAGGCCCAAGTCCGTTTCTTTGACAAGAAGCGCGATATCGATGACCTTACAGAGGTCGCCATGATGATAGGGCCCGGGGAGAAGACGGATCTTGTGGACTGGGGCAAGGCGGAAGAGCTCTCCATCGGTCCGGACAATATATTGAGCGAGCCAGAACTGCAGGCGGCTGGGGGTAATGTCCTCTATTCCAATGTGCCTGACAGTGTCAACGACCCAAGGGAGATAAAAGGCTTGGAGAAGGAATTGTCCAATTGGCTGTACTACAATAAAAGATCGCTGATAAAGGAGCACAAAGGTCTTGAGATTTTCCAAAAACATGATGAATCCGAGAGGGACTTCCTGGTAAGGCTCCACCAGGCCGCCAGAGAAAGAAGAGACAAAGAGGTAGACAAGCTCAAGGATAGCTACGAGAAGAAGATTGACAAGCTGTCACAGAAACTTGATGATCTTGAGCTGGACCTAGAGTCAGACAAGGCAGAGTATGAGGCAAGGAAAAGGGAAGAGATGGTCGGCATGGGGGAGTCGGCACTTAGCTTCTTCATGGGCAGGAAAAGGACCAGCGGCATATCCACCATAGCCAGGAAGAGGAGGCTGACGGCCAAGGCCGGCCAGGATATAAAGGAAACCACCCAGGATATCGAACAGGTGAAGAATGACCTCTCCAAGTTAGAGTCGGAGCTTGAGACCGCCGTGAAGGATATCACTAAGAGATGGGAGAATGTCGAAGAGGATATCACAGACCTCGAGATCAGGCCAAGGAAGTCGGATGTGGACATCAGGATGATGGCCATTGCATGGAAACCTTACTGGAAGATGGAGTACGAGACCCGAAATGGAAGCGCCGTGACAGAAGTTGGAGCATATAAATAAAGGGAAAAAGGTATCCATCATCGGGGGTCCTCTTGATGTATGGGCCTCGATGTTTACATTTATATCAAGATAAATTATTGCTTACATAAATGTTAATTAAAAATATATGGTGGGATAAAAAAAGAAAATATCCCATGCTTATTCGATATTGAATCTCTTGGCTGCCTTGATGATGCCGAAAATGACAAGCATGATCACAAGGAATGTGAGAACTGCACCAAAGAAATGGCCTATCCTGAAAGGACCGAGCATGATAGCCTCCCAGCTTGAGGCATCGGGCACGACGTATTCCAGAAGCGGCATGATAAAATCATTTACGAGCGCTTGCACAAGAGCCCCAAGATACATTGCTATGATAAAGGCCACGGCAAGACCCAGCAGCTTGTACTTCCTAATGAATTCCATAAACTCTTCCTGTATGCCCTTGGGCCCAGCTGGGGGAGCTGGCGGCTTGGGTGTCAGAAGTTCTCTAATCTGTTTTAATTCTTCAAGCATTTCCTCTTCTCGCATTTGAAAACACCCCTAATCAAAGGATGGATGGGTATTGAATATTAACATTACTAAAAGAACCTTTCGATGTGGCGGAGATAGTATTATCATTTCCCAATATTAATTCTTAAGAGAGATTTATATAATATAAATAGGAATTATAATTAGGGATCATTATGGGAGGCAAGTTCGAATACTACAAGGACAAAGCGGGAAAGTACCGCTTCAGGTTGAAGGCCTCAAACGGCCAGGTTATTGCATCGGGAGAGGGATACAACTCCAAGGATGCATGCATCAACGGCATGGAGAGCGTCAAGAAGAACGCTCCCGATGCGCCAATGGTGGAAGTTGAGGGATAGATTCCCTCTTTTTCTATTTTGTCTTTAGAGTGTTTTTGATATCCGTTGGTAATCTAGAACCATTCAATACCAGAGCGATCCATCTTGTCAAGATCCATGTTCCTATTTCCTCACATTTAAAATTCGGAGTTCAGGCGACAGGCCTTACTTGCACGAAAAATAAACATAAATATTATAAATGAATTTTCAAATGCCTATAATCAATATAGCATGGTGATAACTTGAGCGAGCTTTTTTGGGCAGACAAATCGGCACAGCAGGTAATTGACAGGGACCCCGAAAGCGACATCTATGTCACGGAATGTGGACTTGGCGCATCTGGAATACCACATGTCGGCAGTTTGGGCGATGGCATAAGGTCCTATGTGGTGACCCTGGCCATAGAGAACAAGGGAAAGAACTCCTTCTTCCAGGCCTACTCTGACGACAGGGACGGACTGAGAAAGATACCTTATGGTTTCCCATCCTCGCTCAAGGAATACATCGGCAATCCCGTGTCCCACATCCCAGACCCCTTCGGTTGCCATGATTCGTTTGGGGCGCACATATCATCGCTGTTGACAGATGCCTTCGACAGGATAGGGATCGATTACAAGTTCCAGTCCAGCGACCAGGCATACAACAAAGGAATGCTGGACAGGGAGATAATGGAGCTCCTCTCCAAGCACAAGGAAGCTGGACAGATCATCAAGGATGTCACAGACCAGGACAAGTACCTTACACAATATCCATACTTCGCAATATGCGAGGAATGCGGGAAGATATACACCACCAGGGTTACAGGTTTCGATGAATCCAAGCGTACGGTCTCGTATGTCTGTGACGGGGAGTTCGTGGGCAAGGACTCCAACACAGGAGAGGACATCCATATCAAGGGCTGCGGCCACGAGGGAAAATGCGACATCAGGCAGGGCAAGCTTGCCTGGAAGGTGGAGTTCGCAGCGAGATGGAAGGCGTTCGACATTGCCTTCGAGGCGTTCGGCAAGGACATACTCGAATCGGTGAAGGTAAACGATGTGATCGAGGAGAAGCTGCTTTCGGCAAAGGCGCCGGTGCACGCATTCTACGAGATGTTCGTGGAGCGTGGAGGAGGCAAGATCTCCAAGTCCAAGGGTAATGTCTTCACTCCCCAGAAATGGCTTTCGTACGGAAGTCCTGACTCGCTGGTCCTCCTCATGCTGAAGAGGCTCGCGTATTCCAGGGTCGTCGACCTCTTGGAGATCCCCAAGCTCATGGACGAGGTGGACTATCTCCATGATGTCTACTTCAAGAAGGAGAAGGTCAACAACGAGAAGGAAAGAAGCCATCTGATAAGGATGTACGAGTACATAAAATTCCTTAATCTGCCCGATTCGCCCGGATTGACGATCCCCTACAACGTCGTGGCTAATGTCGCATCGGTCATACCCGTGGACACCCCCAACAGGGACGACATCATCATCAACATACTCAGAAACTGCGGAAAAATTCCCCAAGAGATAGATGAAGAGCATATGGGTGAGGCACTGAGGAGGATAGGATACGCAACGAACTGGTTGCAGGAAACTGGCGATGTAGAGAGGGAGAAGATCGAGATAGACCAAAGGGAGTCGGATGCGCTCTCTGTCCTGCTTGACACGCTTGATGACGGAATGGATGCCGAAAAGATACAAAACACCATATTCCAGACGGCAAAGGACCATGATCTGAAACCTGCCAAGTTCTTCAAGCTGATATACTCCATACTCCTAGGCGTCCCAAGGGGGCCCAGGGCCGGAAGCCTTATCGAGACGATAGGGATGGAAAGGGCGAAGGAACTGATAAGGCAGGAACTAAACTAATACCTGTGGTCAAGGAAACTGTCAACAAGGTTGAGCTTCGAGAACCTGCCACGTGTGATGAATGCCAGTGTCTCCTCCTTTCCCAGTATCCTGTCCCTTATCTCTTTTCTGGAAAATCCCCTTCCATCGAGTTCCAATACCGAATCTCCCATGGATGTCAGGTGTGATATCTTTTCCTCAATGACCTTGTCCGGCTCCTCGAACGGGCGGCCATGGCTGGGAAAGAGGATTTCTATGTCCAACTTCGATATTCGTTCCAACGAGCCCATAGCATCGTATATGTTGACCTCGTCGCTGACCCATCTTGTCTTGCCCCACAGCACCAGATCGCCTGAGAAAAGATAGCGTTTCTCCGGCAGATAGTAACCAACATGGTCATCGCTGTGGCCTGGCGTGTATATCTGCCTCACTTCAAATCCATCGCTCTCGACGGAATCGGGGAATATCGTGGGCTTTGAGGGCGCCACCCTGCCGGCGATGAAACACTCTATAAACGAGCTGTTGTCGGGGTCCTCCAGGCCCCTCACAGCATTCGCATGGCAATATATGGTGCAACTGTTCTGGTCCTGCACCACGGCATTGTTGCCCACGTGGTCATGGTGGCGATGCGATATGAATATGTTTTCTACCCCTCTGGACAGGGGCAGAATATCCGTACCCATGTTTATCCCGGTGTCGAACATCGTGTTGCCAAATCTATAAACATTGGCGTTGAAAAGCGACCTCTTCAAGAACTTTTTTATCGTGATGTATCTCTCAACATCTCCATATTTCCTAATAGTTATCATATCAAGGAAAAAATTTACAATTTATTATAAAAAAGTTACCATTTCTAATCAATAACTTTATATAGCATATGAAATTTAGCATAATGCAAAAACAAGCCAAAATGTGTTAAGGTGCCAAATGAATGAGAAAGATAATTAGGAACCCAGACGATGATTATTATATAGAGTATTTGAAACCATATTACGTCCGAACGGCCGATGGTCAATACTTATTCGGGTGCACCCAACCCGGCAGGAGACCAGACAGGGCGTTCTATATGGTACCTGAAGATTACAGACTTGGCTACGGTCAGAAATCCTTTCCCACCGACATCGGACAGAAGATATACAAGGTCGCGATGGACTACCTCGACAACGTCGACATAATAGTCCAGGACGTCATACAGGGCGAGGAGCCATACAAGACCGGCATGCAGATCACGACAAGCGTTGACTGCCCCCACGCGGCATACATACCTTGGATAGGGAGGCATATGACGTTCAAGCATGATGAACAGACGAAGTTCTCCTGTTTCAACTTCATCGTGCCAGAGATACTCCCAGAGGAGTATGCGGATAGGATAAGGGAGTTCTGGCCGGAATACGATCCCAAGGTTCCCCTCACACTCTACGACTTCACCAGGATGGACAAGGACGTCCGGAAGGTCCTGTCGCTGAGAGTCGACTACTTCGGGGGTGCCTACAAGAAACCCAATCTCACAATGGTCTGGAACCGCGGAGAGTCAGACGGCCTTGTTTCATACCACGGAGGATGCACCTCCAACAGGATAGTGAAGGGATTGAGCGGCACGGGCAAGACCACATTGACTGTCGGCCCGATGCTTGAACAGGACGACGCGCTCTTGGGAAAGATAAAGTACGATGAGGAAGGGAACGCAAAGGGTCTCACGATCATAGGGCTCGAGGCGGCCAGTTTCGCCAAATCAGAAGGGCTTACACCCAAAAGCCCGGAGTGGGCAGGGCTCATGAGGGCGAAGGACACCATAGTCATTGCCATGAACATAGACTGCGAGAACGTGGAGTACGTGATGGAAAAGCACGGCGTCCACATGATAAAGGTGCCAAGGGTGGATAAGGGAAAGAAGGCCGGAAAGCTCCAGACGACGCTGTATGAGAAGTCCGGGACCAAGAACGGCAGATTCATCTTCGACTTCTCCGCGCTTAATCCGGACTGGAACAAGAAGACAAAGTCCCTCAAGACGGAGGCTCTCGTGTTCAAGAGATTCAACACTGTCGAACCGATGTTCAGGGTCGTCGACCCGCGGATGGCCGTGGCGCTTGACAGCGCATGCGAATCCATCATAACCTCTGCCGTCTCCGGTAAGAAGGCCGGCTCCAAGGTCAGGTCATACGCCGCCACAGACTTCATGGCAAGGGAACAGGCGCAGCAGGCATTGTTGAAGTGGAAGATATATGAGGACCTGGACCTGTCGCTGAGCGGAGATCTGGTGTTCATCATACTCAACTCGGGGTATGTTGGAAGGAACGACATTGAGGGCAACGCCCGCAAGGATGCCGATGGCAACCTCCTCGGAGAGAAGATAAGGGTGGAGGACAGCAAGAGAATCCTTGAGCTGATAGACAGCGAGGAGATCGACGAATGGATTGCGAATCCCATATTCGGATATCTCGTGCCAAACCCGAAGGAAATGGAGGAGAAAGGCATCGAGGGATACTCGAAAAGATTCAACATGTTGAACCATTATTCCTCAGAGGAGCTGCTTCGGTTCGCCAATGACGACATTTTAGAGAGGTCGTCATATCTCAACGGTCTTTTCTCCAATCAGTTGAACGAGGGGGAGCTCAGGCCGATCATAGACTTCTGGAAGAACGTGAAGCTGCCGGACAAGAAGACGGTGGAAAGATTCTACAAGAAGAACTATTCATAGTTCTTCATTCCTTTATCCCCTTATCAGCAGCATCGCGATATATATTATGTAAAGGGCCAAGAGCACCATGCCCTTCGGCCGCCTTATCATGCTCTCGACACCCATATGGACCATGACCAGAAACACGGTCGTCGCCACGATCACCAGCAACATGTCCAGGAGAAGGGAATCCATTATTGGTATGGGAGTAACGATGCTGGACATCCCGAGGACCCAGAGGATGTTGAAGATGTTGGACCCGACTATGTTTCCCACAGCGATGTCACAATTCTTTTTGAATGCTGCTATCAGGCTGGTAGCAAGCTCGGGCAGCGATGTGCCGAAGGCGACTATGGTCGAACTTATCAATATCTCCGATATGGAGAGGTTTCTCGCAAGCGCCACGGCGTTGTCGACTATCAGTTCCCCCCCTATATAGAGGGCGACCACGCCTGCGGATATGAACAGTAAGGACTTCGGAAATCCGTAGTCCGCCTCATATACCTGCTCATCAAGTATCTCGTCCCTGGACCTCCTAAGGATGAAGAAGAGGAAGAGCAAAAAACCGATCAAGAGCACAATACCGTCAAAACGGGAAATTATGTTGGTCTGTCCGCCAAGGATTATCACGTCACTTGCCAACACCAGCAAGAGCACTGAAGAGAAGAGGGCGTATGGGATGTCCCTGGTCTTGGCGTAACGATTGACGTCCAGAGGCATTATCATCGCCGTCACTCCCACTATGAGCAGTATGTTCGCCATGTTGCTACCTATGATGTTTCCCACAGCTATGTCGGTGCTGCCCTTGAGGGCGGATATCATGTTCACTATGAACTCCGGCAGCGATGTGCCGAAGGCGACGATCGTGAGTCCTATTATGAAGTAGGACACTCCGAACCTTTGGGCGATGTAAGAAGAGCCCTTTATCAAGTAATCCGCGCCCTTCACCAACATTATGAATCCGATCGCTATCAAAAACAATTCCATGTACATGGGATACATTACTATCAAAACATATCAGGATAAATACTTTCTTCATGAAACATGGCGTTCATCCATTGGCCGACATTCGAAGTAATTTTATATATGTGCCAAATTATTATCAACAATGTCAAAAAAAGCTAGAGATATATGGGAGCGATTTCAAGGAGGGGGAAAGATATCCATCGGCAGGCCATCCATATGGATCCTTGTCGCATTGGCAGCCGTCCTGTCCTTGTGCTACTATGTCAGGCCATGGTTCCACGGACTTATCATTGGCCTCTACAGGGCCCCTCTGGTAATGATGTTCCTATTTGCGATATTTCTCTTTATAATGATGAATCTTTTCATGTACAGCCAACTTGAGAAGACCAGGAACAGGGACACCGCAAGATATGAGAGATATCAAAGGATCAGGAAGGGCCTGACCGCCCTGGTGGTCATATTTATCATTGCGCTCGTCCCCCTATACATGTATAGCGGATACTACATGGACCGTACACTATATGAGAACACAGATTATATCTACATCGAATCGATGCCTGAGACGAACCTGATACGCTTCCTGCCCTTTTCCGTGGCGGAGAGGTACTCGTTGGACGCCTTCACAGACCCCCAATACACGCTGGGCGATGGCGATCTTGTGAAGCAGGACGGAAGGCTTTACTGGAACTTCCCAATCGTGCCGGAAGGCACCATCCTCTACTTCACGAAAAAACCCCAGGGTGTCATCTCCATCAGCGCCGACAACAGTGAGAAGGAGATAAGCACCAACATGTCGGAGATGGACATAGGTGAGAACATCGGCATAACAGATGGCATAGAATGGAACATCTACAAACAGGACATGTTCTGTGACATCGCCGACATCTACTATCAGGACGACCTGATAATTGTCTCGGTCATCAAGTACAAGTTCAAGCTCATTGGCAGGTATCCATACTTCGGCGGCGTCTATACGATAGACTTCGATGGCAACATAGAGTATTATGATCCGGAGGAGGCCGCCGAACAGCCATGGGGAAACAGGATTTATCCAGAATCCCTAGCCAGAAAACAGATAGAGGTCGTGAACACCAAGAACGGCCTTGTCAACATGTGGATCTATCATGAGGAGATGATAGAGATACAGGACGTGTACAGCGGAGGGAACGTCCAGCCCTTTCTGCTCGATACGGAGGACGGACTCGTTTGGATGACGGCGGTCGAGCCCAGAGGGGAGAGCTTTGGCCTGTACGAACTGTACTTCCAAAGCGCGGTGGATGGCAAGATATACGTTTACAGGGTGTCCTCGGAGAACCTCACAGGTCCAAGGTACTCCATAGACTACGTCAAGAAGACGTTCCCCAACTTCGACTGGAACTCGTTCTACATATCAGAACCGAGGCCCATCATAAAGGAAGAGCAACTCTTTTGGCTGGTATCCATCGTTCCGTATGATTCCGCAGGCGTCACGAAACAGTGCGTGGTCAATGCCAAGACCAGCGAGGTCACCTCCTTCGAGTCGGATGAGGATGTGTTGGCGTTCTTTGCGGGGGACGTGCCTGGCACTCCGGACGGGGAAGACATAACCATAGAGGATATCCTTGAGATGATCGACGAACTGGAGACCATGATAGAGGAGCTAAGGACATTGCTGGAGCAATACGAATCCGAGGGATAGGATGACCGAAAATGACGTTGTTGATGGAACGAAGCACCCCATTACCGTGGATTCCCTTGTCGGCGACCTGGAGAGGATTGGTGTCGGAGAGGGAACAGTGCTCTTCGTGCAGTCATCCCTATCCTCCATCGGGTGGGTGTGTGGGGGTGCGGTCGCAGTCATACAGGCGCTCCTGAACACAATAGGGGATGAAGGCACGCTGGTGATGCCGTGCATGTCCTCTGACTGGAGCGATCCGTCACGTTGGGAGAATCCGCCAGTCCCCATGGGCTGGTGGGACATAATCAAGGACTGCATGCCCCCTTTTGACAAGGATGTGACACCAGCAAGGAAGATGGGTGCGGTGGCCAACGCATTCAGATGTTGGCCGGGGGTTGTCAGGTCGGACCATCCGATATCCTTTATTGCCGGCGGGAAACACTCAAGATACGTCGTTGAGGGACAGCCATTGTCATTTCCAATGGGAGCGGGTTCCCCTTTGGAGAGATGCTGTGAGATGGACGGATACGGATTGCTTATTGGCACGGAGAGGAACACCACTCTCCACCTCGCCGAATATCGGGCATGTTTCACGAAAAAGACAGTGAAAAATGGCGTTCCGATGATCAGGAACGGCAGAAGGGAATGGTGTGAATACGAAGAATATGAGGACTACACCGAACATTTTCCAAAAATCCTAAGCGAGTTCTCAGGAACTGGCAGATGCAAGATGGGTATGATAGGCAATGCAAAAAGCCATCTTTTCAAACAGTCGGATATCGTCGATTACGGCAAAGAATGGTTCGAAAGGAACCTAAATTGATACCCCTTTGTTTCCACTGGAGAATTTATCTAATTAATTGCCCTTGGAATAGAAATTACGAATATCGTGCCCCCCATGTCGCCCGATTTGACGGTTATGTTGCCGTTGTGCATCCCCACCATCCCTCTCACTATTGACAATCCCAGTCCGTGGCCCCCCGTCCTCTCCCTGTTCTTGCCCCTTGTGAATTTGTTCATGAGAGTCACGAGCTCGTCGGAGGATATGCTGTCATGTCCGTCGTCCTCGAACTCGATCTCATAATGATCATCCTTGCATTTGTACGAGATACGGCAGGCCGAGGTATACTTTAGGGCATTGTCGATGAGATTGCTAAAGACGTTTACAAGGAGGGGCAGCGCCTCGATGGGACATTCGTGGTCTAGTGGCGTAAAACAGATGTTATTGTACTTTGGATGGTGTTTGAAGTTCTCTACGGACTCGGACAACAACCCTCCCAATTCCATCTTCTCAAAATGCTTTGAGAGTTCCCCTTCTTCCAACCTCGCGAACAGCAACGCGTTGTCTATTATGAGCTTCATCCTGTCGGATTGATAAAGAAGCTTGGATATAACCTCGTTGGCTTCTGGAGCTTCCTTCAAAAGAATGTCCATGTATCCCCTGCTTATGAATAAAGGATTTTTAAGGTCATGGGCCAGCATTGATATGAAGAAGTCTGTCAGTTCCTTCGTATCCTTCAAATTATTGAAGAGCAGGGCGTTCTCCAAGGCTATGGATGTCTGCGCGGCAAACATCTGGGCCTTTTCCAGTTCCACATTCTCAAAGTTCGTCCCCGTTCTGAAAAGATTCAATACGCCGATGGTGTCGCCATGCCCCTTCAGGGGAACGGACATCATCTTCTCATCCTTTTCCAACGTCCCGGGTATGAGAATGATATCCCTGTCGGAGAGGGGATCGTTGATGATCTCCGCCTTGCCACCTCTTGCGACGCGTCCCGTAGCCCCCTCGTTGATCGACGCCTCGAAGCCCATGATCGCATCCCTGTCAACACCTGTTGCATATATCGGATGAAGATACTTCCTCTCCTTGTCTATCTTATAGAACGATAGTGTGTCAAATGGTATCAGGAGCTTTATCTTTTCGGCTATTCTCCTCAAGACCATATCCAAGCTCAGTATGTTGATGTCGTTTAGGATGTATAACAGATTCTCAAGGTATGTCTTGCTCTTCTGGAGTTCGATCTCTGTCTCCTTTATGTCTGTTATATCATACCCCGAAAGACCTATCTTATCATCAGGCAATCTGAAGGTATTGACTATGAAATGGCATTTCCTACCCTCAACTTCAAACGTGAAACAATCGTCTCTGAAAACGGTGTTATCCTCGAATGAGCGTATTATCTCATTTTTCAATCTTTGTGCATCTTCTGAGGACCATATTTGTGTATATTCCATGTCAATGCTCTCATCGAGGTTGATATGGGAATAATCCTTGGCGGTCTTGTTGGCATCAAGTAGATAGAGGTCCCCGGGTGGTCTGTATTTCAGGACGTAAAGGCCCAATGGCAGCGAATGTATTATGTTGTCCGACATTATCAGCTTTTGTTCCATGTCTTTCTTTTCAATATGTGTCAGATGGTGATGTACGTGCGAATTGATCGCATTATAGATCCTATCATAGCTAGCGAAGCCCACATCTTTTGTAAAATAGTCATTGGCCCCATGGACAAAGGCCTCCCTCGCCACGGTCTCATCGCCTTGCCCTGTTAGGAAGATGACTGGCAATTCCATGCCTTGGGTCCTGATATTGTATAAGAAGTCAAGGCCGGTCCCGCCTATCAACTGATAATCGCACAGGACACAATCATATCTGTTGTTCCTAATTTTTTGAATCCCTAGACCTGGAGACTTCACAAGATCGAAAATCAATCTGTCACTCTTGTTCCTCTTCGCTATATTGTTTAGTTGTATGGATATGAATCTTGAATATTCCTCATCGTCCTCAACGTGCAGGATATGTAATTGCGATGACATTTAATAAGAAACTGAAGAAGTGATGATATATTTTTCTGTTGTCGGAAGTGTATATGCTAAAATATCAACGGCTATTACGAATCAAATATTCCTCAAGGGGATATATATGGAATTGAGCCGTTCATAGAAACCACGCGTGTGCAAGGACCTCTCCAGCCTCAGAGAGGGATGTCTGTAGTCCATATGATGACAGAACTCATGTATGAGCGTGTTGAACAGCGTCTTGTAGGCGACCCTCTTGCCGGTCGCTGTCAACGTGTACAAGGCTATCATCGAACGTCCGGGATAATATTTCCCATGGGTGGATGAGACGATCCTCTTCTTGCCAGTGGCGGGGTCCACCTTCCTTCTTGATGGACGTTTTCCCCTAAGCACCAGCTCAACACCGTCCTCTATGCAGAAGGAACCGTTCAGGGCGTTGAGAAGATTCTGCCCCGAACGCAGTATAAGGTCATCACGGCCGGTAAACGTGGATTCCTTGAAGAGGAGTACAGCCTCACGCACATCGTCGTCAGGACAAAAATCCAATGAGATGGAGTTCGACCGCCTATAGGGGTCGACGGATGTCCCTGCTACGTTGGACATTTTAAATGAAGTCGTCCCTTTCCCTCTTCTTATCCAAGAGAACAATTGAATACCTCATTGCGCGACAAGTGGCCTATTGGATGCCCTTTAACATGTTGTCAACGATCTCCTTGACATAGTCCCTCTCATAGCTACCTATCTCGCCATTGTCCGCAAGCTTTGATATCTCGTGGTCCAATGGTATCGAGCCGAGGAATGGCACCTCTGCCAACTTTGCAAGAGCCTCGCCCTCGTCCTTGCCGAAGATCTCATACTTCTCTCCGCACTTTGGACAAACGGCATATGCCATGTTCTGGACAAGTCCAAGTATCCTTATCTTCATCGTCTTGGACATGCTGATGGCCTTTCTGACTATCTCGAACGCAAGTTGCTGGGGCGAAGTGACCACGACCATGCCTTCCAGGTTCATGCTCTGCATGACCGTAAGTGGAGCGTCGCTCGTTCCGGGCGGAAGGTCTACTATGAGGTAGTCCAGTTCCCCCCATGAGATGTCAGACATGAACTGCCTGACCGCATTGGCGATCATCGGGCCTCTCCAAATGACCGCGGAAGTGTTGTCATGAAGGACAAGGCTCAACGACATTACCCTGATGCCTTCCTTGGTCGCCGGCGGCACTATTCCATCATCCCCCTGAACGGGCAGTTCGGTTATGCCGAACATCTTTGGTATGCTGGGGCCGGTTATGTCCGCATCGAGCAGGCCTACCTTGAAACCACTCTTGGCCAGATAGCTTGCGATAAGACCAGAAACGAGAGATTTGCCTACGCCGCCCTTTCCGCTGGCAACGGCGATCTTGTGTTTTATCTTTCCCATTCGCTCCTCTATTTTTTGATTCTGTTGAACCATTTTTTCATCCATCATTTTGTTGCCTCCTTAATGAACAAAGGTGTAAATATATGAACTTCCCTATAAAAAATTAATTGGGACTATTTTTGGCGTGTTGAGAATCGGACCAGTGACAAAAGCAGCAAAAACTTTATTATTTCCTAACCATACTAAGTTCAATGAGCGATGATGAAAAGCAATTCAGCAAGAAATATGAGGATTATCTGGAGTCTATCCTCTGCATAGTCACAAAGAAGGGCTATGCAAGGACCAAGGACGTGGCCAGTGCCCTTAGCATAACCCCGGCCAGTGTCGTAGAGATGTTCAAGAAACTGGACGATGATGAGCTTGTAAATTACAGGAAGTACGAAGGCGTCACGCTGACCCCCAGGGGAAAGGAGTTCGCCAAAAGAACGTATAAGAGGCATAAGATCATAAAACAGTTCCTCGAGCTCATCAGGGTGCCAAGGGAGATAGCGGACAACGATGCATGCATAATGGACCATCATCTATCATCTGCCACCATAGGCCAGATACGCAACCTGATCCAGTTCATAGAGGAGGCTCCCATCTCAGAGGAATGGCTGGAACAGTACAGGGAGTTTCTCAGTACGGGCAAGATAAACAGAAATCATTAAAATGCTCCATGACGGATTCAATAAACAAGTATTGTTCTCAAGGCGATGATAAATGACCTCCAAACAGAAGGCAAAAGGATACTTTTATGAAAAAAAGACCGAAGACTACCTTAACACCATCAACGGGGTAAGCGCGAAGAGATCTGTAGCATCTGGCGCCTATGGTAGATTCAGCAAGGAATTGGACGGGGATGTGAGGGCAAACATCCACAAGGACACCTACAAGGTGGAATCAAAGGCAAGGAACAAGGAGTTCCCTAAATGGATGGAAAACGCATTCTTGCAGGGAGATGTGGTCTTCTTTTGGAAACCGAGGTGCGAGCCTGTGGTGGCCATGCCTTTCGAAATATTCAAGAAGATGATAGAGGATGCGGAGGAGACGGAATAGTCTCACTCCACACCAAACATCCTTATCCCCTTTTTCTCGAGTGTCGATATCACTGAGATAGATATCACCGCCCCTATCATGAACTGCGCGAAGTTGAACGGCAGTTCCTCCAATGCCGCCGGCAGACCGAAAAGATAGGTCTCTGCAATGAAGTAACCTGACGTGAGGACAATCCCCCCCACGATCAGGGCCAGGGCCCTCGTCCTTATGTCCCTTCTCTTTCCGATAATGCCCACCAGCAGGCCCTCTACGCCCTTTACTACGAAGGTTATGGGGGCAAAGGAACCAAAACCCAGGTACAGGTCTGCGAGGGCGGAACCTACACCGCCCGCAAATCCTGCGGTAATGCCACCGAATAGAAAGGCCGTGATGTATATGGCGGTCTCCCCGAAGTTGAAGTAACCTCCTGTGGCGGCGATTGGAATTGGCGGAATTATGGCCGTGGCTATGAACACCAGTGCAGTGAATGACGCCCTTATGGCAATATCGCGGGATTGCATAAGATATGCAAATTCTCAAAGGATTAAAAAAACTATGCTTAATAACTCATATGTGTTATGACTAGAACCATTCGTCCAAGACCTTCTGTCTAGAGGTGAAGTTCAGGAGCTGTGACCTATCAATGTACCTTCTTGCCGGAAGCGTGAGGAATCCGTCAAGGTCGGCTATCGCCTCGTCCAGCGTGTCGAACTTCTTCGGCCCCCGCTCCAAGGCATCCTCGAGTATCGTTCTTACCCTCCAAACGCCGATTGGCGTGTGATACGAAGGTTGCACCTCCATGATCACCAAGGCCATTGCCTGTCTCTTGATATTATCAAGGTACCTTGTGACAGGGAGCCTGCCTGCATAATATGCCCCCGTTATCACATCGGCATACTTCTTCCTTCCTGTAAAGTACTCCCAGTCCGATATTATGCTCGGGTTGATGTCCTCGCCGGAGAACAGGGACCCTGGCAGCCAGCATTCCAGGAACTCATAGGACCATACGCCCGGAATAAATAACGCCGCCAGTTTGTTACCTATCTCCTCGTGGTGGAACACCATGTGTTCAGATATCTGGGGGCGCTGCCTGACAGACCTCATGAGGTCCTTGGACAATATGTCATCGGTGGCTGTTATGGACCATCTGGTGGGAACGAACTTTCGATTCTTCTGTTCCCCAAGTATCCCTGCAGAGAGCAGTTTGGAGATATGGGACACATCCACCCCCCTATCGTATAACGTCTTGATGCCTTCTGTTGCCAACAGGTCGTCGTTGTGCACCTTGTCTATGCTGTTGGGAATGTGTGGATTCTGGGCAAGGTCCAACTTTCTAAGTATCTCCGACGGACCGTGTGGAGCCGAGAACTCGGACAGCTTCATTCCAAATCTTGGTTTCTTCTCAAATGACAACTCCGTGTCGACCGGCCTGTCGGACATCACTATGTCCTGCATCAGCATGACGCGTCTGATGGGGTCCCTGGCGACCTTGACGTCCAATTGGTCCTTGGAGCGTATGAGCGACGTCCTGAAATCGATTATCTCTTCCAACTGTCTCCCATGCCAGCTCTCGGGCCTGTCCATATCCGATGTATCGCCGATTATGGGGGGCACGAGAGGACCCATGTATACCTTCGGATAGTTCCAACTGCCCACGAATATGGACGATGGAGATGAACCAAATATGTCCTTGGAGAGTTTTGGCATCACCTTCGACCTGATTCTCACCCGCTCCAATATGGGACAGAGCGGCCTTCCGCACAATAGCTTGTTCCCCTTGCAGATGGCACATCTCTCCCCCTTGGACATTTGCATGGATAAAGCTCTCCGGGGAAATAGTTAAGGATTTCGATTTGTCCATCGGGGTCTGAATGCCAATAGATATGGTTTTGCATATCACGCGCCCGATTCCCATATACAAGGGCGAGGGATGCATAACGTATATATTATTGTAAATCAATATATTCATCTTCATGATCCCAATTCCATATATAACGTGGTGTTATAATGATAGAATATAACGATCTGTTCTCTGAAAGAGTCAAGGACCTAAAGGCATCAGAAGTGAGGGAATTACTAAAACTCACAATGAGGCCAGAGATAATATCATTCGCAGGAGGACTGCCGAATCCAAAGTCATTTCCCATGGAGGATATCTTCAGGATATCCCAAAGCGTCCTTTTGAACTCCGGAGAGGATGCTCTGCAATACACCACCACAGAGGGTTATCCTGAACTCAGGAAGTTCCTCGCGGCAAGGGAAAGGAGCGTAAGCGTCCTTGCGACCGAGGAAAACATACTGATAACGTCCGGTAGCCAACAGGGGCTGGAACTGGTGGCAAAGACGTTCATAAATCCCGGAGACAAGATAATTGTTGAAAGTCCCAGTTATCTTGGGGGGCTCTCGGCCTTCAAGATGTATCAGGCCCAGTTCGAGACGGTCCCGCTGGAGGAGGATGGCGCAGACCTCGATAGGCTTAGAGAAATACTGGACAGATCGGAAACGAGGCCAAAACTGTTCTACACCGTCCCGACGTTCCAGAATCCCTCGGGTATCACATATTCCAAGGACAAGAGGAAAGAGCTGGCAGAGATAGCCTACGAGTACGATCTGACAATACTGGAGGACAATCCGTATGAAAAGCTCAGATTCGCAGGTAACAGGATAAAATCGATAAAGGCCTATGCGCCAGAGAACACCATATACCTGTCCACGTTCTCAAAGGTCCTGTCGCCCGGCTTCAGGCTTGCCTGGATATGTGCGCCAAAAGAAGTGATAGACAAGCTCATAATAGTGAAACAGGCGACCGACCTCTGCTCAAACTCCTATGTTCAGCATATCACATACCAGCTTTTGCTAAGAGGGCTCATAGATAGGCACGTGCCATGGATAGCGGCCATGTACAAGGAAAAGAGGGACATCATGCTTGACGCCATGGAGAAATACTTCCCAGAGGGGGTGACCTGGACAAGACCCGATGGTGGCATGTTCATATGGGTAACGCTTCCGGAACATATTAATGCAAAGGAGATGTTCCCAGAGGCCTTGAAGGAGAATGTGGCCTATGTGCACGGCGGCGCCTTCCACGTGGAAGGGGGATTCAATCACATGAGACTTGCGTTCATCTATGAGTCTAACGAAAATATAGTGGAAGGGATAAAGAGACTGGGCATGGTCATAAAGAACAACCTATGAGCTAACCGTACATCCCTCCGCCCTCATTTTTCAGAAGCAGCCTATCCAGTTCGAGGCTCAGTTTCTTGTCGAGCTTGCCCTGACTCTTCGAGATGGAGGATAGGGGATTTCCCACTATATTGAAAGGGCCTGTCATGACATTCGTGAAGTCTTCCTCAAGAGGTTTGGGATCTATCTTGGATATGGATTCGATAACCTCCAATGAGACCTCTCCAGATTTCCTGATGTCCTCTTGGATCTTCAATAGCATGGTTTTCGAAAGGTCCCTCCACCCGAAGGACATGGTGTATGGCGTTTCTACCCTATCGGATTTTGTGCTCCCCCCCACGCTCAGATTGTTGTAGGGGGAGATGTGATGTGTCTTTATCTGCCAAAGTCGCCTGTCCTTTTGTATCAGCACGACGGACCTGTTCTTTTTGTCGACCCCTAACGTGATGAACCATCCCAGAGGGTCACGGTTGTACCTAGTATAGACCTCTTCAAATATGTCTTTGCTACTTTGCATGCCTGTCACGGTATTTTTTGATAGCCTTTTCAAAGGCATCCGGTGCCAGGACCGAGCAATGGATCTTCTTTTCAGGAAGGCCCCCAAGCTCGTTGACCACCACATCGCTGGTGATCTTCAATGCATCATCTATCGTCTTTCCTTTCACAAGCTCGGTGAATATGGAAGATGTGGCTATGGCGGCACCGCAACCGAACGTCTTGAACTTTACATCAACGACCTTGTCATCCTTTATCTTCAGATACAGGGTAAGCATATCACCGCATACGGGACTGCCGACGGTCTCCACTATATCGGCATCCTTCATCATTCCAACATTCTTGGGATTCTCAAAATGTTTTATGACCTTCTCATTGAATTCGTAAGCCATTTCCTATTCCTCCTTCCACAGGGGGGACATCGCCCTTAGTCTGGATACTATGTTCTCCAGGGAATCGATGGTGTAGTCAACCTCCTGCATTGTGTTCATCCTGCTGAGAGAGAGCCTCAATGACCCATAGGCCTCTATTTGGGTCAGGCCCATCGCCATGAGAACATGCGAGGCCTTGCTCTTCTTCGAGGAGCAGGCGGACCCCGTCGATGCCGCGATGCCTGTCCTGTCAAGGGCAAGTATCAACGCTTCGCCCTCGATCGCCTCGAAAGACATGTTCACATTGTTGCATAATCTGTCTGTGGGATGCCCATTGAGTTTCACATTAGGTATCCTGTCAGTGATACCGGATATGAGTGCATCCCTAAGGTTTGTCATGTAAGCGATATCCTTGTCGAGATCATTCTTTGCCATCTCACAAGCCTTCCCCAATCCAACTATCCCCGGTATGTTCTCCGTTGAGGACCTAAGGCCCCGTTCATGGCCGCCGCCGAATATTATCGGCTCTATGGGTGTTCCGTCCTTTATATAAAGTGCGCCTATCCCCTTTGGGCCATGTAGCTTGTGTCCAGAAATCGACAAGAGGTCGATATTGTCCTTTGAGACATCAATAGGCAGTTTTCCCAATGTCTGTACCGCATCGGTGTGAAAGAGTGCCCCGTTCTCATGTGCGATCCTGCCAATCTCCCTGATGGGTTGTATCGTTCCGACCTCATTGTTTGCATGCATTATGGTCACCAGAGTGGTCCTCTGGCATATGGCATCCTCCAGATCTTCCAATGATACTGAACCCTTGTCATCAACGGGGAGATATGATACATCAAATCCACTTTTCTCCAAATGCTCACATGTTTCGAGCACTGCTGGGTGTTCGATCGAGGATGTGATTATATGATTGCCCTTTTCCTTGAGGGCCTCTGCAACACCTCTTATCGCAATGTTATCAGATTCCGTGCCGCCAGCAGTGAATATTATCTCACTTGCATCGGCATTTATGATATTCGCCACCATGGCCCTTGAGTCCTTCATCGCCACAGAGGCATCTCTGCCAAAGCTGTGCAGGCTTGAAGCATTTCCATAAAATTCAGTGAAGTATGGCAACATGGCCTTTAGGACCTTTTCATCGACTCTTGTAGTGGCGCTATTGTCAAAATATATCTTGTCCATACAAACACCAATTTGTGATTCTCACAAGACAACATTTAAAAGTTATCGTTAAGAGAGAAGCCCATGATACTCATTATCGCCTCTGAACAGGACCCTGCAGGCATGAACATAGCCAATAACATGCTTGAGCACTATGACTTCGAAAGGACCTCAGAAGGCATGTATGAGTATATGAAAAAAGACGCCATACTTACCATCATCAAGGAAAGGACGATATACTCAGACTTCATAGAAAAGGGATTTCCTGATGTCGAGGCGAACTTCTTTATAACCAGACATAGTTCGGAGAGGGGGGTCAAGACCCTTTCGGTTCACTCGCCGGGCAACTTCAAGGATGCGATGCACGGAGGAAAAGAGGGCATGTTGTGTCCGTCAAATCCCATAGCCCAAAAGATTGCACTAAGAAGTCTTGTCAGGCAGAGGGACGAGACGGGGATCGAGTATGAGGTTTCCTTGGAGGCCACCCATCACGGGCCATTGACCGCAGTGCCTACGACATTTTTCGAAGTGGGCAGCAAATCGGAACAATGGAACGATGCACAGGCAGGCGATCTGGTCGCGAATGCCACAATGGAGGCCCTTGACTGGAAGGACCACGAATACCCTTTGGCCATTGGCATTGGCGGGGGACATTACCCGATAAAGATCTCGGAGGCCATCGACAGGAGCGAATGGGCCATTGGCCACATAATACCAAAATATGCATTTCCAATAGACAGGGGGACCATGATCAAGACCTTCGAGTATAACAGCGGCGGAAATACAGCCATCTTTGACTGGAAGGGCACCCCTAATCGTTCCTATTATGCGGAAATGGTCTCATCTTTGGGATACGATGTGTTGAAAACTAAGGATTTGACCTTTTTGTAGCCGTAAATATGGGGAGAATAGTACAAAGATGATAAAAAGGGTTAATTATGAGCTATTTTATGAATAAAAACCTTTAAATAGTATAAATCAAACTTATAAACAAATAATTATCATTTCCATTTCGCTAATTGGAGGTATATGACTTGAAAACGCTTATAGAGGACGCAGTTGCACGTGCATCTCAATGCGAAACTGCCTTATCATTTGACAAATCTACAGCCGATGACGAGGAACTAGAGGAGATAATCAAGGAATGCCAGGCCAGGATAAAGGTAATAGGCGTTGGGGGTGCCGGCTGTAATGCCATTACAAGGCTAATTGAAGTTGGCGTGGAAGGTAGCGAGGACATAGCCGTTAACACAGATGCCCAAGATCTTAGAAAGTGCAGGGCCAACAAGAAGATCCTGATAGGCACTGAGATAAGCAAGGGACTTGGGGCCGGAAACAATCCATCTGTCGGAGAACAGGCCGCCAAGGAAGATGAGAGACTTCTCAGGGAAGCCATCGACAAGGCTGATATGGTATTCGTCACCTGCGGTCTTGGAGGAGGCACTGGAACAGGTGCCGCACCAATAATCGCCGATGTTGCCAAGAAGACCGGCGCCCTGACAGTGGGGATAGTCACTCTTCCATTCACAGTTGAAGGTATCAGAAGGCAGAGAAACGCAGAGAAAGGCCTTGAAAATCTCAGAAGGTCATCAGATACTGTCATAGTCATTCCAAATGACAAACTACTGGAACTTGCTCCGGGACTGCCGATAGGCGCCGCATTCAAGGTTTCCGACGACATACTTATACAGTCGGTAAGGGGAATCACGGAACTCATAACAAAGCCAGGTCTGATCAACCTTGACTTTGCAGATGTCAGGTCCGTAATGAGCGACGGCGGCGTTGCCATGATAGGCATGGGGGAGTCCGATACGGAGAACAGGGCCATGGAAGCCGTTGACGAAGCCTTGCATTCACCGCTCATCGATGTCGATGCCACGGGTGCCAGGGGTGCCCTTATCAACATCACAGGTTCAAACGACCTTAAGCTAGAGGAGTCCGAGCGTATAGTGGAAGCGGTTTCCAATGAATTGGACCCAGAGGCCCAGGTCATTTGGGGTGCCCAGATCGATGAGTCGCTGAAAGGCACCGTGAGAGTGCTACTTGTTCTGTCAGGAGTAAACTCGCCATATATACTAGGACCCAGGGAAACAGAAATGCTTTTAGGGGATGAGGCAGAGAAGAGCAGCATCAACCTAGGAATAGACTTTATCTAACACACGGAAACTGGTGGTAATATGGAAAGAAAGGGACTTTCGGAGTCTTTACGAGGTTACAGAAAAGTACTTAAACTGACAAAGAAACCAGACAGAAAGGAGTTTATGCAAACGGCAAAGATATGCGCGTTGGGCATAGTATTGGTGGCAATCGTAGGCTTTGTTATCAAGCTTGTGTCATCATTGATCCAAGGAACAACATTCTAGATAGTGTGAAGTATATGGAACCTGAATACTCTATCTTTATTTTAAAGACGACAATGAATCAGGAAAGAAATGTAGCGACGATACTCGAGGAAAAGATCAAGAATAAGGGTATAAAGGTCTCTGCGATTCTTGCACCGGAAAGTTTAAAAGGGTACATATTCATTGAAGCCATCGACGAGGGTGCGGTACAGGAAGCAATAGACGGTCTGAAGAACGTGCGGGGAATACTTCCTGGACATGTTCCGTTCAACGAGGTTGAAAACTTCTTCGAAGACAAACCCGCTGTCGAAGGCATCAAACCTGGTGACATAATAGAGCTCGTTGCCGGACCGTTCAAGGGCGAGAAGGCAAAGGTCATACGCATCGACGAAGGTAAGGAAGAACTTACTGTCGAGCTTCTTGAGGTCACAATACCAATTCCTGTCACCGTTAATGGAAGTTACGTTAGGATTATAGAGAAGAAAACAAAGGAAGAATAGGTGAGAGAATAGATGGCACAATCCGTAAAGACGCTGGTAGATGGTGGTAAGGCATCTGCTGGGCCCCCTCTGGGACCAGCGCTGGGACCCCTTGGTGTACCTGTTCCAAAGGTTGTACAGGCAATAAACGATAAGACCAAGGACTTCAACGGTATGAAGGTTCCAGTGACCATCACCGTGGATGACAAGAGGAACTTCGAGATAGAGGTGGGCACCCCGCCTACCACAGCACTACTGAAGAAAGAGTTGGGCATCGAGAAGGGCCCACAGAATCCTGGCGCCGAGAGCGGGGGAAATCTGAACTTTGAATCCATAGTCAAAATAGCCGGGATGAAAAAGGACAGCCTGTTGTCCTATGATATGAAGAGCGCTGCGAAGGAAGTGCTCGGTGCTGGCATACCAATGAGTATGACAGTTGACGATAAACCAATAAAACAAGTTCAAAAGGAAATCGACGAAGGCAAGTACGACGAGTACTTTTAGACTTCAAAGGGAGCGTAGCAACAACAAGGAGGTGTTATACCTTGATAGAGGCAATAACACGAGGGGTGAAGGAGGCTAGAGAGAAATCAAAGCCGCGAAACTTCACGCAATCCTTTGAACTTATAACAAATCTAAAAGAGGTCGACATCAAGAAGCCTGAGTTCAAGATCAGGCAAGAAGTGGCACTGCCCAATGGTAGAGGCAAGCCCGTCAAAGTGGCTGTCATTGCCGAAAGGGACATGGCACTGAAGGCCAAGGAACTTGGACTTGATGTCATAGAGGATTTGGATACGTTCTCAGGGAACAAGCGTGAAGCACGTAAGTTCGCGAACAATCATGATTTCTTCATAGCCCAAGCAGACCTGATGCCAACAATTGGTAAGGCGCTTGGACCAATCCTTGCCCCAAGAGGAAAGATGCCTAAGCCAATGCCACCAACGGCACCGTTGGAGGGCATAATTAGCAATCTAGACAAAACAGTGAAAATCGACATGAAAAAGGCTCCAGTGGTGCAGGTCCTCATAGGGTCCGAATCACTGACCGATGAGCAGGTTGCAGAGAACGCTATGGCTATTTTGGGCGTCATTGAAAGAAAGTACGAACGTGGACTGGCACATGTAAAATCGATATTCATCAAGACTACCATGGGAGAGTCCATCAAGGTGGAGGTGTGAGCATATGGCGCACGTTGCAGCTTGGAAGATTAAGGAAGTCAAGGAGCTCAAGGAAGCGATTGATTCACACCCAGTGGTCGGTATCGTTGACATAAGCGGGATCGCCGCAAGGCAACTGCAGTCGATGAGAAACGGATTCCACGAGAATGTCCAGATTAGGACAGCCAGGAACACCCTTCTTAAAATAGCGATCGAAGATGCGGATAACGAGAGTGTGAGAGGCCTATCGGAACATATCAGTGGAGGTTCTTCACTGGTCCTGACCGATATGAACCCCTACAGGCTCTACAAGTTGTTCGAGAAGGGAAAGACCAGCGCACCTGCAAAGGGTGGCGAAACCTGTCCGAAAGACATAACCATCGAGAAGGGAGACACTGGATTTCCACCTGGCCCTCTGGTAGGCGAGATGCAAAGGGTAGGCATACCCGCTGCGATCGAAGGAGGAAAGATCGTTGTGAAGAAGAACCATGTGCTGTTGCACGAAGGGGACGAGATAACCCCTGAAGTGGCCGCCATTCTTGGAAAACTGGACATTGAACCACTCGAAGTAGGCCTAAATCTTTATGCCGTATACGAAGAGGGATTCATATTCAATGCCAAGGACCTGGCGATAGACGAAGAGGCAATAAAAAGCCAATTCGCTCTGGCATATTCACAATCGTTCAATCTTGCAATGAACGCAGCCATACCGACCAAGGACACTATTGGCCTGCTTATTACACTGGCCTTCAGCAATGCAAGGAATCTTGCCCTAAACGCCAATATCATCAATGATGAAACTTTGCCATTGATAATCTCCAAGGGATACTCGGAGATGTTATCGCTGGCAAGAGCGTTGGACGACCAATCGCTTGATGATGATCTGAAGGACAAAGTGGGATCCTTTGCGGCTGCCGCCGCTTCGACACAGACGCCAAAGGAAGACAAATCCGAAGAAGGGACCAGTGAGGAAGAGTCCAAAGAGGAAGAAGAGGCCCCCGAGGAGGAATCCATGGGTGGACTTGACGCCCTGTTTGGGTAGTTATGATAATAGGAGGTATTGAAATGGAGTATATATACGCCGCAATGATTTTGCACGCTTCAGCAAAGGAGATCACTGAGGACAACGTGAAGAAGATCCTCGAGGCAGCTGGTGTGGACGTCGACGAGGCGAGGGTAAAGGCACTTGTTGCATCCCTTGAGAACATCGACATCGATGATGCCATCAAGACAGCTGCAATGCCAATGGCCGCCGCAGCGCCTGCAGCCGCATCTCCGGCCGCATCACAGGATGCTTCAGCTGAGGAAGAAGAGGAAGAAGAGGAAGAAGCTTCAGAGGAAGAGGCACTCGAAGGACTTGGTGCTCTCTTCGGTTGAAGCGGGACCTTTATAAAGGCTCTATATTCCTTTTATTTTTTTCTTTTGTTTTTATTTGAACTTCTTTTTTTGAGCTACGGATATTTTTCAATCCTCAACAATAATTTTTCTAGTTAATATAGATCGATTTTGTTAATTCATAGGGATGACTATCTTTTGGTGATGGGCCTTGGAAATTATCAATAACAGATGATAATATTACATATGATATGCATCATGAGAATATATATTATTTATTTAACATGGATGTATTATCCATCCGCCTTACATGTACGGGAGAGACTATAAGTTGCTCCAAATCAATCACTTCGTAGAAAAACAATTTTTAGAACTTAGGAGGAATAATATGTCAGAAAAAGAGCTTTTCGCAAAGCTTAACACAGCCGTCGTCAAGGGAGACAACGTCGGTATCCAGGGCATCTGCAAAGAGGTCCTGGACAGTGGGGTCGACCCCTACCGCGCCCTCATCGAAGGCT
>Ga0116164_10000406_pt1 | contig 38486 bp, 33 predicted proteins | sample AD_UKC109_MetaG_FD_89888 | JGI IMG/M metagenome (GOLD analysis project Ga0116164, IMG submission 89888) | Active sludge microbial communities of municipal wastewater-treating anaerobic digesters from Hong Kong - AD_UKC109_MetaG | ecosystem: Engineered > Bioreactor > Anaerobic > Digestate... | reverse complement strand
GCTGACGGAGAAGGGCGCGGCCTGCATCCGGGATCTGAACGAACGCTCCAACCTGCATATCGGAAAGCTGCTGTTCTGGCTTTCCGACCGGGAATGCGGGGAGGTGCGGGCCGCGATGGACACGATCCGCAAACATCTGTCCAAGGCAGGCGCCATCGAAATCCGTCCGTATACGAAGCAGGATATCGCGTTTGTGATCAACGGCCAGCTCGAGCTGTACGGCAAGGAGTACGGCTTTACGTCGGACGTTTGGAAAGCGTATGTGGCGGATGCCGTACACCGCCTGGACGATCGGTTCGATCCGGCGCGGGACATGATGGTTGTTTTGGAGCACGACGGCGCTCCATCGGGGTGTATTGCCGTTGCCCATGCCGGGGAACAAACGGCGCAGCTGCGGTTTTTCTTTCTGGACAGCGCCCTGCGCGGGCTGGGGATCGGGAGCAGGCTGATGGAGCTGGCGCTTGAATTTTGCAGGGAAAAACAATACCAACACGTATTTCTTTTAACCAACAGCGAGCTGGACGCGGCGCGGCACGTATATGGAAAGAACGGCTTCCGCCTCACCGATTCGCATGTGGTGGGGGAATGGGGTGAAGCGTTTGTGGAAGAGCGCTGGGAAATGGATTTGCCATGATCCAAGCCGTATGGAAAAGCCCCGCATCCTTTCGGATACGGGGCTTGCTTGTGCTTATTTCACGCCGTAGCGCTTCTTGAACCTGTCCACGCGCCCGCCGCTGTCCACCAGCTTCTGTTTGCCGGTGTAAAACGGATGACATTTGGAGCAGATTTCCACCTTCAGCTCCGGCTTGGTGGATCCGGTTTCAAACGTCTCACCGCATACGCAACGGACGATCGCCTTTCCGTACTTGGGATGGATATTCTCTTTCATTGCTTTCACCTCTTTGCGTATGGCTGGATTGTTGGTTTCAAAGAAACCGCAGAAATAATCTTAGCATAGAATAAAATGGAATGCAAGAAGAATTTGCCGATCCCGTACGGAAATTGTCCACCGCGATTCGTACAATCTTTTTCGCCCGATACCTAGACAAATAACCCGTCATTTGCTATAATGTCACTCGCTAACGCGCCAATATAGCTCAGTTGGTAGAGCAGCGGTTTCGTAAACCGCAGGTCAAGGGTTCGAGTCCCTTTATTGGCTCCATGCCGAGGTGTAGCGCAGTTTGGTAGCGCGTTTGGTTCGGGACCAAAAGGTCGCAGGTTCAAATCCTGTCACCTCGACCATTAAGATAACCCTTGTAGTATAAGCATTACAAGGGTTATCTTTTTATAAATACCACAGTGGGGGCTATTTGAGAATATAAATTGAGTGAGATGCTATCTATATTGGCGGTATTATCCTTCTGTACGTCCTTCATTGCGTGGCTATGATCGATTGTGAAGGCCGACGAATAGTGCCCCAAGCTTTCCTCAATACTTTTTCACATCAGATTCAGTTACATAGCACATTCATGCGGATTGACCAAGGCGTATCATGCATAGCTGGTTCTCCTTGAGGGGCAATACCTGATATTGCTTCCGGCCTTTTACAGCTGCCGCTTTATAACGACGATATCATGATCCATGTTTACAGCGGCTTATATAAGCCCCAGGTGCTTGCTTTCACGAAAGCAGTGAATTTGTTAGGAAGATATTAGGGGCCTTCTATCGCGTTCTATGCTTCTCCTGATCGTCTGGTACTTATCTTATCAAAACAGCCCTGAGAGTGATCACCCTCAGGGCTGCTGCATGGTTGAACGGCTACCGGATCTACACTTGATTTTGCGGGGATCCGCTGATGAACCGCTTTACGTTATCGACTGCCACATCCATTAGGCGCTGACGGCTTTCCTTAGGCGCCCAGGCGATATGGGGTGTAATCAGGCAGTTTTTCGCCTGCATCAGCGGATTGCTCTTTTGAATGGGCTCCACGCTGACGACGTCTACACCGGCGGCATACACCTTGCCGGTGTTCAGCGCGTCGGCAAGGTCCTGCTCGGCAATCAACGGTCCGCGGCTGGTGTTTAAGAGGATGACGCCGTCTTTCATCTTCGCTATGCTTTGCGCGTTGATCATCCCCTTGTTTTCGTCGGTCAGCGGGCAGTGCAGGCTGATGATGTCGGACTTTTCAAGCAGCGTATTCAAATCCACATAGTCGGCCAGGGCCTTGCCGCTTTTATTCTGGTACACGTCAAAGGCAAGTATCTTCATGCCGAAGCCTTTCGCCAGGGCGGCCGTGGCCTGACCGATGCGGCCAAAGCCGATGATCCCCATGGTTTTTCCCGCCAGCTCAATCAGCGGATAATCCCAAAAGCAGAACTGTCCGGCGGTTTCCCAGCGCCCGGCATGCACCGCGTCGCTGTGATGGGCGACGTGATGGCAGATTTCCAAAAGCAGCGCCATGGCATACTGGGCGACGGCGGTTGTGCCGTAGGTGGGAATGTTGGATACAACGATGCCTTTTTCTTTGGCATGGGTGGTATCCACCACATTGTAACCGGTGGCCAGCACACCGATGTAGCGCAGATTCGGGCACGCATTGATGGTTTGTGCGGTAATCGGAGTTTTGTTTACCAGGATCATTTCCGCGTCGCCGATTCTCTTCAGGATGAGTTCCGCAGGTGTGATATCATACACTGTCAGGTCGCCCAGCACGCCCAGCGCATCCCAGGAAAGATCGCCGGGATTTTCTGTATACCCGTCCAGTACGATAATTTTCATCTACTCAACCTCCAACTGCGCCCATGCGACGTCCAGCATACGCTTGGCTCCGGCGATTATCATGGCGCTGTCTTCGCCCTCAAGGGGCTTGACTTCAAAGGAAATCACGGGGCGATTTTCACCGCCCAGATACCCGACGGCAAAGAGCTTTTTGAGGAACGCGGTAACGGTTTCGGCTGTGATTTCGCTGTAGGCGATACCAAAGCGCGGATGCTGGTCGCCGTAGGCGGGCTGGCCCTTTGTCAGCACCGCGTTTGCGAGATGCACATGGCGAAGATAGGGGAGAATGGGATCGAGATTCTCGTCGTAGCTCTCCCGAAGCTGTGCGATATGGCTGAGATCCGCCATCAGCCCGAAGCGGGGGTATTCCTTTGATATTTCGGCCGCGAAGCGCCGCGCCAGCGGCGCAGGGCCGATGAGCGAGCACTTCTCCACGTCGGCGTCGAACACTTCAAGGTTGACCGCCATCGCGCCCTTGGACTGCGCATAGGCGCAAATCTCGCGCGTGGAGCGAACCAGCGCTTGGTAATGCTCCTCAATTCTCTGCGCGTCGTAGCGACCCGCCAGAAAGGCGATGCCCTCGGCGTTCATGGAATAGGCTTCATCCACGCAGGCTTTCACGCGTGCAACGGCGCGCATGCGGCCGGTCTCGTTCAGATCGCACAGGTTGTCGCCGCTGCGCAAAAGCTGCGGCTGCGCGCCGTAGGCGATGCCTACGCCTGCTTCCTGCGCCAGCTTGGCGGCCTGTTCCCGTTCTTTGGGATCGTTGATTTTCGTCAGCTCAATATACTCAAAGTACGGATCCTCCAAAGTCGTGCGGATCGTTTTGGTGATCTCGCCTTCGCCGCTCATGGCAAACGGATACGCCATGAAATGCACAAGGCCGGTTCTGAAGTATTTTTTCATCGGGTCTTTCAAACGGGACGCCTCCTTTATTCGATATGTCCGTGTTACGCGTCTTCCCCGCGTGCGAGTTTCACATGCGAGTCCGCCATTTCATAACCGGCGGCCTGTGCGCAGGACGTGTTCAGATCCAGCGCCGTCACGACGGTTGCCGCAATCTCAGCCAGACGCATCACATGGTCGTTGTCATCCACGCTCCTGCCGAAGCCGCCGCAGCCGATCAGGGACAGCGCTTCCTTCGCGGTGCCGAACATCGTTCCGCCGCCGATCGTCGCGAGCTCCATGCAGGGTAATGACACCATAAAGTGCACGCCGTTGTCGGTGGCGTCTGCCTGTACAAAGCAGCTCGAGGAAGATACAACGTGCGCAAGGTCCTGACCGGTGGCAGCGTAGAACGCGGCAACGGCATTGGCGGCGTTGACGTTGAAGCCGGAGATCGTACCGCTCAGGCAGGAGCCAAGGTAGCACTTGTGGAACACGGTACGCTCCACGCTGCGTGGATTGACGCCTTTTTTGAACACGGCTTTGAGGACTTCATCGGGAATAAGAACTTCCGTTTCCACGGATTTGCCTCTGCCGTTCAGGATATTGATATGCGAAGCTTTTTTATCGCAGCAAAGGTTGCTTGAGATGGTAATGAGCCGCCAATCCGGAAGATCGGCAAGGATGGCGCGCGTGATATCGGCGGACGCTTTCGTAACACCGTTCATGCCCATCGCGTCGCCGGTCTTGAAGATCATGCGCAGGAACACCTTGGTGCCCAGCTGATAGGGGTCAATCCTCTCCAGACGTACAAACGGATCGCGGCTGAACGCCGCCAGCTTTTTCAAGAGCTCACCGTCGGTTTTGATGCGGTCGATAAACTGCTTCGCGGTTGAGATATCCGGCGCTTCGATCAGCGGGGCGCGGGTCATGCCGTCGAAATGCACGATGGTGTTCAGACCGCCGGACAGGTTGATTGCCTTGATGCCGCGCTGCACGCCCGCCACCAGCGCCGCCTCGTTGGTTGCCAGGGGAATATAAACCTCGTCCTGTACGTACTGGCCGTTGATCCTGACCGGGCCTGCGATGCCCATCGGCACGATGCAGCCGCCGATTTTTCCTTCAATTCCGGCCAGAATCCGCTCGCCTCCCACCAGACTGCTGTTGTCGATGCGCGTGTTCTTGATCAGCGGGACGGAAACACCGGTTTTTCCCTCGATCGATTCGCAGCGGATAACCGCCGCGTCGTTGCAGGCGTCGCGCACTTTGGCGGGATCGGATTGGTAGATATCCGTAAAGATCGTCGTCTCCAGGTGTTGTGTCTTGATTTCGCCGTCAAAGAATTTCTGCCGGATCGTTGCAAGTGTAGTGCTCATATCGTTTATCTCCTTATGCTGTATGGCATTGGGTCAGAAGCGTGCTCAAGGTCTGGGCGTAGGCGCCGGCTTCGTTGATCTTGTCCTGATTGATGCCGGTTTCGATACCCATGCGGCGGAACATCTCTACCAGCACTTCGGTTTGGCAGTTGCCCTTGGCGCCCGGCGCGTAAGGGCAGCCGCCCAGGCCGCCGGCGGCGCCGTCAAAGGTGCGGATACCGGCCTGGTAGGACGCGTAATTGTTGGCGAATTCCAACCCGAAGTATCTGTGGTAGTGCACCGCGAGATTGGCGGTGGTCAGTTTTTCCAAAATCATCCTGGGGATTTCGTACGCGGATATCGGGTTGGCCATGCCTGTGGTATCGCCCAGTGATATCTCATATGCGCCGTAGCTTTCCAGCGCCAGCGCAACATCCAGCGCGAGCTCCGGAGCCATTTTGCCTTCTATGGGACAGCCAAAAACCGTGGCGATGTACGAGCGCACACGGATGCCGTGCTGCCTGGCGGTTTTGTTGATCTCCTCGATCTCCTTGAGCATCTCGCCCCGGCTCCTGTTCAGGTTTTTCTTGTTGTGGCTTTCGCTGGTGCTCATGATGGTGACGACCTCGTCCAGCCCGCATTCGATCGCGCTTTCCAGGCCGCGCATGTTGGGGATCAGCGCGGAGTAGACGACGCCTTCCTTTTTATCGATGCCGGCATACACTTCTTTGTTGTCGGCAAGCTGGGGAACCCATTTGGGATGCACGAACGAAGTAACTTCGATTTTCTTGCATCCTGCCTCGGTCAGCATGTTGACAAGCTTGATTTTTTTCTCCGTAGGGATGAACACCGGTTCCGGCTGCAGCCCGTCGCGCGGGCCGACTTCAAAGATTGATACGCTGTTTTCCATTGTCATTTCCTCCAATATATGTTGAGTTCAGGTTACGCTTCATCCATGGGGAATACGATGCGGCCGACCACGCTGTTGAACACCGTCACGGCCTCGTCCATCTGCTCGAACTGCATGCGCTTGCCGATGTAGCTTTCCGTGTTGATTCTACCGGTGCGCAGGATATTGAAGAGCATTTCCCACGTTTCAAACATCTGCCGGCCGAAGATGCCCGTGATGTTGAGCTCTTTATAAACCACGCCGTACATGTAATTTTGAAACGTCAGGGGCTTTTCCACCATGCCGACTTGCACCAGCGTTCCGGCTGCGCGCAGGGCTTCCACCGCCTGATTGATCACCCGTTCGCTGCCCGTGAAATCCACAATCGCGTCCAGTCCCGTTCCGCCCGTTCGCTGCCTGGCAACGGCTACAAAATCCTCTTTCAAGCCGTTGACAATCGTCGTTGCGCCGCGCTGCTTGCTCTGCGCAAGCTTCTCGTCGGCGATGTCCAGGGCGATGATCTGCGTCGCGCCAAGGAACGACGCAAGCTCTACGGCCATCAGGCCAATGGTTCCTGTGCCGAGGATGGCGATATTTCTTCCGGCCGGATTGGCTTTCTGCAGGGCGTGCATGGCGGTGGCGAAGGGCTCCAGAAGTGCGCCTTGCTCATAGGTCAGGTTATCGGGAAGCTTGACCACGGAGATTTCCGGCATACGGATGTACTGGGCAAAGCAGCCGTCCACGTTTCTGCCGAGCACCCCCATGTTGTTGGTGCAGATGTGCCGGTTTCCGGTGCGGCAGGTATAGCATGTGCCGCAGGGAATATGCGTTTCGCCCGCTACGCGGTCGCCCACGGCGATACCGGTGACCAGCCTGCCGATCTCCACAACCTCGCCCGCGAACTCATGTCCCATAATAAAGGGCAGATCATAGTTCGCACGCTCGACCAGCGGCGTCCACTCGTACACGTCTACGTCGCTTTTGCACAGGGCAAAGGCCTTCACGCGGATCAGCATATCCATATCTCCGACCTTTGGAACATCCACCGTTGTAATGGTTGCACCCCGTGCCCTGGAGTTCTTGAGAATTGCCTTCATTTGCATTGTGATGTTTCCTCCCTTGTTGTGTGAGATGGGAATACCGTAGTTCAGAAACGACGGGATATCCGCCGCGGCCGGGTCTCCCTTCGGGATAATGAACAGCGGATGCCTGCCGCCGTACGGCGTGCTGCTCCGCTATGGAAAACAGCCTCTGCTTCATAGCGTGACCAGCCGTTTTTCTTTGCTGGATTCCAGCATCGCCAGGGAGATTTCCAACGCTTCCCGCCCGGCGGTTGCGCCGCAGTGCGGCTGTGTGTCGTTGAGAACGCAGCTCACGAAATACTCGTTCTCCCTGCGATAGGCCTGATCATCCGGGAAGACGTCGTCAAGGGTCCGCTGCCACTGCGTTCCGTCGGAAAACGCCGCTTTGGCAGTGGAAAAACCCCACATCGAATCGCCAAACAGCGTGATCGTTCCTTTGGTGCCGATCAATGTTTTGCAGTTATAAGCGATCGCCGAGCTCCAGCTGGCGGCGATGGAGGCAGACCCGCCGTTTTTCATGCGCAGAACAGCGGAACTGTTGTTGTCAAAGGCAGGAAGCGTGGCGATGGTGCCAGATACGGAAGCCTGCACATCCTCAACGCCGCCTAGAATTGAGGTGATGAAGTCGATATCGTTTGACAGCGACTCGATGCTCATGCCGCAGACCAAATTCGGATTCGTTCTCCAGCTTTCGCTCAGCTTGCCGTCAAAGCCGGGGCCCGGGCCGATCCGAACGCAGACGAACTGCACGGCATCGCCCAGCGCGCCGCTTTGGCAGGTCTCCTTCATCAGCTCGTATCCTTTGCGAAAGCGCTGCGTAAAGGCGACCATATACTTGACTTTGGTTTTCTCGGCGAGCAGTTCCATGAAAAGCGCGTCGGGAAGCGACAGGGCGATCGGGCTTTCCGCGAACACGTGCTTGCCATGCCGCATCGCCAGTGTTGCATATTCCGCCCGTGCGGAGGGCGGCGTCAGCAGATGCACCATATCTACGTCTCGGATCGCTGTTTCCAAATCGTCTGCAACGCGGGAACCGAATTCTGAAGCAAGCTTTTCAGCGTTATCCCGGTTGATGTCGTAGACGCCCGCCAGCTTCACCTCTTTGATTTTGGAAAGGGCAGCGCAATGATGGCAGCTGATATCGCCCGCGCCGATTATCAGTGTTTTCAACATGTTGAACACTTACCTTTCTGATTTGGAATAAGATTAGCGGCCTTGGCCCGACCTTCCAATGCAGACGGGCGTATGTTTCCGCTTCCGGCGCTTCGATAATCGTTTCTCCGCGCTCCAGCCGAGGATGACAATTCTTCCCAAATTTGCTGCAACGTGTTTCTGCATTTTACTCCTCTCCTGTGGATATATTATACATTATAATTTATACATGCAAGATAGCACGTTTGCTGTCGTATTGCAAGCCCATTTGTAAGAAATTTAAGTAAATACCACCAGATGGTGAAAAAGTGACGGTATTTCAGACATTCTTATGTACCAAAAACCAAACAAACATTGACATTCTGCGAGATCAGGAAATATAATGTATACAGCCAGGGCGCTTCTGCGCACGGAAACATCCGGTAGGGGATGGGAAAGCAAAGCGACAGGCGCGGCGGTATTCCCAATTCATGATGATGAAAATGCTGAGGCAAGGCGCAAGCAAAGCGAAGCTTCGGCGGATGATACAAGGAGCTGACCAAACATGACACATCCCAATCTTGTGGACTCGGCATATAACTCCATTCTCAATATGATCCTGACAGGTCAGATCAAGCCGGGACAGCGTATTATGGAGGGAGAGATTGCGGAATCACTGGAAATCAGCCGAACGCCGGTGCGGGAGGCCATGAACCAGCTGTGCCAAAACGGGTTTATTCATTCGGTCAAACGCAGGGGTCTGTACTGTGTGGAGATATCAGAAAAAGAGCTGTTGGATCTGATCGATCTGCGCACCGTACTGGAAGAATTATCCTGTAAAAAGTGTATCGAGGTTGCAACGCAAGAAGATATTGACGGTCTGCTGGAGCATGTGACCTCCTTCATGGCGCTGTCTACGGAAGAGAAAGCCAAACAGCATATGCATGCCGATATCGAGTTTCATATTCGTATCGCCAAGATCGCCAATTCCGAGCGGTTGTCCAAATATATCCAGGAAGTGGAGAATACGTTGATCATCGCCCGCAACAAACTGAGAAACACAAAATACAGCCAGTCTGTTATCGATACGTCCTGGAACGACCACTTGGAGATTGTCAAAGCGATCGAGCACAGGGATAAAGCAATGGTCACATGCTTGAATCAACGCCATATCCAATTGATGAAGGATACGCAGGTTTTGATGCAGCAAGGAGATTGATAGGCAATAACAATATCGGCTGAAGGCTTGGATCATACCGCAGAATTGACAACTGCGGTATGGCTTTTGCGTTGCTTGTAAAGCTCCGGATCGTGTGACGGCGATTCGATTCCGCTTGAGCACAAGCATCAATGCAAAATGAAAACGATGAATGGTTATCAGCCGATCAAACGGCACAAAACGATTTATGGACATCTTGGCAGGAAGGAGAGTTAATGAGCTTGTGGGTATTCATACGCTGAAAAGCAAGCTGATCCTGATCTTTTCAACAATATTAATACTGGCCGCAATCGCCATTTATGTATTCTATTCGGGTTATTCCAACGAGCTCGTGGAACGCAATCTGTTCGATGCGACGAGCAGCAATACGCGCTTTATCATGAATAACGTGGATCGGCAGCTGGACGCCTGCGAAAATCTATCGGACTGGTTTTTCGTCAACCGCGATATCGATAAGATTCTCGTGCGCGATTATGATAATCCCATCAACAACCTGGATCTGGACATGTCAACCGTCATGAAAACCATTATCGACCATATCACAAGCGCGGCGATCAGCGACGATATCCTGAGCCTTATCATCGAAGGCGTCAACGGCATTACGCTGACCAACGGCGACGAGGCTTATAATACGAACCTGGATACACTCAAGCAGCAGGATTGGCTGATCGCGCATAAGGATCAAATGACCTTCTCTTGGGTTGGGCTGCAGCAAAACCCATCCAGCCAGCGCACGGATGATTATTGCCTGCCCACGGTCCGCGCCGTGATTTTTTCGGATACGCGCAAGCAGATCGGCTGGCAGTACATCAGCTTCTCGGTGAGCATCGTAGGGCGTGTGCTGAGCGATCTGCAGCAGCCCGAGGGCTACGACCTGTTCATCATCGACCAGGACGGACAAGTCGTTTTCAGCAACCGGGACGGACTCGTAGGGACGACGTTTGCCTGTGAGCAGGTACTCGACAGGCTTGGAGACGAGAGCGAAGACATTCATTTCTATGTTGATTTTGAAGGCGGCAGGTCGCTTGCGTTTATCGCGCGGTCCTCGTACGGGGATTTTTACGCGGTGCAATTGATGGACAGTGCGCTTCTTGAGAATGAAAAGGCGGTCGTTTCCAGCGACGTTCTGAAGATTATCGTTTTAATCATCGGGCTGGGCTCCTTGCTTGCGGTGTTGGTTACGGGCATGCTCACCCGCCCCATCGGCCGCCTGATGAAACGCATGCAGGCCATCGCACGCGGGGACTTTGATCCCGCGCCTGATATCGAGGGAAACGACGAGCTGGGGATGCTCGGCAAGGGCATGAACCGCATGGCCTCCGATCTCAAGGATCTCATTGCCAAAGCCAAAGAGGATGAAAAGAAAAAGAGCGTTTTGGAGTTCAAGGTCCTGCAGAACCAGATCAATCCGCACTTTGTGTATAACGTTCTCAATTCGGTGAAGATGATGGCGCAGATCCAGAAATCCAGCGGCATTTATGACATGGTTACGTCGCTTGGCGTATTGCTCAGGGAAAGCTCCAAGGGCGTGTCTGATCTGATCACATTCAAAGAGGAACTCTATCTGCTGGAAAAATATATCGATATCCAGATGGTGCGCCGCAACGGCCTGCTGAAGGCGGACTTCGACATCGCCGAAGATACGCTTACCTATTTGATTCCCAAGTTTACGCTGCAGCCCATCGTTGAAAACGCGATCGTGCACGGGCTGTCGGAAAAGCCCGGCATGGGCGTCATAGAGGTTAAGGGCTGGCTGGAAGGAAGCATGCTGCATATCACGATTCGTGATAACGGTATCGGCATCGCTCCAGACAAGCTGCCCAATCTGCTCGTTGAAAAAGAGGATAAAAAGGGGCTGCGTTACTCAAGCGTAGGGCTTTCCAATATCGCGCAAAGGCTGCAAATGGTGTTCGGCGACGAATGCTCAATGTCGTTTACCAGCGAGCTGGGCGAGTATACGCTGGTTAGCCTTCAGATTCCCGCGCTTAAGAAGGAGGAGGACGCATGATCCGTGTACTTTTGGTCGACGACGAGGCACTGGTCCGGGTCGGGCTGAAATCTTTGGTTCCATGGAACGAGCTGGGATATGAGGTCGTTGGTGAGGCGGCCAACGGGGACGCGGCGCTGAAGCTGGTGGAAACCCTGCGGCCGCAGCTGCTGATAACCGATATCGTCATGCCCCGGCTCAACGGTATCGAGCTGATTCGCAGCGCCAAAAAGATGAACCCGGACCTGGCCGTGATCGCGCTGTCGGGCTACAACGAATATGAGATGGTGCGCGAAGCCATGAAGTACGGCGCTACCGATTATCTGCTCAAGCTCAATCTGAGCCGGGAATCGCTGTCGGAACTGCTGCTCAACCTGCGCGAAGAAAATCAGGCGCTCAGCGCGCCTGCGGAACCCGGCGGCGACGAGAACGGCAAGCTCGATTTGCGGCATAAAATCAAACGGGCGATCGGCTTCGGCGGCGGCGATGCAGAGCAGGACATATCCCTGCCCGCGTTTGCGGAGGGCGCTTCCATGACCATGGGGCTGATCAACAGCAATTTGTATATGAACATGGATCGGTATACCACCGATGACGCCAAGCACATCGAGCTGACGATCCTGGATATTCTGGAGGAAATCCTCGATAATTTTTATTCCGGCTGTGCGGTGGAATGGGGCGGCGGTTCGTTCGTGCTGGCGCTGTTTGGCGATTCCTTTGAACGCGGGCAGCTGGAAGCGATGGGCCAGGCGATATTGCAAATGCTCAAAACCTATGTCAACATCGATTCCGCCATCGCCTTCAGCGATCCGATTCATTCGCCCGCTGATATTGCGCAGGGGTTTCGCCAGGCGCGCCACGCGATCCACCGTATTTTCCGCAGCGGGTTTCACACGATTCACTTTGCCGCCGATCCCGACCCGGAGCCTTCTGTGCCCGAGCGGGATCCGCAGCTTGCGGAGTGCCTGAACCGCGCGCTGATGATCCGGGATATAGAGGCTGTCAGGAAGGAGTTTCAGGAGGCCGCCGCTTCAATCCCGACCTTTACCAAGCGCGGCGAGGCCTGCGACTGGATCAATCAGGTCGTGTGCCTGTGCGATCTGCGGCTGGGTGAGACCTTTGCTGCGGATAAACAGGAGGCCTTGTTATCGCCTGAGCAAATCTACATGTTCAGAACCGCAGATGAGCTCACAGCCTGGTTCAACCGATATACGGATTTTGTGCTGAGCTTTTTGGAAGCGGAGGATGGCAAGCAAATCCACCCCGTGATCAAAAAAACGAAGCGGTACGTGCAGGAGCATATTTCCGAGCAGATCACACTGCACGACGCTGCCGCCGCTCTGAACATCAGCACGGGATATCTGTCAACGCTTTTTACCAAAGCGATCGGGATGAACTTTACAGAGTATGTGAACCAGACGAAAATTGAGCGCGCCAAGGAGATTTTGCGGGAGGGTGGCCATAAGGTTTACGAAGCCGCATATCTGCTGGGGTTTGACAACGTATGCTATTTCAACAAGCTCTTCAAGCGGCACGCAGGCTGTACGCCGGGGCAGTATCAAAGCTATGCCGAGCGGGAGCTGTGAGCAAAACGGGAAGGCAATCCGCGTAGAATTCCGGGAACGATAGCGGGTTCCTGCGGCCTGACAATCGCCTTTTGCCATGCAGAGGGCGGTTTTTTCATAGAACAAATCGTTTGGAACAGGGTTGGGATGACCGGATTTTTGATTGCAGTCTGAAGTTTGTGCAAGAAATCGGAAGATCGTACATCTTTTTACCGGGTATCCGAAGAAGATTTCCAGAAATATGTCCAAGGTATATGCAGAGCGTTCATTGCCGTCAGCGCCTCAAACGGTATAATGAATATACAAGTTGGTATGAATTTTACTGAATAGCGACATGAATATGGAGGTCAGATACTATGATTCGCTACAAAGGACAGGGAACAGGCCGGGTGTTCGTGCTGGGTTTGAAGCGCGGCGATCTTCTTTTGGAAAGCATCATGGAAACGATCCGGGAGGAGAACATCAAAGAAGCGATCATCACCAGTGCGATCGGCTCCCTGCAAAAGGTTGTGCTCCATCGCGTGGTGGGAACGGGACGGGAGCCGGAGGATGAATTCGTTACGCTCGAACACCCCATGGAACTGGCTTCGCTGCAAGGCCTGGTTGTGGATGGGCAGCCTCATTTTCATATGGTCGTTTCCGATGTGGAAGCCGCCTATACGGGGCACCTTGAAAACGGAACCACCGTACTGTATCTCGCAGAGATTACCTTGATGGAGGTTGAAGGCCTGGGGCTCGCCCGCCGCAAGAACGAGGATAACATCGCCACGCTCGTAGCACGTTGAACGAATGTCAACCCCATGAACCTGGGGTGATAATAAAAGGAGGATACCATCAATGAAAAGATCCTGGAAAAGATTTGCTTCCACAGTACTGGCCGTGCTGATGCTCGTTTCGCTGGTCGTGCCGTCGCTAGCGTTTGCTGAGGACAAGATCGAGATCCGTCTGATGACGCCATGGACGGTCGGCTCAGCTGCCTACGACCAGATTGAAGCACTGCTCGCCGAATGGGAAGTGGAGCATCCCAACGTAGTGATTACCCATGACGCGCTGCCCACGGCGGACGTCCGCACCAAGCTGACGGTCGAAATGGCCGCCGGAAATCCCCCCGATGTGTCATGGTGTCCGCTGAGCTACGCCCGCGAATTCATCAAAGACGATATGATTATCGATTGGAGCACCGTGTTTGAGGATCCGCGTTATCCCGAATTCAAGGAGTGGTTCTCCGAAACCTCGCTGAACTTCGCTTCCACGCTGGATGGCAAGATCATGCTTGCCCCGCAGGAAGGCTCTATCGACGGCCTGTACTACAACAAAGAGATGTTTGAGGAATATGGCTGGGAGGTTCCCACCACGTTTGACGAACTGCTGGCTCTCGTGCCGCTGACCAACGCCGAAGGCATCGCGACCCTGGTAACGGGCGGCAAGGACGGCCGCTTTGCATGGATGGCCTCCGCTTTGCTGGTGCGTGCCGCGGGTCTTGAAAACTTCACCGCGCTTACGCTTGGCGATAACAAGACGAGCTGGAACGATCCCGCCTTCGGATTTGTTACCATGATGACCAAGTTCAAGGAGCTTGTGGATGCCGGCGCGTTCCCCAAAGGCGTTTTGGGCATGAGCGCAACGGAAGCCGATCAGCTTTTTGCCCGCGGAGAAGCCGCGATGTACTATGAAGGCGCCTGGAAGCCCGGCAACTTTGCGACCGCCGGCGGCGAGGAATTCCTCAACAAGCTCGGCCGCGTAGACTTCCCCGCGATGACCGATTGTGCCGACGGCGACGCCAATGTACGTGTCGGCGGCAATATCACCGGCTTCTTCGTGGCCTCCGGTTTATCGGAAGAGAAGCAGGATCTGTGCATCCAGCTGGCCCGCGATATTTGCAGCCCCGAGTTCAATACCCCCATTATGGAAAGCGGCGGGTTCGTGTACGCCGGTATTACCGAATATGATGAGAGCAAGGTCTCCAGCGTTATGAACGAGCTGATCCAGGCCTATCGCACCGCCGATGCGTATATCCCCTCGATGGATACCATCGCGCCCCCGGCCGTTGACCTGGCGATCAAGCAAACGGCTATGCCCGGCATCATCACCGGTGAGTACGATGTGGACGCGGCTGTTGCCGAAGTGCAAAAAGCAGCGGAAGACTATGTAAACGCACAGTAAGACACTCCCTCCACTTCTGTCACCGCGCTTGTCCTGTGTGGCAAGCGCGGTGACGCTTCCGGATCCTGAAAAAGGAGAAGCGCTACATGCTCGATAGGAAAAAGGATCGCGATACAACGCCTGAAGCAGAGCCCAACGCGCAGCTGATGATCGGGAAAAGGAGCACGAAGACATGGATCTACATATCGCTGATCCTCTTTGCACTGCTCGTATTCCTTCCACTGCTCTGGCTTTTGTTTTCTTCCCTCAAGTCGCAGGCTGACCTGACGATGAACACCTGGGGGCCGCCGAAAGTTTGGGTGTGGAGCAATTACATCAAGGCTTGGAAAGGCTCCAAGATTGACCGCTATATGCTCAACAGCATCTATGTGACCGCGCTTACGATTATCATCACGATCGTGACCTGCACGCCGTTCAGCTTCGTGCTGGCACGGTTTCAGTTTCGCTTCAAGCGGCTGTTATATTTCGTGGCTATTGCCGGCATGATGATCCCGATTCATTCCGCGGTTATCCCGCTGTATATGATGGTCGGTAATTTGGGACAGTACAACAACCTCAGCATGCTGGCTCTGATTTATGCGGCGTTTCGCATACCGGTGTCCATTTTTATCCTCGAAGGGTTTATGAGCGGTATCCCCAGGGAACTGGAGGAATGCGCGTTTATCGACGGCTGCTCGACCCGAAAGCTGTTTATGAAAATCATTGTGCCGCTCTCGCGGGACGGTATCGTGACGATCTCGGTGCTGGCGGTGCTGGCGTGCTGGAACGAGCTGCTCGTTGCCATGCTCATCCTCAGCAAACCTGAATGCAAAACCCTGCCCATCGGCCTTATGGGCTTTATCACGGAATATAACTCCGAATATACGCAGCTGGCCGCGGGGATTATGATTGCCATCATCCCCAGCATCCTGTTTTATATCTTTGCACAGGAGAAGATCGAAAAGGGCATGATTGCCGGCTCGCTCAAGGGATAAACTGCACGCAGCAAGAAAGGCTTGATCACATGCGCATTACCAAGAACAATCGAGGAACCGTCATACTGTTCATCCTCCCCGGGCTTCTGCTGTACGCGTATCTGGTGCTGTACCCGATTGCGCAATCTGCGGTGCTGAGCCTGTTTAAATGGGATACGCTTGCGTCCAAGCGTTTCGTCGGTTTTGATAACTACGTATCGGTCTTCTCCTCGTCTCTGTTCTGGAAGTCGTTGAATAACTCCCTCGTTTTTATGGTCGCCACAACGGTATTGCAGGTTATCATCGGCTTTTTTCTGGGCTATCTGGTTTACCTGCAGCTCAAGGGCTTTCGCCTGTTTAAAACCATGTTTTTTATTCCGGCGGTTCTGCCGTCTGTGGCTGTGGGCTTTATATGGAGCTACATTTACAGCCCCAGCATGGGCTTGCTCAAGCCCCTGATGACCGCGCTGGGGCTGAAAGCCTACTATATTCCGCCGCTCTCCGACCCGACGCTGGCGCTGCTGGCCATTATCATCGCACAGACGTGGAACTCCTGCGGTATTCAGGTGATCCTGTTTAACTCCGGCTTTATGAACATGCCCGCCGAGGTGATCGAAAGCGCTACGCTTGACGGTGCGAGCGGTCTGAAAATGATATGGCACATGATCATCCCGCTGAGCTGGGACATTATCAAAATGGTCATCATTTTACAGCTCATCGGTGCGCTTCGTGCCTTCGATCTTGTTTACGTTATGACGGGAGGCGGGCCAAACCACGCCACGGAGCTTTTACCGATGCACCTGTTCGTTAACGCATTTCAGAATTTCAACCTCGGCTACGGAAACGTTATCGCAATGGTCATTTTTATCATGGCCCTGCTGATCACGATTACCATGCGGAAACTGATGGAACGCGACAGCCTGTACTGATATTCGTTCCAGTCCCTGATTCCGCTTTCTTTTCCGGCTGCCGCTTGTCATCCATACGGCATGAAGGATTGGAATCAGTATACGATACATACCTATCACGATGAAGGAGATGGAAACCAATGACACGCGATCAGCTTATTGCAGAAATCAGGAAATTCCGGAACGCAGACCTTTCCGACGGCATGGATGCACTGGGGCTCGTAGACAAGGGAACGATGTGCCAGGCTATGCGCCCGCTGCGTCCGGGCATGGAATTCAAGGGGTACGCGTACACCGTGAAGCTTTTGCCAAAACAGGACGGCGTTGTCAAGTGCGAAAGCGTTGCGCAGTGGCGCGAGGAGCTGGGAAAGGGCTGCGGCGATATCTACCGCTTTGTGGACGGCATTACGGCAGAAACAGCCAAGGATATGGTCGTCGTGATTGACATGGGCGGCGTAACCGGCGGCGTCTGGGGCTCAGAGATCGCGATGAACACCATGATCCGCGGTATCACCGGCGCCGTGATTGACGGCGGCTGCCGTGATTCGTACGAGACAAATCTGGAGAAAGCCAACGTATTTTGCACGCGGCGGACTTTCACACACGCCTATGGCCGTGTGACCTTCGGGGGAACCAACCTGCCCGTGGACTGCGGCGGCGTATTGGTGAAGCCCGGCGATATCATCTGCGCGGATGACGACGGCGTGCTGGTCATCCCCTTTGCGTGCGCGGAGGACGTGTTGAAATTTGCCAGAATGCAGCTGGAAGACGACATCAAAACACGCGGCGAACACTACAAAAAGCTGGGCTACAAGCCCGACGATACGCTGAGCCGGCTGTAACAGACCGTTTGGGGAGCAGCAGCGAGGTTCGTATGGCAATACAATGAACGGAGTTTTTATCTGCTTGAAATATAAACCGTTACCTGTCGCTGTAAATTGCTAATTATATCAACGAATGGGTTCTATCCCGTCGTCGCCGCGGATTCCATATCGTCCGCGGCGACGTTTTTTGTTTCGCAAAGGCCGTCGCCGCTCATTCGTTCCATCGCTCCTGATTTTGTGTATTGCAATTTCTTGTCTAAGCATGACAAGGGATTTAGTGCATTTCCCCGGTTTCAGCATCCAAACCGGGGCTGCAATCCTTTGGTAGCTTCACCGTTACGGTTGTACCGGCGTCTATGGTGCTTTGAATGGTTATGCCGTATTCTTCCGAAAAGTTCAGCTTGATACGGCGGTTGACGTTGCGAAGGCCGATATTAGCCGTATCGTTGCCCGGGTCTGCTATGGAGGTGATCAGCTTCTCAAGCTGCTCCGGCGGTATCCCCGATCCGTTGTCGGATACGTGGACCAGTATACAGCCGGGCATTTCCTGCGCGGTAATGCGAATCAAACCGTTGCGCTTGACCGTTTTCATTCCGTGGTTAATGGCGTTTTCCACGATGGGCTGCAGCGTGAGCCTGAGGATAGGGTGCTTGTAGAGAGACGAATCGACGCTTTCTTCGATTTTGAACTGATGTGAAAGCCGCTGCTGCTGCAGCAGGATATATTGTTTGAGCACATACAGCTCTTCTCCCAGGGTCACAATGGCGCCGTCCTTGCTTAATCCGTAGCGCAGTATACGGCCCAATGACGCTGCCATTTGTGCTGTTTGGGTATCGTTGTTTACCTCCGCCATCATGCTGATGGATTCCAGGGTATTGTACAGGAAATGCGGGTTGATCTGCGATTGCAGCATGGAGAGCTCCAGCTCTTTTTGCATAAGCTTATCGGTGTACACAACCTTTACCAGACGGTTCACTTCGTCCAGCATTCGGTTAAACGCCAGTGACAGCATGCCGATTTCATCGGTGTGCTCTATAGGCACGCGACTGGTGAGATCGCCTTTTTCCGTCAACTCCATGGTATGAACCAGCCGCTTCAGCGGATTGGATATCTGCCTGGCCATCGCCCGGGATACCAATATGCTAATGATAACGATCAGGCAGACCATGATTGCCGTAAAGGTGGACATCCATCGCAGGTCCTGATTGATGACCGCCGACGGCACCAGATTGATCACCCGCCACTGCGAAAGCGGGACGGTTTCTACAGCATACAGATAGTGGACGGAATCCATTGTGGCGTTCTCTGCATTGATCAGGGCCAGCAGCTGCTGTGAAGCCGGCTGACCGATATTTTCGGCTTCGCTGTTGTATACGGTAACGTTGTTTTCATCCAGCAGTATCATGCGCTGGTGTTCGTACAGCTGAATCCGCTGCTCAAGCGAGGCAAAGATCTGCGTATCCGTGTTGATGAGCATGATGCCTACGACCTGTGCCGAAGGAATCTCCACAATCGCACGTGCAACTGCAAACACCTGCTTTTCTTCCTGCTGCAGATCGCGTTTATAGGAGATGTAATACGGCTGAATATAGTGGATTTCACCGCTGGAAGCAAGCATTGATTCAAACCACGGCTGGGCCGTCACATCAAAATCCGCAGCAGTCGCATACTGTTGGAAGGCCGCATAATACCACCCGCTCGGGGTGACAAAGATCACGGAATGAATCGCTTTTTTGAAACCCAGAATATCTTCGGACAGGGACTGCAGGCTTTTGTCTGTCTGGTGCAGCAGCTTGCGTTCACCCTCTATATCTCTGAGCAGCAAGGGCAGATCATAATCCTCATACCGACGTGCAATGGGGATCAGGGAAACGCTCTTCAAGTCCTCCAGATAGGTTTGAATATCATTGGCAGCCTGTGATACGCCGGATTGTACGGAACGGGCGGCGGCCGCTTCGTTTTGGACGGAATAGACCCAATAATTGTATCCTACGAGCAGGACAGCCAGCAGTATCAAAATTGCAAAAAGCGATAATATCTTATAAAATATAGGCAAGTTGCCAAACCGGCATCGTATTCGCATAGCATCCTCCGCATCTCCAGGTACGATTATTATAGATAGATACCGAATAATATACAAGGGAGCGGCCAATGAAGATATTTCTGGCAGATGATGATCAGGTGATCTGCAAAGGGCTTTCGAAAGTGATTACCAGCTTCGGAAACGAATTTGAGGTGGTGGGAGCGGCTTCCAACGGCGAAGACGCCCTGGAGTTTTTGCTGCATCACCAATGCGACGTACTGATCACTGATATCAAAATGCCGGTGATGGACGGTGTGGAATTGATCGCCGCCATCCGGGAGCAGGGACTCAGCCTGAAAATTATTGTTCTGAGCGGGTTTGATGATTACTATTACATTCGCACCACGCTGAAAGGCGGCGCGCAGGATTACTTACTCAAACCCATTGACCGTGAAGAACTGAGGCAGCTGCTCCAGGTGCTTCATGATGAGCTGTCCGCCTGCGGCGAAGCGGTGTCGTCTGATATGCGCGGCGTGATCAAGAAGGCGCAAAGGTTCATCGAAGAGCATTATCACGAGCACTTGTCCTTATCGGTTGTTGCCCAGCACATCGGCCTGAGCGAATGTTATTTTTCCAACCTATTCAAGCTGGAGATGGGGCAGAACTTCTATGATTATCTGTCAGAACGAAGAATTGAAACCGCCAAACGCCTGCTGCAGCGCAATCCCAGCGATAAAATCTATGAAATCGCAATGAAAGTCGGATATGAAGAAACGATTACGTTCAACCGGAATTTTCGCAAATATGTCGGTATGACCCCCAAGGAATACCGTGAACGCGGATAAGATATAAAAGATTCAAATTCGAAAGAGTTGACTGTAAATGAAAAGATGTGCTGTTTTTTAGCGATAGCATATCTGTTATGATTCAGGAAATGAAGGGCGCGAATAGGCCTTCACAAAACTTTAGGAGGGGATCTCATCATGAAACGGTTCCTTTTATTGCTTATGGTCTGCACACTTACACTGTCGATGTTTGCCGTTAGCGCGGCAAGCGCACAGGAGCTAAGCGGCAAAATCGTTTGGGTAACCAATCGAACCGACATTGCGGACACGCTTCTAACGGACATGGCGAATGATTTTATGGCGCTACACCCCGGCACCACGGTCGAAGTGGAAGGCATCAAGGATGTTGAGCAAACCATGTTGACGCGCATGGCGGCCAACGAAATGCCGGATGTTTCGCTGATGATCACAAGCAAGCTGACCAAGAGCGACTTTGCCAACTACTTCCTGCCGCTGGATGATCTGGGCTATACGGCCGACGACTTCTATTTCTATGACTACGGCGTTGGCGATGACGGTAAGCTTTACGGTATCACGCCGGATATGTACACCAATTGCGTTTTCTACAACAGAGCCACCTTTGAAATCGCCGGTATCGAGTCGGTACCCAGAACGCTGGAAGAGCTGGACGCGGTCTGCCAGAAGCTGCTGGAAGCCGGCATTATTCCCATGGCAACGAGCTTCCGTGATTCCTGGCCGCTGCGCGGCTGGCTGAGTGGGTACTATACCCAGATCGGCATGTCGGGCAACGCTGATTTCCTCAACGAGCTCGTTCAATCCGACCTGTTGTTTGACGACACGGAATTCGGCAACCTGTACACCCTCAATATCGCACGGGATTTCGCACTCAAAGGCTATTTCGAGCCGGAGCTGGCCGCCGCCAACTGGGATAACCAGCGCCGTGATGTTCTCAACAACGACATCGCGATGTTCTACGATGGTGCATGGTACGGCCCGCAGCTGGTGAGTACAAGCGGATTGCCTGTCGAAGACTGCGGCGCGTTCCCTTTCCCCGGCGCAAAGGTATTGACGGTCAGCCCCAACTGGTTCTATGGTGTCGCAAAAAACACAAAATATCCCGAATTGGCGAAAGCGTTCCTGCAATACATGCTTGAAGATGGCCGCTATGCCACCATCCTGGAAGTGGAATGTACGAACAAGGATATCCTCAGCGATCTGCCCGGCCTGGAAGAGCTGTATAGCTTTGGCCTGCCGGTGATGGAAATGCCGAATGTTCCCGCGGAGCTCATTGATATTCTCAACAAAGGCCTGATCAGCCTGGACAGCGTGACCCAGGAATACCTTCTGACCTCCGATCCGCAGTCCATTATTGACAAGTACAACGACAAATGGCAGCAGGCTAAAGAGGACTTGGGATTATAAGCGCATCTTTTTTGAGGGGTAAAGATGATGCTTTACCCCTCTTTTTTCTAGGAATTAAAAAGGATGGACGATACATGAGAAACCGCTTCACGTCAACGCAGAAAAGGGAAAAGACCGTCGTAATCATCGCCTTTCTGGCTATTCCCTTTCTATTGCTGGCTTTGTTCTCTTTTTATCCGGCGGCCAAGCTGGTGCAGATCAGCTTTACGAACTGGTCGGGGCTGGGCGCAATGGAGTTTATCGGATTGAAAAACTATCAGGAGCTTTTACGAAACGGCGAGCTTTTGCAGGTGCTGTTCAATGTTTCCGCTTATATTGTCGTCATGCTGATTCAGGTTTTCCTGGCCTTGGTTTTAGCGATTATTTTAAACCAGAGCAGCATAAAGGGGCGCAATTTCTTCCGTTCCTGGACGTTTTTGCCGTATATGCTCAACGGTGTTGCCGTCGCATTCATGTTCAGCATCATGTACGATTACCAGCGCGGACCGCTCAACGTGCTGCTGCGGCTGATTGGACTGGAACAATGTGCGATTCAATGGATCAGCGGCTCCTACATGACCAACTATTCCCTGGGCCTGATTGCGATGTGGCGTTATACGGGATTAAATATGGTTATCTTTCTGGGTGCGCTTCAATCCATATCCAACATGTATTATGAGGCGGCGAATCTGGATGGCGCGTCCTTTATACAGAAGGTACGCTATATCACGCTTCCTTCCATTCAAACCACATTTGAAATCCTGCTGCTGCTTGGTTTTAACGGCGCCCTGCAGGCATACTTCGAGCCATTCGTTATTACGAAAGGCGGTCCCGGAGGGATCACCGATACGTTCATTACAAAGTCGCTGAAATACGCGTTTGATTTCCAGAACTTCGGGCTTGCCTCCGCGCTGGCGGTGATGCTGGTCCTGTTGATTCTGCTTGTGATGGGCGTGTGCAAAGGCATTCTGCTGCGGAAGGGGAGACAAAGCGCATGAGACACAAAAGCCTTCCCAGCATGATGGAGTTTGAGAAAACCTGGATGAAAGTCGCTTCCTACGGCCTACTGATCCTGGTTGTGGTGATCGTTGCCGTTCCGCTGTTTATCATTGTTACGCTGTCGTTTAAAACCAAGACGGAGGCATTGTCCTCCAACATATTTTCATTGCCCCAGAACCTGCTGTATTTGGATAATTACGTATACATCTGGACGCGGGGCAAGCTGCTTACGGGCTTTGTGAATACCGGTATTTTGATCGTTACATCGCTGATCGGCAGCATTCTGATGGGATCGATGATTTCCTTTATTCTGGCGCGGTTTTCGTTTACCGGAAAACGGCTTTTGTACCTGGCATTTTTATTCCCCACCGTTGTGCCCGCCATCACAACGCAGGTGGCAACGTTTACGGTGGTGCGTGACATTGGACTGTACAATACCATCTTTGCAGGCATTGTGCTGTATATCGCCACAGACATCATGCAAATCTACATCTTTTTACAGCACATCGAAAAGATTCCGCTGGCGATTGATGAAAGCGCGCGCATCGACGGCGCGTCCTACCTCAAGATATACTCCCGTATCCTCCTTCCGCAGATGAAACCGGCGATTGCGACTGCAGCCATCATCAAGGCGCTGATGATCTATAATGATCTGTTTATCCCTTACTTATATATGCCGAAGTCTTCGCTGAAAACGGTGACCACCACAGTGCTGTCTTTCGTAGCCGACCGCACTTCGGACTGGGGATTGGTCGGCGCGGGCATTGTCAGCGTCATCATTCCAACGGTCCTGCTCTATGTGTTCTTGCAGCGCTATATTATCGTCGGGGTTGTTGACGGCGCCGTGAAAGCTTAATATCGGAGGAAATCATGATGACACCTAAAGAACGGTTTCTCAAGGCTGTCCATTTTCAACAGCCCGGCGATCACGTCGCCGCCATGGAACTGGAGTTTCAAATCACCAAGGAGTACGTAGGCCGGGAGCTCATACTGGGGGAGACCTTTGCAGCGCTGTCGGCAAAGGAAAAGCAATACGCACACCATGAAAACGCGCTGACGCTCATTGCGGTGCAGGAAAAAGCCGGACTGGACGCATTAAAGGAGCTTGGCGGCTATTGGGAGGAAGCGCCCGGCAAACCGGCCTTTATGTGGCTGCCCTCCATGGAAGACCGCTTGGATTTTGTCCGTACCTTTAAGCGGGAGGCCGGCGAGACGTATTTCCTGTGCGGAAACCTTGGCGCAACGCTTGCAATCCCGGACGGCAACCAGCTGTACAGCTTTTCCCAGCGATTGTTTGAAGAACCCGGGGAAATCCACAAGGAGTGCGAGGCGCTGCTGCAGAAGGGCCTGGAAGACGGGCAAAGGCTTTTGGAGGCAGGCTGCGACGGCATCATCAACGCGTCCGATATCGCATTCAACACAGGTACGTTTTTTTCCCCGGCGATGCTGGATGAATTCTTTTTCCCGTACTTCGAGCGCTGGGTACGGCAAACCAAACGGCAGGGTGCGCTGACCATTTGGCATACCGACGGCAACATTAACGCGGTGCTGGGGCGTGCTGTGGAATGCGGGGTGGAAGCCATACAATGCATTGATCCTTTGGCCGGTATGGATATTGTGGCGCTGAAGAAAGCATGGTATCCCAGGGTCGCTCTGATTGGCAATATCGATTGCGCGCTGCTGCAGACAGGTACGTGCAGCGAGATCGATCAGGCTGTGAAAGTGACCGTAGAGGGCTGCCGTGACGGCGGAGGGTATGTTTGCGGCGGCTGCAACGCTATTTTCCATGGGATTCCGGCGGAGCACTATCAATGGATGGTCGAAGCGCGCATGCGGTATGGAGCCGCGGACAATGCTTGAGATTTGCTGAAACGGTGCATGGAAACGAACCTTTTGACAAAACAGCACGAAATCGGCAAAACCGGAAATACCGGAAATCCACATCGCTGCCTGCCCATCCTGTGTAAAGGCAGTATGAAAATCCTCAGGTGACCTGAGGATAATCACATTGACGGTCATCCTTGGTGTTTTTATAATGAGGAGAGCAGATTTTACATTTGATCGGATAATCAGTCCGTAATTCTCTCTGCTTTGGTTTGATGATTTCGATGGGAAAAGGTGAGACGATGGATTTGTCAATGTTTAGTTTACAGGGGAAAACGGCGGTTGTGACCGGCTGCGGCGCGGGGCTTGGGCAGGCGATGGCGATCGGGCTTGCCAGGGCGGGCGCGAATATCGTCGGAATTGATATTGCCTCCATGCAGCAAACGCAGCACGGCGTAGAGGCGGAGAACGCCGAATTTTGTGCGATACAGGGCAATTTGATGGATTTCGACAGCTATCCGTCGCTCATGCGGCAATGCGCGGATGCTTTCGGCAGGATTGATATTGTCGTGAACAACGCGGGCCTGATCCGCCGCGCGCCTGTGCTGGAATTCACGCGGAAGGACTGGGACGATGTTCTCAATCTCAACCTCAAGGCCGTGTTTTTTTGGAGTCAGGAAGCGGGCAGGGTGTTTCGCGATCAGGGCGCGGGCGGCAAGATCATTAACATTGCCTCCATGCTGTCGTTTCAGGGCGGGATCCGCGTGCCGTCGTACACCGCGAGCAAAAGCGGCGTGATGGGCCTGACCAGACTTCTGGCAAACGAGCTGGCCTGCTACGGCATACAGGTTAACGCCATTGCTCCGGGTTATTTTGCCACCGCGGCGACGCAGGCGCTGCAGGATGATGAAGAGCGCAGCAGGGAAATTCTCTCCCGCATTCCGGCCGGACGCTGGGGAAAGCCGGATGACTTGCAGGGAACCTGTGTGTTTCTGGCAAGCGCCGCGTCTGATTACGTCACCGGATATACCGTTGCGGTCGACGGCGGCTGGCTGGCTCGATAATAAGGGGGCGTCGAATTGCTTTGGAGCAATGATGAGCAATTGTTTTCACTGGTAAAAAATGAACTCTTTTCCGCGCTGATCGGGGACGTATGCGATAAAAACGGATATACGCACCAGTTTCTGCCGCAGGAATTGAAGCCCTTGTCCGCCGAAATGAAAATGGTCGGTCGGGCGATGACGGTTTTGGAATGCGATGTGTTTGCCGAGAAGGCAGGCGGCAGTGCAAACGAGGTAATGGAAAAACCGTTCGGGCTGATGTTTCATGCGCTGGACAGCCTGAAGGAAAACGAGATCTACGTTTGTTCCGGGACGAGCAATTCCTATGCGATGTGGGGAGGGCTGATGAGCACCCGGGCGCAGATACTGGGGAGCGCCGGCGCGCTGCTCAACGGTTTTTCCAGAGACACCCCGGAAGTTCTTGCGCTTGGGTTTCCCTGCTTTTCCAAGGGCACTTACGCGCAGGATCAGGGCGTGCGCGGAAAGGTGATCGATTATCGCATCCCCATTGAAATCGGGGGCGTACGCATCAATCCGGGAGATATCATCTTCGGCGATTTGGACGGTGTGATTGTCGTGCCGCGCGACATCGAAGTTGAAATTCTCATGCAGGCGCTTGAAAAGGGGAGAGCGGAGAAAAAGGTGCGCAACGCTATCCTGCAGGGAATGTCCACCGTCGAGGCCTTCGAGGTATTCGGTATCATGTAATCAACGCCGGTTCAGCCTGTCCTTTGGGAAGGAGAAGGATGACAATCAATAAGCGACGCATATTTTTCTCCCTGCGCAATCAGATCTTTTTTTGCTGCGCCGCGATCATCCTCGTCTGCAACTTCTTTATGCTCTGGATGATACAGTATTCGGAAAATCAGATTAAGAACGTATATTATGAAAAGACGCTGGTAATTCTCAACTCGGAAAGCGAAAAGCTTTCCAGCCGGGTGGAAAGCCTGCAGGATCAGCTGTTCACAATGCTGTCGTCCAATGAATTTGCGGAAATCAAAGAGAAAATAAACCAGTCGGATGATCTGCAGGCAGATACGGAGATCGTTTCCTTTTTCTCCATGGTCTTTGAAAGCTGGGAAAATAAAAACGATTATATTAAACAGGTGTTTGCCGTTACGCCCACTGATATGTACTTTACGCTTTCCACGGAAACGCTGCGCAGCAAAAAGGATTTTGACGATAATGTACGGGCGTATCTGGCGGGAATCGATACGGATTTAAGGCTGTACAGCGGCTTCAGCATGGAAAATGTGTTTTATCAAACGGCAGGCAGAGTCATACCCATGGTGTATACGTATAAATCGCAGTCTCCCTCGGTCATGATCCAATTCGTATTCCTGCTCGATGAAACCTATCTGCGTTTGCAGATGAGCACGGGCGATACGATTGGCACGCTCTTGATCGTTGATGAAAACGGCATGCCTGTGATCGAGGTGAAGAATCCGGTCATCAAACAGATGCTGGCGGATGAGGATGCGCTGTCCACCATTATGGCAGGTACAAACGTCATGGAGAATGTCCATTTCGATAACGAGCGTTTTTATACGATATGCTGCAATGTTGTCGGCAACACCAAATGGAAGCTTGTGGGCATAACCACCGAGGACCAGCTGCTGGGAACGCTCAATGCGACGAAAACGCTTCTGTTATTCATCACGGTGGTAATGTTTGTGATCAGCCTGATCAGCGCCCTGCTGATTTCAAACGTGATCACAAAGCCGCTGTTTCAATTGCGCAACGCGATTATGGCGGCGCCCTCCTCCCAGTTCAATTCATATTTCAGACACAGACGAAACGACGTGGTCGGAGATTTGGCAAGCAGCTACAACGGCATGCTGGATGAAATCAGGCGTCTGATCGCTCAGCTGGAGGAGGAAAAGGAAAACCTGCGGATCAACCAGCTGATGAAAAGGCGCGCCGAGCTCAAGGCGCTGCAAGCGCAGATCAACCCGCACTTCCTGTACAATACGCTGGATTCCATCAATTGGATGGCAATCAACGCCAACCAGGAGGATATCAGCACCATGGCCGTCTGCCTGGCGGAGCTCTTTCGAGCCGGGCTGAAGCGCGGAAACGAGCTGTCGCCGCTTCGGGATGAGATCTCGCATGTGAGCAATTATCTGGCCATTCAGAAGATGCGGTATGGCGATAAGTTCACCTATAAGATCGAATACGAGCCCGAGGTGCTGGAGCAGTGCTACGGCATGCGTTTGCTGCTGCAGCCATTGGCTGAGAACTCGATTTATCACAGCATCAAGCCCGCGGCATGGAACTGCCATATTCTCATCCGCATTCTGCTGCAGGACACGGATGTGATCATGGATGTTGAGGACGACGGCATAGGCTTCGAAGAGGGAAAGATGGCGGAGATCAACCAGAAGCTGGCGGACCATGTGGTGGTGGATAAGGGCGGATACGGCGTGTTCAACGTCAATGAACGGATTCATTTATACTTCGGACCGGACTACGGCTTGACCTATTCAATGCACGACGGAAAAACAATCGCTACCATCCGCGTGCCAAATATTGATCAAAAAGAGGCGCAGTTATATGACCAGTATTCTCGTAATTGACGACGAAGCCATTATTCGCAATGGCATTAAGGCGATATTGGATAAGCAGGAGGATTTCTACGTTGCCGGAGCCGCCGGGGACGGCCTTCAGGCGTTGAGTATGATCGAGAAGCTGCATCCCGATATCGTTCTGACAGATATCAACATGCCCAATATGGACGGGCTTGAGATGATGGAGAGACTCCGGGAAATGGATGAGGATATCGTGGTTCTCCTGCTGACGGGATATGACGATTTTTCGTATGCGCAGCGCGCCTTGCGCGCGGGTGCGGAGGATTATCTGCTGAAGCCTGTCGGCAAAAATCAACTGCTGGAAATCCTGCGGAAGGCCGCGCAGAAGGTGGAACAGGGCAAAGAGCTGCGCAAAAAGACGCAGATGCTTGAGAACATGATCAGCAGCAAGGTATTAAACGAAAGCAAAGGCCTGGATAACGTCGGGGAAATCATGCTCCATATTGAAAAGCACTGGAACAATCCCGACCTGACCATGGATATGATCGCGTCCGAAATGTTTATGAACGCCAACTATCTGCGGCAGCTGTTCAAGGCAAAGCACAACATAAGCTTCGTGAAGTTTATTCGGCAATTGCGGCTGGAAAACGCCGCGGCCCTGCTGGCGACCACCGATATGCAGATCAAGCAGATTTCGCAGGAGGTAGGGTATCAGGATTCCGCATATTTCTCCGTTTCGTTTCGGGATGCGTATGGCGTCAGCCCCAGCGATTACCGGCAACAGCACGGAACAAATTCCGATGAAACGCAAAAGAACACATGAGGATTGTCTATATTCACTGAAAATCCGAAATGTTAAGATGAGAAAAACGAGGCGGATACGTCTCAAAAAACAGGAGGGGAACCTATCATGAGGAAACTTTTGTCGTTTCTCTGCGTAGCAACGATGCTGGCGACATGCCTGGTCGGCGTCGCGGTGGCGGAGGAAAAAACTAAGGTAGTCGTATGGACAGCCGCTCGCGCTGACTATGACTATATGCAGGGCGTAATCGAAGAGTACAACGAGACCAACACGTCCAACATCGAAATCGTCTACGAAGTGTACAGCGACAACTATCAGCAGGTGCTTGAGCTCGGCTTTGATACCGGCAACGGACCGGACATTTACTACACAGCGGGCCCGGTCTTTGCCACCGTATCCTACACCGGACGCGCACTGTCGCTCAACGACATGCTGACGGACGAGCAGTACGAGTTCTACGGCGGAGACTCCAACTTTGGCAACACCATCAACATGCGCGACGGCGAGATTCTTTCTCTGCCTTACTCGATTTCCACGGTCCGCCTGGTGTACAATCAGGATATTTTTGACCGCGTAGGCATTGAGAAGGTTCCCGAAACCTTTGAAGAAGTGATTGCCGCCGCGAAGCTCATTACCGACGAACTGGGAGACGAGGGCATCTACGGCTTTGCCATCAACCTCAAATCGCCCGGCTCTGCTCTGGGCAGAACCCTGGACTATATGATGCAGGCGACCTGCGGTCTGTCCAACGGCTACAACTTTGCCACCGGCCGTTATGAGTTTGACAAAGTGACGGAAATCGTCGCGTTCCTCGGCCAGATGTTCACGGACGGATCCACCTTCCCCGGCTGTGATCAGCTGGATATCGATCCGCTGCGCACGCAGTTCGCCGCCGGCCGTATCGGCATGTACTATTCCTACACCGGCGCGGAATACGGTGTGTACTCCAGCCAGTTCCCGACCGACGTTAACTGGGACTTTGGCCCCCTGACCGGCAACGGAACCCGCGTAGGTCTCCAGGGAGCCGACGGCGGCAAGTGGTATTCCATCAACAAGGATACCAAGGTGCCGGAAGCCGCGTTTGAAGTTCTTACCTATCTGGAAAGCCTGGATGTGCTCGTGGGCAGCTATGAAGCCGGCCTGCATATCACAATGCTGGATTCTGTCATCGAAAACAGCGAAACCCCGACCGCAATCGAGCTTCATCCGCTGATGGCCAAGCAGGATACCGATTCCGTATGGCCGCTGACTCCCACCAACCTCGTGGTGGAAGGCGAGAGCTACTACAATGTGTTCGCCGGATATATTCTGGGGATCCCCGGCTATGAAGACCTGGATGCGCTGGCTGCGGACCTGAACACCCGTTACAACGCGGCCCTCGACAAGGGCATTGCCGACGGAACGGTAACGCCTATCGTGTACCCCAACTTCGACCCGATGAATCCCACCGGATCCATGAACTAACCGTCTGCGAAAGAAGACATACGAAGAATGCCGTGCAGGCCACGCATCAAAGCGTGGCCTGCATATTAGGAGAGAATGCACGGTGCAAACAAGCATGAAACCGAATATGAGGAGCAGAATAGGGACGGTTGGGAAAGGTTTCAAGGAAAACAAACAGATATATCTCATGATTCTCCCCAATGTGATTATGTTTGCGCTGTTTTCGATTTACCCGATCGGTTGGGTTCTGAAGTACATGTTCTATCAGTACGACAAGATCAACGATCCCATCTTTATCGGGCTGGATAACTTCGTTAGGATCTTCACGCGCGATCCGTATTTTTGGAAAACCGTTACCAATACCTTCTACTACGTGGGCGGCAAGCTGCTCATTACGCTGCCGGTCGCGTTTGTGATCGCGGTGCTTCTGAATAAGAAGTTCTTTGGCAGCAGGCTCATGCAAAGCATCGTTTTTATGCCGACCATTATGAGCGCCTCGGTGATGGCGCTGATCTTCTATCTGATTTTGAATCCCTACAGCGGCGCGTTGAATACGGCGATGATGAAGATGAATTTGATCAGCGTGCCCATCAATTGGCTCAGTTACTATAACGCGCTCGATACGGTCATCATCGTCGGCGTATGGGGAGCGATCGGCAACTATATGGTCTACTTTCTGGCAGGTCTCCAATCGGTTCCGGAGGATATCTATGAGAGCGCCGAGCTGGACGGCATCGGACCTGTGCGCAAGATGTTCTGCATTACCATTCCCATGATGACGCCGGTTCTCAAAACGGTTGTCATGCTTGTGCTGATCAGCTCGTTTCAGGATATTCAATCCATCATGGTGCTTACGGAGGGCGGACCCAACGGCGCCTCGGACGTTATGTTCCTCTACGTTTACCGCATGTTCTTCCCCATCTCTGCAACGACCGCGTCCACATCACAGTTTGGCTACGGCGCGGCGCTGAGCGTTGTCTGCGCGTCCCTCATCGGTGCGGTGACGATACTCTATCTGAGGGCTACCCGCAAAGTTGACGACATGTTTTGATGGGGGGATGAAGAATTATGACGAAATATTTTTCAAAAGGAATCGGCTTTATACTAAAGTTCGTGTTCCTGGGAATCATTCTTCTGTTTACCATTTATCCCGTTGTATATGCTGTGCTGGGTTCTCTCAAAACCAATATGCAGCTGGTTCTGGGCGACGGATTTTTGCCAAAGACATGGGAATTTAAAAACTATGTTTACGCCTTCAAAAAGCTGAATTTTTTCCAATACACCTACAACAGCTTCGTACTTTGTATTATGTGCACCTCTTTTGCGCTGGTGATATCGTCGATGACCGGCTACTGCATGGCGCGGTACGACTTCCCCCTGAAACGCATACTCAATACGTTGTATCTGGCGCTCATGTTTGTATCGCTCGGTTCGGTTACCATCTATCCGGTCTATATGATGATGAACAGCTTCGGACTGACAAACAATTTGCTTGGGCTGGCGCTGGTCATCACGGGCGGGCAGGCGACCAATATCTTCCTGGTGCGCGGATTTGTCCGGTCGATTCCGGCGGAGCTGGATGAATCGGCCAAGCTGGACGGATGCAGCAAGTTCGGCATCTACTGGCATATCATGCTTCCGCTGAGCCGCCCGATTATCGCCGTTGTCGGCCTGTTCGCCTTCCGCGGCGCATGGAACGATTATATTACCTCCATGGTCTTCACCATCGGCCGGAAATCGCTGCAGCCGCTGACCGTCGCGGTCGTTTCCCTGCGCTATTCGGTAAACGCCGCCGCGGAATGGCACATCATGACCGCGGGCGCAACGATCGCGATTATTCCTATTCTCATCGTCTATGTGCTGACAAACAAACAATTCATCAGCGGGCTGACCGCTGGCGCAATCAAGGGCTAGGAGGACTTTCTATGCTTCTGTTTACCGGGGACGATATTCAAAGGATCAAGCGAAAGGCGCGGCAGAACCCGGAGATGCTGGAAATACTGCGCCGGAAGACGGATTTCTTCTTTCAGTACGGGGTGAAGGTGCCCGTGGGGAAGCAATCCACCTGGGTGATGAACTTCATGTGCCCGGAGGATTCGGCCAAGCTCATTTATGACTATGCGCAGCAATTCGAGTTTACCTGCCCGGTGTGCGGAAAGGTGTATACCGGCGATTACTACGGCGGCGCGTGGTGGCGCTACACCGTGGAAAAAACGGTGGACAACGGGTTTTACTGCGCGATGCTGTGGCTGATTACCGAGGAGGAGAAATACAAGTCCGTTGCGGCGGAGGTGCTGGAGCGCTTCGCAAACAACTATGCCGGATATGAGCTGCACGGCGGCATCCCCTACAACAACCCCGGAATGATCAGCAGCCAGAACCTGTGCGAGGCGCTCACGCTGCGCTCGCTGGTGATGACGTTTGACGTCCTGTCGGATTTTATGCCGCAAAAATGGAACGATATGGTCGTTCAAAAGCTGATCGAGCCCAGCGCGCAGGTGATGATGGAGCAGCGGATGTCGCAGCTGCATAACCATGAGGTCGTGATCGATTCCACGCTTTCGGTCATCGGCCTTGTGCTCGGCCGCCAGGATATCCTGGACTTCGGACTTTATTCGAAGTACGGATTGAAATACCAGATGGAGAACGGCGTGCTGGAGGATGGCTTCTGGTTTGAAGGCACCGTGCACTATCACTACTTCGCGCTTTGGGCATGCATGATCTTTGAGAAGTTTGCCAAGGATACGAAGCATTCCATGCGCCGCCTCGGGATCTATGAAAAGATGTACGCCATGCCGCTGCGCATCATGAAATGGAACTACACCCTGCCGTGCCTTGGCGACGGCAGCGGGGAAGGCACGCTGGAGGAACTCGCGATGTATTACGAGTTTCCCTATACGCTGCTGAAAACCAAGGAGATTGCACAGCTGCTCAATACCGTGTACTCGCGCACGGAACGCAGCGGCATCGAAGCCCTGCTTTACGGCGCGGACGAGATCGAAGCGACGGAATTGCTGAAGCCTGGCGATTACCACGACAATCAGGCGTCCGGGCTTACGGTTCTGCACGGCGCCGGCAATCAATATCTGCTGTTCAAGCACGGGAAGTTCGGCGGCGAACACGACCACTACGATAAGCTGGGTCTGCATTATTCGGTCGGCGATCAGGATGTGTTTGCGGATTTCGGTACCGTTGGGTACAACGCGCCGCATCACTATCCCTATTTCAAGAATACTTTTACGCACAATACGGTTTGCATCAACGGAGTCAATCAACCGCCGGCGGACGGCAAGACCATCGACTACTTGCCGGGAAAGAACGGAACCTTCGTGCAGGGGTATGCGGGCTGGACCGGCGCTTTGCCGGACCGGGACTCCCTGACCATCGTCCAGTGGGACGAAGAGGCATACCGCGGCGTGGAGATGTACCGCGCGCTGCTGTTTCAGGATGCCTACATCCTCGAAGCGTTTCTGGTCAAAGGCGCACAGGGCAAAACGGTGGATTGGGTGATCCATCCGAAGGGCACCTGTTCCCTCCCCGCGCAGCCATGGACAACGCAATCCGTGGGCAATTCAAAGCCGCAGACCTTCCTGAGTGCGGCGCGCCGCATACCCAACGCGGGCGTGACGCACAGCCAATGGGCCCAGCCCGCCGGCACTTTGCACCTGTGGTCCGGCTGCAATCAGGAGGGCGGTATCCTGTACGCGGACGGGCCCGACAATCCGCCTTCGCAGAAGCTTACGTATCTCATTCATCGCGTGGTGCCCGGGCAGGGCGACGTTATTTTCGCAAACGTGATCTGCTTTTCCCGGAATCAACCCGTACCTGCCGATGTATCGATCCATATAGACGGGAACAGCGTGCGGATCCGGCTGACGGTGGACGGTAAAAAGCACGAGCACGCCTTTGTCGTCGGAGAGCCGCAGCCTGACGCAAGTGTCCGGTAGAAGAGGGAGAATCCATGAGCCGCAGAGAAGATTTTCAACGCGTGTTATCCCATGAGCAGCCGCACAGATTGATTGTGGATCTGGGCGGGTGTCCGCAGTCGAACATGGAGGGGGACCTTGATATCAAGCTGATGCAGCGCCTGGGCATCCCCGTGCAAAACGAACCCCGGCGTTATGAATTCGGCGAAACCCGCCTGCTGGACGAAAGGCTGCTGCAGGCTATGGATTCGGATACCCGCGCGGTAGGCGGTATCATACGCCCGAAGGAATCGCTGTATCAGCGGATATCGCCGCAGGAGTATATTGACGAATGGGGCCTGCGTTATCGCTACAACGGGCTGTATTGGGACGCGGTGAACACGCCGCTGAAGGACGCAACCCTCGAGGAGCTTAAGCGCTATCCCTTTCCCGATCCGGACAGTATCGACATCGCGGTTCTGGACGCCTATGCGCAGCGGGCAAAGCGCCTGTATGAGGAAACGGATTATATCGTCTGCGCGAACCATCCCGTATACGGCGTGTTTGAGCTGGGCTGCTGGCTGTGCGGATTTGAGGATTTCCTGTGCCGGCTGCTGATCGAGCCGGAGTTTGTCCACCTGTTTTTCAAGCGGGTGCTGGAGTATCAGCTGCGTATCATCAAGCCGTACTACCAGGCCCTGGGCGCCTATATTCACTATACGACAAGCGGAGACGATTTTGCGACGCAGCGGGCGCCCTTTATGTCCAGGGAGCTCTTTGTGGAATTGGTCAAGCCGTATTTCAAGGAAAGAATCCGCGTAACAAAGCAATATACGAAGGCGGCGTTTCTGCATCATTCCTGCGGCAGCGTGTATTCGCTCATCGACGATCTGATCGACTGCGGCGTGGATATCCTCAATCCCATACAGCCCAAGGCGCAGGATATGGAGCCCCGCCGCCTGAAAAAGGAATTCGGTTCGCGGATCGTTTTTCACGGAGGCGTGGATACGCAGGAGCTGCTGCCGTTTGCCACCGCCCGGCAGGTCCGGGACTCCGTACGGGAAACCATCGAGATTATGAATCAGGCCGGCGGCTATATCTTTGCGGCGGCGCACAACCTCCAGCCCGATGTGAACATCGACAATTTGCTGACCATGTTCGAAGTGGCCAACAGCTACAAACCGTCTTAAAGGACAAGGATGACAGCGATATGAGCGACCGTCAAATACTCAGGGAACTGGCCCGAACCTACCGGGAAATCGCAAACGATCCGATTCAGGATGTGCGCCGTGACCAGTGGACGCGCTTCCATGGCATGCAGGACAAACAGGGACGCGTCTATTCGATGCGGTTTGCCGCCAACGAGCTGTTCGGGCCGGAGTGCCTGCAATGCGGGGATGAATTCTTCCGCACTTTTGAAAAGGAACTGCGCGTGGCGATCTACCATCACAGCTTTGGAGACGAGGTCATCACCGAGCCGTACCTTACGCTGGACAGCGTATATGATCCGCCGGTCGGGATGCGATGGGGAGTGCCGTGCGATATGGGCGAACGCCCGGGCAACACCGGCGCGGCGCATTATAACCCGACCGTCAACAGCGAAGAGGATCTGGACAAGCTGGTGGTGCCCCGTCATCGCATTAACGAAGCCGAAACCATGCTTCTGTACGAGAAGATCAACGATGCCATCGGCGATCTTGTGCCCATCGATTTAAACCGCGGCCCCGACCTGCTGACGTGGACGGGCGATATCTCCACGGATTTATGCAAGCTGCACGGGCTGGAGCAGATGCTGTGGAGCTTCTACGACGAGCCCGAGATGCTACACCGGATGATTCAATTCATGGCCGACGGCATTGAAAAGGTGCAGAAGGAAGCGGAGGACGCCGGCGATATCGGGGCGACCGACAGCTACAATCAATCCATGCCCTATGCGCCCGAAACCGTACGCCCCCGGGCGAACGTACGGGGGTTGAAACGCAATCAGCTGTGGTGTTTCATGAGCGCGCAGGAGTTCACCATGGTCGGTGCCGACATGTTTGAGGAGTATATGCTGCGCTACCAAATTCCGATCATGGAGAAATTCGCGCTGTCCGCATACGGCTGCTGCGAGGATCTGACGCAGAAAATCCCGCTTTTGCGGAAGATTAAGAATTTGCGCCGGATCGCGGTCAGCCCGTTTGCGGATCTGCAAAAATGCGCGGAGCAGATCGGCAGCGAATATATCGTCTCCTACCGTCCCAATCCGGCCACTTTCATTGCCAGAGGGGTGGACGAGGACTTTGTGCGCAGGGAGCTGTCCAAACAGCTGCGGATTTTAAAACAGAACGACTGTTTTGTCGAGGTGGAGTACAAGGACGTGGAAACAGTCAATCATGATCCGAACGCCATGGGCTTGCTGGTCCGCATTACCAGGGAAGAGTTGGACAAAGCGGGGTATTAGGCGATGAAAACAAACACACCGGCGGAATTTCACGGGATCGATATTTATCAAAAGGGTTTCCTGCCGCTGCATAGCTTCGGGCATTGGCGCGTCATGTCCAGCGGCGTGGATCAGAAGGAGCGCCTGTCGGTACTGCAAAAGCACGAACAGTCTGACGAGGTGTTTGTGGTGCTGCGCGGCAGGGGATGGATGCTGCTGGGGGAATGTCCCCTGCGCTTGGAGGCGTATCCCATGGAGGAAGGCAGGAGCTACGTTGTGCCGGCAGGCGTGTGGCATGCGCATGCGCTGGAGGCCGGCACACAGCTTTTGATTGTGGAAAATGAGGATACGGGGCTGGAGAATTCGCCCGTCACGGTGCTGACCACCGAGCAAATCGCCGCCTGTGATCGGTTGATATCGGCCGGGAGAACGGAGGCGGGCTGTTGATCATTTCCCGAAAGGCGCTGCAGGCCGAGAAGGTCAACGATAAGGTGGAGCGAAGGATCATGGCGTATGACGAGCAGCTCATGCTCGCGGAAGTGCATCTGCAAAAAGGCGGCGTCGGCGCTTTGCACGCGCATCCCCATCATCAGGTGGATTATGTCGTCAAGGGCTCCGTTCTGTTTGAGCTGGAGGGAAAACGGTACGCTATGGAGGCCGGCGACAGCGTGGTGATTCCGCCCAATGCCAGGCACGGCGCAACGGCGTTGGAAGACAGCATTCTTTTGGATATATTTTCGCCGATGCGCGGGGATTTCTTGAAATCGGATAAAAAAGAACGTTGAGGTGTGCCATGCAATCAAGACAAAGAATCTGCAATATCCTGAACCATCAGCCTGTCGAAGGGGTCGGGCTTGAATACCACCCCTGCCAGAGGGGACTGTTTGAGCACGGCGAAAAGCTGCGCGCCCTCATCAAAGCCATGCCGGGAGATTTTGAAGATTTTTCGGATACGCCCATTCCTGTCATGCCTGCGAAGGCCCTGGATTCGGAGGGGCTGTATCACGATTTTTCCTATGACGAATGGGGTACCCTGTGGGAATCGCGGATTTTTGCGATGACGGGGCATCCCGTCAAGTTTCCGCTGGAGGATATGGAACGGCTGTCGGCGTATGGCTTCCCGCCCAACGAGTATGGAGACCAACGGGCGTTTGAGGACTTGAAGCGCCGCTGCAGCATCACCAGGAAGAACGCTTACTTCAAGGCGGGCTGGTTCAGGCTGCTGGAGAAAATGCATGCGCTGCGGCCTTTTGAGGATGTGCTCATGGATGTTTACGAGCAAACGCCGCAGATCAGCGAGCTGGCGGACCGGCTTGTCGATTATCAGCTCAGGGATATCCGCAGGCTGATTGATGCCGATGCAGACGGCATTGTATTTGGAGACGATTACGGAACGCAGCAGGCAATGCTTCTGTCAGGCGATACGTGGCGCAGCTTTTTTGCGCCGCGGCTGGAGCGGATGATGGAGCCGATCAAGCGGGCGAACAAAACCGTCTTTTTCCATTCGTGCGGATACATAGAGCCCATTTTACCCGATCTGAAGCGGATGGGCGTGGACGCGATATGGCCGCAGCAGACCGCGTATCCCAAAGG
>Ga0116164_10000405_pt1 | contig 38493 bp, 32 predicted proteins | sample AD_UKC109_MetaG_FD_89888 | JGI IMG/M metagenome (GOLD analysis project Ga0116164, IMG submission 89888) | Active sludge microbial communities of municipal wastewater-treating anaerobic digesters from Hong Kong - AD_UKC109_MetaG | ecosystem: Engineered > Bioreactor > Anaerobic > Digestate... | reverse complement strand
GGGGTAATGAAACCAAAACCCTTTTCACTATTGAACCATTTGACGGTTCCAACTTGACGTTCTGCCATGATATATTGATTCCTTTCTGAATCTAACAACTAATATGGTTTGATTTACTGGGGGTTTGGATCCGGATGACTAGCATTTTGAAGCAAACTACCAATTACAACCTGAGAATATTACCATACATTGGGTGGGTGTCAAGTGCACTTATAAGCATTGAAAAGAATCTCTCAAACCTTCCATTCTCGTGTTTCTTAGTCGTAAACTGGCTATAATTAGTGCAAAGGAGTACGCTAGGCTATGACAAAAATGAGAATTGGCTACATTGGTCTTGGAACCATGGGTGCTCCCATGGCAATGAACATCCTCAAAGCAGGCTTCCCGCTGACAGTCTACAACCGCACGCCTTCAAAAGCTGCTGATCTTATCGCAGCAGGCGCGCAATGGGCGGATACGCCAGCCGAAGTTGCCAGCCGCACGGAAATTTTGTTTACCAATCTCTCTGATTCTCCTGATGTTCTGCAAATTCTATTTGGAGCAAATGGCGTCATCGATGGAGCGCACCCGGGTATGATCCTGGTGGACAATTCCACCATCAAACCTTCCGCCAGCCGCGAGATTTACCAGCGTTTTCAGGAGGTTGGAGTGAGCGCACTGGATGCACCCGTAAGCGGCGGCGATATCGGGGCTAAGAATGGCACGCTGGCCATCATGGTTGGCGGGGACGCTGACGCGCTCGAAAAAGTCATGCCAGTCCTTGAAGCGATCGGTAAGAAGATCACGCACGTGGGCGAGGCTGGCGCGGGGCAGGTGGCAAAGGCCGCCAACCAGATCATGGTCGCGGCACAGATGGTGGCGGAGGCTGAATTGATGCTCTTCGCGCAGAAATCCGGTGTGGATGTTGCCAGGGTGATTGAGGCCATAAAAGGTGGCGCGGCGCAGTGCTGGACGCTGGACGTCAAACCCCAGCGGCTGCTGGCTGGCAACCGGACGCCAGGCTTCAAATCCAGCTTGCAGGCAAAAGATTTGAATATCGTTATTGACACCGCGCGTGATTACCAGGCTGTTTTGCCCGGGACAGCGCTGTACAGCCAGCTTTTCAATGGCATGGTCGCGCTGGGAGAAGGCGATCTGGATAATTCTGCCGTGATCCACATGCTGGAGCTGCTCAATGACACAAACCTAAAGACCATCGACTAAAACTAAGCGGGATTGACCAGACAATTAGTGTTTCTGTAAGGGTCAATCCGGAAAACTGAAAACAAATCGGAGGAAGAAAACATGGATTTCGAATTTATCAAACCACTTTTGAAAGATGACGCGAAAGGCAAGATTGTTATGCTCGTTATGGACGGGCTTGGCGGTTTACCTCTTACACCAGAAGGCAAGACCGAGCTCGAAACTGCCCAGATCCCAAACATGGATGCGCTGGCTGCAAAGTCCTCGCTTGGTCTGCATCACTCTGTTCCCTACGGCATCACTCCCGGCAGCGGACAGGCGCACCTGGGGCTGTTTGGCTACGATCCGGTCAAATATGAGATCGGGCGCGGTGTTTTGAGCGCGCTCGGTGTGGACTTTGACCTGGGTCCAAATGATGTGGCAGCCCGGGGAAACTTCTGCACCGTTGATGAAAACGGCATCATCACTGATCGCCGGGCGGGACGCATCCCGACTGAGGTTGGTGAGCGGCTGTGCAAATTGCTGAAAGAGAATATTCATCTGCCCGGTGTGGAGCTGTTTTTGACGCCAGAGAAGGAATATCGTTTCGTCTTTGTCTTACGTGGCGAAGGGCTGAGCGGTGATGTCACGGATACTGACCCACAGGCAGTTGGCAAGCTTGCGGATATTGCTACAGCAACCAGCCCCGCGGGAGAACGCACAGCAGAGTTGATCCGCGAATTCGTTCGCCAGGGCAATGAGATCCTGAAAAATGAAAGCCCTGCAAACAGCTTTGTGATGCGTGGCTTTGCCGGCATGCCAGCCTGGCCAAAATTCCCGGATGTGTGGGGCATTAAGTCGCTCGCAATTGCGATGTACCCGATGTATCGCGGCGTTTCGAAGGTGGTCGGCATGACCGTGATGCCGCCGGCTGAGTCGATGTCCCATGAAATCAGTATGCTCGAAGAGAACTGGAACGAGTACGACTTCTTCTTTGTACACATCAAGAAAACGGACAGTTATGGCGAGGATGGCAATTTCGACGCCAAGGTGCACATCATTGAAGAGGTGGATGCCCTCCTGCCGCGGATCCTGGCTTTGGATCCGGCGGTGCTGATAATCACTGGCGACCATTCCACCCCTGCCAAATTGAAAGCGCATTCATGGCATCCCATTCCGGCCCTGCTGTACGCAAAGGATGCCCGTCCGGATGGTATCACCAGCTTTGGCGAACGTGCCTGCATCCAGGGCAGCCTGGGTTCACGCTTCGACGGCACTGAGCTGATGCCAATGGCACTGGCGCTAGCCGGTAGGCTTGAAAAGTTTGGAGCCTAAAACACAACTGACCTGGTCTGCTTTGGCAGACCAGGTTTTTTTATCCTGGAGGTTGTGATGGCAGACCACCCCGCGTTGTTGGTAACCCCATTGGAGGACGGCAAGGTTCGTTGCGAGCTCTGTGCGCACAGATGCGTGATCCGCCCAGGGCAGAAGGGTCTCTGCCGGGTGCGGGAAAATCGCGATGGGGAACTCTTCAGCCTTAGCTATGGGCATTTGATTGCCTCACACGTGGACCCGATTGAGAAAAAACCGCTATACCATTTTTTGCCCGGGAGTTTGAGTTACTCGATTGCTGCGCCTGGATGTAACTTTCGTTGCCAGTGGTGCCAAAACGCGGACATTTCGCAGATTTCCTCAACCAATGAGCCTGGCAGACCACGTTTTATGGAACCTGAACGGGTGGTAGAAGGGGCCATAGTGACAGGCTGCCAGAGCATTGCTTACACCTACACCGAACCCAGTCTGTCTTTGGAATACAACCTCGAGGTCAGCCGGCTGGCACGCGACGCAGGATTGAAAAACGTTTACGTCACCAATGGCTACATGACCCCGGAGATGCTTGAACTGACGCTTCCCACGTTGGATGCCGCCAATGTGGACATCAAAGCCTTCGAGGAGGATGTTCACCGGCGTTACACCGGAGCGCATTTGCAGCCTGTGCTGGATACCTGCGTGGCTCTGCTCAAAGCAGGTGTCTGGTTGGAAGTGACCACCTTGCTTATTCCGGGAATTAACGATAACGAAACGCAATTGGAGGGTGTGGCGGAGTTTATTGCCACCAAACTCAGCCCGGATGTGCCCTGGCACATCAGCCGCTACTTCCCGCAACCGCAATTCCACCAGATCCCTGCAACACCACCAGAGCGAATCTTCCATGCCATGGATGTTGGAAAGAAAGCGGGATTGCGGTATGTCTATGGGGGGAATTTGCAAACCTCAATCGTCACTAACTGCCCAAATTGCGGGGAGCGCGTGATCAGGCGCATGGGATATTCGGACCCGGTTGTGCATCTAAATAAAGACACCTGCCCGAAGTGTGGATTTCGGATAGCAGGCGTCTGGTAAATTTATATATCTGAGCCGATTAGTTCTTTGGACCTATAGAGTACAAAACTTCCCGTGCTTTAGCAATTTAGCGACCGCATCCATGCTGGGTTTGAAGTAGTCATCCTGTTCGAAAAATGGCACAACTTCGCGTATAGCCTGGAAAGCTTTTGAAGTGCCCTGACCGAGCCGCATACCGGGGTTATACTGCAGCCTGAAATCTATCGCTTGGGCGCCACTCATCAACTCGATGGCAATAACAGTGCGGACGTTTTCGACAATTTGCTGGCAGTGCAGGGCAGCGTTGGCACCCATGCTGACGTGATCTTCGACGTTACCTGAGGAGGGGATGGAGTCCACGCTATCAGGGTGGGCAAGGGTTTTATTCTCGGAGCATAAGGCCGCGGCAGTGTATTGCAGGAGCATAAAGCCCGAGTTCAGCCCACCATGGGCAGCCAGGAAAGAGGGATAATGCTCGGGGTGATTGTCGATCAGTTTGGCAATACGCCGTTCGGAAATGTTACCAAGATCGGTCATGGCGATTGAGAGGAAATCAAGTGCGAGCGCAAGCGGTTCACCGTGGAAGTTACCGCCGGAAAGGATGGTGACTTCGTCATTCTCATCAAAAAAGAGCAAAGGGTTGTCGGTAACGGCATTAAGCTCAATTTCAATGACATTTTGCGCGTAGTTGATAGCACTATGCACCGCACCATGCACTTGAGGAACGCAGCGCAGGGTGTAGGCATCCTGCACGTTTTTGGAATTATCCGGACGGGTGAACTGGCTGCCAGCCAGTAATTCGCGCAGGTTGGCAGCAGTCTCGGCTTGCATGGACTGCGGACGGCTGGTGTGGATTTGGGGGTAAAAGGCGCATAAAGTGCCATTTTGGGCTTCAAGCGAGAGTGCTGCCGCGCAGTTGGCAGATTTCAACAACACTTGTGCGTCATAAACCTGTAAAGCTCCGATGGCGGTCATCAGCGTGGTGCCATTTGTCAGAGCAAGCCCTTCCTTGGCGCCCAACCTGATCGGTTTCAAGCTATTTTCGCGCAGGACTTCATCGGAATTTCTGACTTCACCTTCAAAACGCACTTCGCCTTTCCCGATGAGGGGCAGCGCCATGTGGGCAAGCGGAGCCAGATCACCGCTGGCGCCCAGGGATCCCTTGGAAGGGATAAGCGGCAGGATGTTTTTGTTGAGCAAAGCGAGCATTAGCTGGAGAGTCTCAAGGCGAATGCCTGAGTGTCCTTTGGCAAGCGTGTTAGCCCGGATGATCATCATTGCGCGCACAACTTCTGCTGGCAATTCAGGACCGGTGCCAACGGCGTGGCTGAGGATGATATTTTCCTGCAGCTTTTCAACGTCTTCAGACGGGATCAGGCGATCCTTAAAGGCGCCAAAGCCGGTGGTGATGCCGTAGGCAATCCGCCCTTCGCTGACAAATTTCGCAACCGCATCTGCCGCCCGCTGAATGCTGGGGATGGCTTCAGGAGCGAGGGTAACCTGAGAGTTGGGATTTCTCGCGGCTTGAACAAGGTCTTCGAGGGTGAGTGAGTAACCGTTAAGCGCCAGATTTGCCATGGATTCTCTCCTTTTGACGTTGAAATCAGGCTTCGATAATTTCGATGGTGTGCAGTTTCACAGCAGGCGAACCGACGCGCATCGGGTCACGCTCTGGGATGGATAAAAGAACGTCCAGACCATTGAGAACTTCCCCAAAAATGGCGTGTTTGCCGTCCAACCATGGGGTGGGGATGTGGGTGATGAAGAATTGTGAGCCATTGGTGTTGGGACCAGCGTTTGCCATCGAGAGGATGCCGGGTTTGCTGTGTTTCAGCCCAGCGCCGAATTCATCCCGGAAGGAATAGCCTGGTCCGCCGCGACCAGTGCCGGTGGGGTCTCCAGCCTGAGCCATGAAGTCGCTAATGACCCTATGAAAAATGGTGTTGTCGTAGTAGCCTTCACGCGCCAGGAAGATGAAATTGTTGACAGTGTTGGGGGCTTTATCAGCGAAGAGGCTGACTTCAATATCGCCAAGGTCTGTCTTGAGGATGGCGGTGTATTTTTTGTGCAGATCGAGTTTGAACTCAGGGGTTTTTGTCCATTGTTTTTGTGTCATGTGTATTCTCCTTGGGCTGATTTTATCAGAGGTTGATGGGAAAAGCCTAAGAAAGGAATTACCCTGCATGGAGTTCAATCTTTGTTATAGAATTTAACCATGCTCACTGAAACCCCTTTTAAGGTGCAGCCTGTGAAGATGCAACAATCTGCCTGGCGTTTTGTTCTCGTGTTTTTTCTTGGAGCACTGTGCTTCCTGGTTACCCAGGTATTCACCCGGGTGCCGCTGTTGGGTTGGCTGCAAGGAGAGCCCGGTTTCATCCTCTGGGCGATGTCCATTCCCTTGTTGAGCGGAATGCTGATCGCTCTGACAGCCGGCATTTTCGAGGAGAGTGGGCGTTTTGCTTTCAAAGCTCTGTTAATAAAGCCAGCTCAAACGGGCATTTGGGAACCTGTGATATTTGGCCTGGGGCATGGGCTGTGCGAGGCAATTTGGATGTTTTCCATGGTGTGGGGTTCGATCAGTCTGCTTCAGCCATCGCAGCTGATCCTGCCTTTGGCTGAAAGAGTGCTTGCAATTACAATGCATGTTGGCTTCTCGGTCATGGTTTGGAATGGCTTCCAGCTTGACAAGCGCATTCGATGCCTTGTTTTGGCAATCCTTGCGCATGGTGCAGTGGATGCCCTCATCCCTCTGGCAGGGATATTTGGCTGGGGAGTGCTGGCGTTGGAATGGATCCTGGCGGGGCTTGCAAGCTTATTATTAATCTATGTTTTTCATTCGAGAAAGTATTACAGCGAAGAGGTTTCTTATGAATAAGAACAGTTTGTACCGAGTTTTGACCATCATTTTATTGGCTGTTTTAAGTTTGGGAGTATTGAACGGCTGTGGTGCAAAATTGCCAGAAGGTTTTGAAGAGGCAGAAGTCCAGGCAGCTGCTGAAAACGTTATCGCCTTGTTAAATCAACGCGACGCTGAAGGATTAAGAGCCTTGATGACTGAGGAAATGAAGGTTGTTCTGACCGATGACATACAGGCGCAGATCTTCACGCTGCTGGTTGAATCCGGGGCTTTTCAGGAGATCGTGGATCTCCAAATGGGTGGCAGTACGCAAAATGGCATCACCTATGCGGCTGTTGCAGCAAAAGCGAAATACGAAAACCGTGAGATTACATACACAATCAGTTTCGACCAGGATATGAAATTGGCGGGGTTGTATTTGAAGTGAGCAGAGCAGCGTAATGTAAAGATCGGCAGGCTGAGTGTCTCACAGCTCACTTGCAATAGTTGATGCCCCACAAAGGCTCTCAGCAGTTATCTCAGGACTTATGCACGCATCAGTTTAGGTTGCTTCTGCAAGCGTTACCAAAAACCTGAAAAAAGTTGTAAACTATTGATATGGCGACTGAACATCTTTCATCAAAAGCGAAAAAACTTCTCATTGCCCTCGTTGTGGTCATGGTGCTCCTTTTTGCCCTAAACGTGCTTCATTTGTACGTTGGTCTTGAAAGCATGGCTTTTTGGGGCTATCCGTATGTAAGCAGTTTCTTCCAGGACCCTGATAATCCTATCAAAATGAAAAAAACCATCTGTCCGGTATTTATTGGGCCGAATGAGACGAAGCAAGTAGGTGTTTCGCTAACCAATACGAGCACTCAGCCTAAGGTGGCATATTTCCAGACCGTGATCAGCAGCCCGGGTTCTGAATACGACGCGGCCTATTTGCTTGAAGAAGTTTCGTTATTGCCACATGAAACCCGAAATATCACATTCGACATCAATGAAAGCAATTTTGTCCGTAACAGGTACGTGCTGAGCCGATCCTTTGTGAGTTGGCAACCTGTCTTTGTGTCGACTCGCTCTATTACCTGCCATCCTGTGGTCATGAATTTTCTTGGGCTTCCCAGCGACGTGGTTGGATATGGGATTTTTGCACTGCTTATCATAATCACAGCTTTAATGGCAATTCTCTTTGTTAAAAACGACCCTCTCTTCAAGAGGAACAACCGACCCAGGAGCAGCATCGTTTACCTTCTCAGCGCTACGATATTGATGACGATCGGCAGTTTGACTGGAAGCTGGCTGATCAGTTTCCTGATGGTTAACCTGATTATCTTAGGATTTCTTGCATTTTGGCAAGTAGATTTTCAATAAAAAAAACTGGATGAATATCGATCCATCCAGTTTTGAATAGAATTAAACTGTCTCAATTCCAGTTTTCCAGGGTCCTTTTTACATCTGCCAGGAAATTATCGCCGCTTTCGCCATCGATCGCGCGATGATCGAAAACAAGCGATAGGTAAGCCATCGGGCGGATGGCAATCGAATCGTTACCATTCTCGTCAGTGATCACGACCGCTCGCTTCTGCATGGCACCTGTGCCCAGGATGCCGAGTTGGGGCTGGTTAATGATGGGCATGGCAAAGAGTGATCCTGCCGTGCCATGGTTGGTCAGCGTAAAGGTGCCTCCACGGACATCATCCGGCGAGAGCTTTTTGCTGCGGGCGCGTTCAGCCAGATCGTTAACCTGGGATGCGATGCCTTTCAAAGACAGGTTTTGGACTTGCTTGATGACCGGCACGATCAACCCGCCTTCACCCAGCGCTACCGCCATGCCAATGTTGACGTCACTGAAGGCAAAGATGCCTTCATCTGTCCAGGTGGCATTGACGATTTTATGCTCACTCAGCGCTTTGGCCATTGCTGCCACAAAATAGGCTGTCAGGGTCAGGTTAACCCCATCAGCAGCAAATTTGGCTTTGTTTGCCTTGCGGTGCGCCAGTACGCGGGTCATATCCACTTCCATCACGGTCAAAACATGCGGTGAGGTAAGAACCGAATCGACCATGCGGGCAGCGATCTGCTTGCGCGTGGAGGTGTGGGGAATAAGGGTGCCAGGAAGGTCTGAAGGAACAGGCGCTGACTTGGCTGGCTGAGCAGGTTTTTCTTTCAGATCCGGTTTAGGTTCCGGGGCTCGCTGCGCTTCTTTCTTCGGGCTGGCAAGGAATGCTTCCACATCCTGCTTGGTGATGCGACCTCCAGAGCCTGTGCCCTGGATCTGGTCCGGATCGAGCTGGTGTTCATCCAGCATTTTTCTGACCAACGGTGAAAGGAAGCTTGATTTAGCTGCAGTTTTTTCGGTAACAACAGGTTTTTCCTGCTTTATCTCTTCAGCCGGAGCTTCTTGTGGTTGTGGAACCTGTGCGGGTTCCTGTGCTGCTTCGTCCAGCGACTCGCCAGGTTTGCCGATCAGTCCCATGACTTCACCGACCTTGACCGAATCACCAGCTGCAACATCAATGCGCAGCAAAGTGCCCGAAATGGGGCTGGGGAATTCTGTCACGACTTTGTCGGTTTCGAGCTCCACCACGGATTCAAATTCTTCCACCTGGTCGCCGACTTGTTTGAGCCAGGCAACTACTGTGAGTTCTTCCACACCTTCGCCCGGTCTGGGGGCGATTAATTTTGTAGCCATTGATCCTCCTAAAGAATGGCAGGGAAGCGATTGGGGTCGCTCTCCCGCATAATGTCATAAGCCGCGTTAAAAATAGTTTCCGCGTTGGGTTTGCTGTAATAATCGCCATCGGTACCGTAAGCCGGGCGGTGGTTGGCCCCGCTGAGCGTGCGTGGGGCAGAATCCAGCCACTGGTATCCGCCTTGCTTCTCCAGCACTTCCTGCATCATGTAGGCGGTGGTGCCGCCGGGCATATCCTCATCCACGAAGAGCACACGCGAGGTCTTCTTGAGCGAGTCAACGATCATGTGATTGAGGTCAAAGGGCAGCAGAGTCTGAACGTCAATCAGCTCGGCGTCAATGCCTACCTGGTCAAGTCTTTCCACGGCTTGCTGGGCGATGCGCACGGTGGCGCCATAGGTGACCAGGGTCAGGTCTTTACCCTCTCTAAGCACTTCCGGCACACCAAGGGGCAGTTTGAATTCGGCGATGTTGTCCGGCAGGCGTTCTTTGAGGCGGTAGCCATTCAGGACCTCGACGACCAGGGCAGGATCATCGCCTTCGATGAGCGTATTATAGAAGCCTGCTGCCTGGGTCATGTTGCGGGGGACAGCCACGTGGATGCCCCGGACGAGGTTGATGATGCCAGCCATCGGGGAACCAGAGTGGAAAACACCTTCAAGCCGATGACCGCGCGTGCGGATGATCACGGGAGCCTGTTGGCGACCAACCGTGCGCCAGCGCAGGTTGGAGAGATCATCAGCCATGATCTGGAGCGCGTAAAGCAGATAATCGAGATATTGAATTTCAGCAATCGGTCGGAAACCACGCAAGGCTAGGCCAATCGCCTGCCCTAAGATGGTTGCTTCCCGAATGCCAGTGTCGGAGACACGCAGCGGACCATACTTCTCTTGTAATCCACGGAAAGCCTGGTTGACATCCCCAAGATTGCCAACATCTTCACCGAAAGCAACCATCAAAGGCTCCCGGGCAAGAATTTCATCGAAGGCTTTGTTGAGCACTTCGAAACCCATCAGGGTTGGTGACTTTTCGCTGAATTTTGCCTCAACCGGCTTCACTTTTAGAGGTGACTTGTCTGAGTCCGAGAAAAGGAATTTGTTATAGTAGTCCTGTTTTTCAGTCTCCAAGCTGGTTGAAAGGTCCAGCAATGCTTTGCGCGCTTCAGAAGGCTGATCTTTTGTGAGAACCAGTGCCTGGTGAATGGCTGAGGCCGAATCACTGAAGATTGGGTCCTGGATGCTGACGAGCTGCTTATTGATCGTTTCAATTTCTGCTTTTCGGTCAGACACGCTGGCAGCCAAATCAGTGAGTTTTTGTGAAGCGGTCTTAACAATCTGCTTGATGGGTCCCTGGAAGCTCTCCCAGGCACGCTTGCGGGCTTGTTCGACCGTTTTCTTGTCCTCAGCCTCAAACGCGCTGAGTTGCTCATCGGTAGCAACGTTGTTATCGATCAGATACTGGCGGAAACGGCGCAGACAGTCATTATCGTATTCCCACTCGAGGCGTTCCTTGGACTTGTAGCGTTCGTGAGAGCCTGAGGTGGAGTGCCCCTGGGGTTGGGTGGCGTCGGTGACGTGTACCAGGGCGGGGATGTGATACTTGCGGGCTGTGTCAGCCGCTTCTTCGTATGTCTGCAGCAGCGCAGGGTAATCCCACGCTTGCACCTGGTAGAGATCATAACCGCGGTCGCACTGCTCGGCAGGGCAGGGCACACGTTGGAAACCTTGCAAAATTGCGGAAATGTTTTCTTTGACCATCTGAAATTCGTTGGGTACCGAGATGCCATAGCCATCATCATATATACTGATGATTGCCGGGGCGTGGAGCACGCCGATGGCATTAACCGTTTCCCAAAAGAGACCTTCCGATGTTGAGGCGTTGCCAATGCTGGTCCAGGTGATTTCGTTGCCGTTTTTGCTGAAATTATCGAATTTTTTCAGCTCCGGGTTTTTTCGGTAGAGCGCTGAGGCATATGCCAGCCCGACAGCCCTGGGCATCTGGGCCGCAGTGGGGGCGATATCGGCTGAGGAGTTGTAGCGTTCGGTTTGATTGAGCCATTTCCCTTCCGCGTCGATTAACTGCGTGGAGAAATGCCCGTTCATATTGCGACCGCCGCTGTTAGGGTCAAAATTAGGGTCAGCATGCGCGTAGAGTTGCGCAAAAAATTCTTCAAGCGTGAGCAAATCCAACGCCATCATCCAGGTCTGATCGCGATAATACCCGGAACGCCAATCGCCTTTACCGAAAGTGCGGGCGATTGCCAATTGGGGGAGCTCCTTTCCGTCTCCGAAGATGCCAAACTTGGCTTTGCCAGTCAGGACCTCACGGCGACCGATGATGGAAGCTTGTCTTGAGCGATAACCGAGACGGTAATCTGCAATAAGTTCTTCGGGTGATAAAGGTAGTTTTTGATTTTTGTTTTCCATAGCGTCCAATTTCCATGCTTTTAATCCAATTATAGAGAAACAGCCTGTGGTAGGCAAAGAAATGTACAGGAAAAGAAGGTAAGAAGAATATTAAAACACAGGACTAACCCTTTACAGCACCGCCGAGCATACCCCGGATAAAGAAGCGCTGAAAGAGGATATAAATCAGGATTGTTGGAAGGGCAACGATGATAGCACCAGCTGCCATCAGAGGGATGTTGGCGGTGTACTTGCCCTGGAAGAATGCCAAACCGACTGGCAGGGTACGCAAGGTTTCATTTTGCACCATTACCAGGGCAAGAAGGAACTCGTTCCAGGTCCACATGAAGATCAGGACTACCAACGTAGTAACTGCGGGCTTGGCGATCGGCCAAAGGATGTACCAGAGCGTTTGCCACCTTGAGCAGCCGTCAATCGTGGCGGCGTCGGTCAACTCCCTGGGAGTGTTTTCGAAGAAGGAAGACATCCACATTGTGCCAAAAGAAACGCTCAGACCAACCTGGGGCAGGATCAGCGCCCAGAGCGTGTCGGTGATGCCAATCTTATCCAATAAGTTGTAGAGAGGGATGATGACCGCCTCGAAGGGTACCATATAACCAATGAGGATTAGCGGATAGAGCCAATTCTTGCCTGGCAAAGGCAGTGAGCCGAATGCGTAACCGCTGAGGGTTGAAAGGAAAACACTCGAGATCACGACTGCGGTCGCGACAAGCACACTGTTCTTGAAAAAAATGTTGAAGCGTCCGACCCGCCATGCCTGTTCAAAATTCTCCAGGCTCCAGACGCTTGGCAGCGAAAACGGCCCTTCCATCACCTCGGTACTGGTTTTGAACGCGCTGGTAAACATACCCCAGATGGGTACAAGCACCACCAGCATGAAAACTACCAGAATGAGGTAGCGAGGAAGGAGGTTCCTCCAGGGGTATTTCATGCGTTCTCCTCATTCCCACGCTGTTGAAAGCGGCGAATAAGCAACGAAATGATGAGAATGATGATCGTGAGCACCGTGGCAATCGCTGCCGCATAGCCGATGCGGTTGGTGGTGAAAGCAGCGCGATAAATTAGGAACCCCGTAACCATGGTTGATTCGCCTGGTCCACCCCGGGTGGTGGTGTATACCAGGTCAAAGACGCGCAGGGCTGCGATGATGGTGGTAACCAGGGCTACGGCAATCTCAGCGCGAAGGCCAGGCACCGTGATATGGATAAATTGCTTATACGCGCCCGCGCCATCCAGGCTGGCAGCTTCGTAGTACTCTTCCTGGATGTGCTGCATTCCTGCCAGAAAAAGCACCATGGTAAAGCCGTATTGCACCCAGGTGCCAATGCTGCCAACAGCAGTTAGTGCCCAGGTGAAATCTCCGAGCCAGCTGAGCGCAAATTGTTCCAGCCCAACCAGGCGAAGAAACGAATTGATTGGTCCGAAGGTTGGGTTGAACATCCAGCGCCAGATCACCCCGACTACCACCATACTGATAACCTGGGGTAGAAAAAGCGCGGTTCGGAAAAAGGCAAAGCCAGGAATGGGGCGGCGGCTCAGAAGGGATGCCAGGAAAAGCCCGATCAAAATCGGGATGATGCTGTAAAAAATGACAAAAACCAGATTGTTGCGTAGGGCATTGTGAAATTTCGGATCTGAAAACAACTCAGCATAGTTCGCGAGACCAATCCAGACCCGATTCTGGCTGAATCCATCCCACTGGTAGAAACTGTTGCGGATGGTTTCGAGAATGGGCAGGAAAGTAAAAAGGAGATACACGAGCAAAGCTGGCAGCAGGTACAGCCAACCTTTCCAGCGCGATTCTCCAGGATACTTATTCGTCACCTTTGCCATTTATGAGTGAAAAAGACCGGTACCTAAAGTACCGGTCTTTGAGCCAGTTGCCTATTCGGATTTGGATTGTAAATAAGCTCCGTAGTCAGCTTCGACTGCTTCGGTCAAATTGGCAGGGGTTGAAATGCCGCCAAGCAGCTTTTGCAGTTCAGCGACCAGGGTGTCGTAGAAGGTTGGGGTAGCCCAGTCGATATAGTGACCGACAGCGTTGCCCTGGTTGATGGTGTTCCAGGCGTTGAGCGTGTCACCAAAGAGATTCTTGGTGTCCACTTTGCTGTCTTCCGGGAGAGCCATGGCCGGGAGCATGCCCGCTTCCGCCCAGAGCTCAGCAGCACGCGGGCTGATCATCCAGTTGAGGTATTCTGCAGCGATATCTTGCTTTTCGGATGTTTTGCGGATGGCGAAGGGGATACCCACACCGCCGATTGCCAAACCAGTTTTACCCTCATATGGGGGTAATAAGAAGAAACCAAATTCCTGGTCGGTGTCTACCATCAGTTCGGGGGCGAGCCAGGAACCGGTGATGGTCATGGCGCCGTTACCGGCTTTGAAGAGGTTGTTGCTGTCATCGTAGCCGATGCCAGGGAAACCATCGCTAAAGTAGCCAGCATTTGTCCAATCCTGCAGGATCTGCGCAGCCTGGCGATTTTCGGGGGTGTCAAAACTGACGTCGTTGACGCCATAGGTAAGGTTGTTGATGTAATCCAGTGAAACCAGCAAATGCTGGATGGCGCTATATTCGTGAATAGCATTCCAGCCGTCCAGTGATCCAAATGAGATCGGGGTAATTCCGGCGGCTTTGATGTCAGCAAGGAGGGTTTCAAAGTCTTCAAACGTGGTGGGAACATCCCAACCATTTTTCTTGAAGATATCTTTGTTATAGAAAACGCCTACCACCTCGGCGGTCGGGCTGACACCATAAAGGTTGCCTGTACCGAAGGTTTTGCCATCTTCAGTGAAGCTGTTGCGGCTGGCTACGCTGGTGGAAAAGACAGTTCCCCAGCTGTATTTTTCCAGGTAAGAGTTAAGCGGCAGCAAAAGACCTGCTTCCACCAGGGCGCCCATGTCATTGCGTCCCTGGTTAACCTGGGCCACGTCCGGACCATCAGCTTTGGTAAGGGCAAGTTTGACTGTCGCCTTGAGATCCTCAAGCACTTTGACCTCGCGCTGGATCTTAACGCCAGGATGGGCGGCTTCGAATTCAGCGTTGAGGGTTTCAATGACCTTGCTTTCCTCATCCCGGTAAAACTGATCCCAAACCAACAAGACCTGTTCTTCCGTGCCGGCGACAGGCGCTTGATCGGTGGGAGAGGCGGGAGTGCCGCAAGCTGAAAGGAGGATCGTCATGGCAAGGATTACTGAGATAAAAATAACGCGTTTCTTCATAGTGTTCTCCTTGAAAAATTGAAGTAATTTACTTAAATTGAAATTATAACCCAGCTGGTGGTGAAAAAAATCCGCTGTCGAACTAATGAGAAAACTTAAAAACAATGTAACTATCACTCTGGGTATAATAAAGAAATACTGTGGATTCCTGGTTAAAAAAGGAGAGATATGACCATCGAGAAAACCACGAGTGAACAGAAACATATCTATAAGAGTTTATCCTGGCAATTATTGGAAGTAACAGAAAACGCGGCAATTGCTGCCGCCCGGGCTGCTGGCCAGGGCGATAAGGACCTGGCAGATGCAGCGGCGGTGGACGCCATGCGTGTGGCACTCAATCGCATTCCGGGGGTATCGTGCAATATCAAAATCGGTGAAGGTGAGCGCGACGATGCGCCAATGTTGTTCATTGGCGAAAACCTTGGGGATGGAGATGTCAAGATCGACATAGCGGTGGATCCGCTTGAAAACACCAATGCCACCGCCAATCTGAATTCAGGAGCAGTGTGCGTGCTGGCTGCTGCGCCATCGGGAGGATTGATCCAGGCTTCCGATACCTACATGGACAAACTTTGCGTGGGGAAGGATGCGGCCGATTATGTGGACATTCGTCTTGCGCCAGAAGAAAACGTCCGAAGATTGGCGAAAGCTCTCAAGCGGCGGGATTACCGTGAGCTCACCATCACGGTGCTCGACCGTCCGCGCAACGAAGACTTGATTAAGAGATTGCGTTCCACCGGAGCAAGGGTGCGGCTGATCATGGATGGAGATTTGATGCCGAGCGTTTTCAGCTGTTTCAAGGGTGCAGGAGTACATGCTGTGATGGGCATCGGTGCAGCGCCGGAAGGTGTGATTTCTGCGGCTGCAATTAAACTGCTGGGTGGCAGGATGCAGGCTATCTGGAAACCCAAGAATGCGGCAGATAAAGAGCGGTTGGAAAGGATGGGTGTCAGACTGGGAGAAGTTTATACTGAGAACGACCTGGCACCAGCTGATGACCTGATTTTCTGCGCAACTGCCGTTACGCCGATCATGACTACATCCAAGGCGGTATTGGAAGGGGTCAGCTTCTTCCCAGGTGGGGCAAAGACCGATAGTCTAGTGATCACACGGGGCTTTATGAATTTTGTGCCAACCACCCATGTGCTTGACCCGCTGGTGTTTGAGGAAGAGAAGAGTGAGTTTCGATTGTATTAACCCAGCTGCGGTATACTATCTGTTCAATATTAGATCGAGGTAGCACATGAGAAAAGCGATTATCACAGGCATCACCGGTCAGGATGGATCTTATCTGGCAGAACTACTACTGACCAAAGGATACGAGGTGCATGGCATTATCCGCCGGGCAAGCACCTTCAATACGAAACGCATCGACCACCTTTACAAGGACCCCCACATTGTGGATGGCAGCGCGAGGCTATTTTTGCATTATGGCGATATGGGTGCAACCGGAAGCCTTAGCGATGTAATTTATGACACCAAACCAGATGAGATCTATCACCTGGCGGCACAAAGCCACGTGCGGGTTTCGTTTGATATGCCCGAATACACCGCCGATGTGACAGGTTTGGGCACCACGCGCATGCTCGAGGCAGTGCGCCGGCTTGGCAAGGGCACACGCTTCTACCAGGCATCGACCAGCGAATTGTTTGGCTCTGCCACTCCTCCTCAGTCTGAGAAAACTCCATTTCACCCCCAGAGCCCGTATGCAGCCGCAAAGCTTTACGCCTACTGGATGGTCGAGAACTATCGCGATGGGTACGATATGTACACCGTAAATGGTATTTTGTTCAATCACGAGTCCCCCAGACGCGGTGAAACTTTTGTAACTCGAAAAATTACGCGGGCACTGGCTGCAATTATTGCCGGCAAACAGGAAAAACTATTTCTGGGCAATCTGGATGCCAAACGCGACTGGGGCTACGCGCCGGAGTTCGTTGAGGCGATGCACATGCTGCTGCAACAGGACCAACCGGATGATTACGTAATCGGAACAGGTGAGTCGCACTCCGTGAGAGACTTCCTGGATGAATCTTTTGGCTACGCGGATATGGACTGGACAAAGTATGTGGAAATTGATCCGCGCTACTTCCGCCCGACAGAAGTGGATTACCTGTTAGCTGACCCCAGCAAAGCCAAAGAGAAGATCGGATGGTCGCCGAAAGTCAAGTTCCACGAACTCGTGCGGATCATGGTGGACGCGGATCTTGAATTGATGGGTTTGCCGCATCCAGGTGAAGGAAAACAGATCATCAAGGAACGTTTTGAAGGCTGGCACCGCTGGGAAGACCAGGTGAAAACGATGGATAAGTAATCCATCAACAACAAAATATGTTAGAATAAAGGCACGGAGTAGTAACCCCGGTTTGCGCTGACAGAGAAAGGCAGACGTGTTGAGAATGCCTGCAGAAAGCACAGGGGCGAAGTCGCCGCGAGAGATTGGCTGAAGAAACCTGGAAAGGGATTAGACCAGCCCGGGAGAGCCCGTTAGCGCTCAACCCAAGCGCGATCCAATCGGATCGAATTGAGGTGGTACCACGGAAGATAACTTTCGTCCTCAACGGGCGAAAGTTTTTTATTTAAGCATTGAGAGGTGTAGGATGACTGAACTGCCGAAAGCGTATGACTTTAGAGAGTATGAAGAAAAAATCTACCAGGAATGGGAAGCGAAGGGCTATTTCAAACCGACAAATGACCCAAACCTGCCAGGGCATGACCCGAACGTTAAGCCTTTTGTGATCGTTATCCCGCCTCCAAACGTGACAGGCGCGTTGCACCTGGGGCATCCTTTGTTTGTGGCGACACAGGACATTATGATTCGTTACCACCGCATGAAGGGTGAACCGACGCTTTGGGTGCCTGGGACTGACCATGCTGGTATCGCGACACAGCTGCAAGTGGAGAACCTCTTGCGCAAGGAAGGCACTTCCCGCGAGAAAGTAGGACGGGAAGCTTTTGAAGAACGCATGTGGCAATGGAAAGAAAAGTATGGCGGCGAGATCATCAACCAGCTCAGGCGTTTAGGTGCTTCCTGCGATTGGGAGCGGGAGCGTTTTACGCTGGATGAAGGTCTCTCCCGGGCAGTGAGAGAAGCCTTTGTGCAGTTATATGAAAAAGGGCTCATCTATCAAGGTCCGCGCATGATCAACTGGTCGCCCGGTCTGCAGACGGCAGTCTCTGATCTGGAAGTGGAATATTCCGAGGAACAGGGCAAGCTCTATCACTTCAAATACATGCTGGCAGATGGCAGCGGGGACTACATTCCGGTGGCAACCACACGCCCCGAAACCATTCCTGGGGATACGGCTGTGGCGGTGCATCCGGAGGATGAACGCTACGCGCGCTTCGTGCGTAAAAGAGTGATCGTCCCGATCCTGGGCAGGGAAATCCCGGTGGTGGCTGACGAGTATGTGACCAAGGACTTTGGCACCGGCGCGCTTAAAATCACCCCAGGGCACGACCCGCACGACTATGAAATTGGTCAGCGCCACAACCTGGCTTTGATCAACATCATGAACAAGAATGCTACGCTCAACGAGAATGCCGGCAAATATGCGGGCATGGAGCGCTTTAAAGCACGCAAAGCGATTTGGGAAGACATGACCGAGGCAGGGTTGGTGCTGAAGGAAGAGCCTTATCTGATGAATGTTCCCCGGTCGCAACGGGGTGGTGAGATCGTCGAACCGCTGGTGTCGACGCAATGGTTTGTGAACATGGAAAGCCTGGCCGCAATGGCAGCGGAATCGGTGCGCAAAGGCGAGATTGGCTTTGTGCCTGATCGCTTCACGAAGGTGTTCCTGAGCTGGATGGATAACATCCAGGATTGGTGCATCAGCCGGCAGTTGTGGTGGGGGCACCGAATCCCCGTTTGGTATTGCCAGGCTTGCAGAGAGGTGATCGTGGCGCGGGAAGACCCAAGCGTGTGTCCGAAATGCGGATCACACAACCTTCAGCAAGATCCAGACGTCTTGGACACCTGGTTCTCTTCAGGTCTTTGGCCTTTCTCGGTCTTTGGCTGGCCAGACGCAACACCGGATTTTAACTACTTCTACCCAACCAGCGTTATGGAAACCGGGTATGACATCATTTTCTTCTGGGTGGCGCGCATGGTGATGGACGGGCTTTTCTTTACCGGAAAGGCGCCCTTCCACACGGTTTACCTGCACGGTATGGTGCGCGACGATAAGGGACAGAAGATGAGCAAGACCAAGAACAACGTGATCGACCCGCTGGTGCTGATGAACGAATACGGCACCGATGCCCTTCGGTTCTCACTTGTGGTGGGATCCAGCCCGGGCAATGACCAGAATGTTGGCACGAAGAAGGTCGAGGGGAACCGAAACTTTGCTAACAAAGTCTGGAACATTGGGCGGTTTGTGATCAACGCGGTCAATAAGGTTGAAGAACCTATCAAATCCGAACCGCAATGGACCCTGGCTGATTCCTGGATCTGGGCACGCGCCAAGCAGACGGTCAACAGTGTCAACAACTTGTTTGAAACCTACCAGTTTGGCGAAGCCGGACGGCAGGTTTATGAATTCCTGTGGAATGATTTTGCTGACTGGTACCTGGAAGCCTCGAAGCGGCAGTTGGCAGAAGGTGGCGACCGAGCTGCTTACACAGCGATCATTTTGGCAGATACGCTCGGCTTGATGCTACGCCTGCTGCATCCCTTCACGCCCTTTGTGACCGAAGCGCTGTATGGATATCTAAAAGAAGCTTGCGAGACAAACCAGTTCATCTACAACCCTGAGCGAGATTGGGAGAAACACCTGATCGTGGCCCGTTGGCCGGAACGTATGACCCATGACGATTGGGAAGAACCTGCGGTGAAGGAATTTGAATTAGTCCAGGAGATTGTTCGCACCATCCGAAACCTGCGGTCTGAATTCAAGATCGAACCGGGTAAGGCGATCGACGCAATTCTTGTAAGCGGCAGCAAAGTCGATTTTCTGCAACAGAATCGGAATTTGTTGGTGGATTTAGCTGGTTTAAACGAAGATGACCTCAAAATCCTTGGAAGTAAGCCTGAAACTGAGGGTTTGACGGTTGTTGTAATAGAGGATATTGAGATCTACCTTGACCTGAGTGCTGGCGGGGACGTCCAACTTGACCGTGAGCGGCTCGAGCGAGAGCTTGCCGAAGCGGAAAGCCAGATAGAACGTCTTGAAAAACTGCTTTCATCACCTTTTGCCCAGAAAGCACCAGAGAAAGTGGTGCAGGCTGAGAGGGAAAAGCTTGAGGGATACCTAAGTACTGCGATTAAGCTACGCCAACGCATTGGATAAACACAAAAGTGAAATGAAACCCCGATATTGTCGGGGTTTCATTTTACATTTCAGAAAATTAAAAATTTCAGGTCGTTGACTACAAAGTTGCTTGTTTTGATCAGATTGGGCAAAAAGCATGACTATTTTACAATTTTCCCCGGTAGAAAGAAGCACAACACAAGGCAATTAAGTTGGCGACTTTTCTTACCACTTCTCAAGTTTGAAAAGCATTAAATTCGTTTTTTTCCAGTTGAGTTTAGTTGGTTTGTTTCGCCAGATAAATTTTGCATGAGCGGCTCTGAAAAAGATATTTATCGATTGACAATCGATTAAAAATTTCCTATACTGTTGATAGTTACAATCTTCTAATAATTTATATATTTTCGAAAAGTCAAGCGCAGCTCTCCTACTTTGAAACTAGTTAGGAAGGGAGGTCTTTTTCACATGTAATTGACATGTTCAGGGGGTATAGAAACGATATTGAATTGTTAGTAGAAAAGAGAGTGTTTCATGTATCAAGACATAGGACTAAAAAAAGTATCCCTATTGATGACTGTTTTTGTGGTTTTGTTTTCTTTGATGAGTGGATCACCAGGCCAGGTGGTTTCACAGGATATTCCTGAAACAGATAGCGTGATGCGCCTACCGGATGGTACGGTGGATTGTGACGCTTATCAGAATTCCACCCAATCCGAACCTTATGAGGTGGCTTACGCCTGTCGTGTAAGCCTGCCAGATACTACGACTTCAAGTATTCTTGCGCCAACCGATCTTGGATACGCACAGGATGTTGGTTATATCTCAAATAATTTTGTTTCTTTTAACCTGAACAATTTTTCCGGGCAAACTGTAATTGGCACAAATGAAGCTGCCTATTACGGTGTGGATTTTGACCCTACTGCTGAAATCCTGTGGGCACTGAACGACACAACAGATCAGCTGGGCACGATTAATCTGACAAGCGGTGCTTTTACGGGAGTCGTAGCCTGCCCGCCTGGTGGAGGAGCGGCAAATTGGACAGGACTCGCGATTGACCCGTTCTCGGGAATTTTTTATGCCTCTACTGGGACCGACCTTTACACAATCAATCCGGCAACCGGTGCTGCGACCTTAATTGGACCTTTTGGAACCAGTGTAATGATTGAAATTGCCATAAACATGAATGGGGCTATGTATGGCCATGATATTGCCTCAGATTCCATTTATTCCATCGACAAGTCCACTGGGACTGCAACAATAATCGGCTCGACTGGATACAATGCCAATTATGCACAGGGAATGGATTTTGACAATCAGGACGGTACGCTTTATATCTTCCTGTACATTGGATCTGGAGCTAACGTCTTCGGCACAGTAAACTTGAGTACTGGGGCTGTCACGCCATTAGCAACAAGTTCGCCCCTAGGTGAATTTGAGGGAGCTGTAAAGACAGCAGGGATGGTTCCCGAAAAAGTATATTTACCTCTAATCAAGAGCAGACCATTTGAAATGCCTCCAACACCTGTGTTGGAATCGATTAACAACAACGGTTCCGGAGGGTTTGACGTAGCGTGGAGCGGATCATCAGACGCAACTACTTATACACTGCAAGAAGATGACAATTCAAGTTTTACCAGCCCCACAGTCGCATATTCCGGAGCAAACACAACGGTAAGCTTAAACCGGGGCCTGGGAACTTATTACTATCGTGTTAACGCGTCTAATCCCGAATTCACAAGCCCTTGGAGTAATGTTGTATCTGCAGTAGTCACGATTGAAACACCTTCGGTTGGTCAATGGTCTGGAACTGTTAGCGGGGGAAACACAATCAACATGGAGGTTGTCGCTAACGGAACCATGATCGATACTCTTGCAATTAACGTTAATTGGAGTGGCGCGTGCGGCGTTTCAGCGACTATACACTATTATTATGATGTCCCGATCAACAGTTCGGGTCATTTTTACCAAAGTCACTCATCTGGATCTACTATTGGAGGTGATTTCACATCCTCAACTGCGGCTGATGGAACATTTTATGCATATTTAGATACCGGATCTTGTACAGCCTCAAGAAGCGGCACATGGACCGCAAATTACGTTCCTTAAGCAGACATTCAGATAGTGTTTAATATGAAAAGGTCACTAGTCAAGTGACCTTTTCATTTAAAAATCAAACTGGATTTCAAAAAAACTTTTGATGCCGAATGCCGGATCAGGCGCGGATTTTTTGAAAAGAGGTGTTAATTCGGGTCGATTCTCCGTTTTTCCATTGAAATGATGCGTTTGAGGATCGCGACCGAGACCGCATAGGTTGAATCCATGCCAAAGTACGAGAGACCGCCTGCGCCGAGGTTCTTACCCTTGGAATAGGGTGTGTCGGACACATAGTGCAGGATGCCCAGATCGAAGGGCACGCCGTGCAAATTGACAATTTCATTTACAGGGTGACGCTGCGGGCGGAAAAGCTCATAAATGGCGGATAAGTAAGGTCCGGCTTCCATTTCGACGTCGGTGTATCCTTCTCGATAGACCACATCCAGAACATTGCGGTTTTGCAGGAAGGTGCCCATGACCGAGACCGCTTTTTGATTGTCCAGGACGGTGCCAAAGTTGAGATTTGGGGCGATATCTGCGGCAGTAAAGTTATTGTTAAAGAGGTAAGTGTTGCGTGAATGCTCGTCGTAAACCACATTTGGTAGAACAACGTCTCCACGTACACTATTCAGGCTGGCCGCTTTATCCATGATGTAAATGCCAAGTATTTTGCTGCTGTTTTCAGCAATTTTGGTGAGCAGATTGTAGGCAGCAAAGCCAAGCGGATAATCGATATTCAGGATTATCGCGTCGCTGTCCTGCAAGAAGGCAAGGTGAGAACTGTCGCCTTCAGGAACCAGGCGAGGATCGATCGTGTTGGGGTTTAGCTTATGAAGCTCCATCACGCTGGCTTCCACATCAAAACTATGAACGCTGCTAAGGCGGGTGATGCCACGATCTTCTTCAAAGGCGATCTGCTCGGCTGCCAAAGAACTCTCCGGGTGGGCGGAAAGGTAGGCGCGCATGGCGTAGTAGAAGAAGTTTTCCTGGCTGGCTTTGTTGGCTTCCAGCTGTATTTCTTCCCACTCAGCCAGTAAAGAAGGCTCATCTTTCTGTATGAAGTTGATCAATTCAGCGCGTTTGGTCAGGGAGAATCCGGAAAGCAGGTTGGCAAGGCTGTGCGTATTGGACGACACGAAGTAGATCGGCCGCCTGGTAACGGCTGGCACCTGGGATTCAATGTTTGTCCACCAGCTCTCAGTGGCTTTGCGGTAGTCGTTGAGAGAGCCACTGACCAGTTGGACCGTGAGGTCGCTCGTCTCTGAGGCAATGTGGGACATGTATTTGTGGAAGTTATCGCCCATCAAGGTGTAAAGGCGGGCAAGTTCTTCTTCTTTGATCTGAAGATGCCTGGCAAGTTGGTGGAAGTTCTGCGTGTTGTCAGGTTTAGCGGAGGCAAGCAGCCCTTCTGGGAGGGTGTTCAACAGGAAATGGAGTTTGTTCCATTCGATCTGTAAAGTGGTCAACGCGGGAACGACGTCATCGATATCAGAGCGGGAGGCAATGTAGCAAGCCAGGATTTGCCCACCGTCGTAAAAACAACGCCGGCGGCGGGCTTTCGCGCTGACTTCCTGCCAGGTTTCGATATCCCCGTAACCAAAACTGGCGAGGTTTTCTGCGGATTGACCGAGAATCACTTTCTTCACAGAAATGATAACCTCTGGCAGGCGTTGCAACGCGTAAAGCAGGGCGGAAATATCCGGCGCGTCCTCACGGGATTTGGTGTGGAGGGAGGAGTTCATGCCCGCATGCACTTCTTCCAGGGTGCGGATGTGGACCTCGTTCGAGGAGCGCAACAAAGAGTAGATGGTGCGCAGGTAGAGGTCTATTTCTTCGGATGATCGGATAGGAACGGTTCTTTCCATAGCTTGTTTGCCTTTTTTAGTAAAAACGATTTAGAGAAATTCTATCATGGTGACGCTTCCTGGCAACCTCCCTTATAATACATACGTGTAATTGTTACAGAACGAAATGCTGGAAGTGAGATTGTATGCTCTACCTTGTCGCAACACCGATTGGAAATTTGGGAGATATCACCTACCGCGCGGTAGAGGTTTTGAAGAATGTGGATTTGATCGCCTCGGAGGACAGCCGAAAGTCGAGCATCTTGTTGAATCACTACGGCATCAGCAAACCTCAAACAGCGCTGAACAATTTTAATGAACGCAAAGTTGTGCCAAAACTTGTCGAGCGGCTCGAACGGGGCGAAACCATTGCCCTGATCACCAGCGCCGGCACACCCGGAATATCAGATCCTGGTTATCTTTTGGTGCATGCTGCACTTGAAGCAGAAATTGCCGTTGAAGTGATTCCTGGACCCTCCGCGGTGATCACAGCACTGACATTGGCGGATCTGCCCCTCCACAGTTTCACTTTCAAGGGCTTTCCACCAAACAAAGAAGGTCCTCGCAAGCGTTTCATTGCTATGGAATCCCAAAACCCACACACGCTGGTATTCTATGAAAGTCCATACCGCCTGGTGGCTTTTCTCAAAAACGCATTGGAGATCCTGGGTGACAGGCGTGCAGTCGTGGCTAACGACTTGACCAAGAAATTTGAGCGTATTTCTAGGGGCAACCTTTCGGAGATCATCCAAATCATTGAAAACTCGCCCATCAAGGGTGAGTTTGTGATTTGTATCGCTGGTTCTGAAGAACAGAAAGCTAAAAACTTAGAGGATTGAGATCCGACAAATCTGAGTAAATATCCACGCCCTCAGCTTCTTTAAGTTTGTTGACAATCTTATAGGTTGCCGGTGTGAAAAGAATCTCGACCAGGACCTTGAAGATGTAATTTGTTAGGGTGAGCGACCAAAATAGCTCTGGTGGAAAAACCTTGGTGAGAGTAGCAACGGCTACAAAAATGAGGCTGTCAACGAATTCGCCAATGATGGTGCTGGAGATCGTACGTACCCAAAGGTATTTCCCTTTTGTGATGGATTTCATCAAAGCCATTACGACGGCGTTAGAGAAACTTCCAAAGAGGTATCCCAAAATACTTGAGAGAACAATGCCGCCAAAACTGACACCGCCGAGAATGGAATCGAAAGCGGGTTGTCCCACTGTTTGCTGCCAAGTGGATTCTCCAGGAAGCACACGAATTAACAAAAACATCAGGAAGCTGAAAACGAGCGCGCCAAAACCAAGCCAAATCACACGCCTTGAGCGTGAATAACCATAAACTTCTGTCAGAACATCCCCGAAAATGTAAGCAAACGGAAAGAACACCGTTCCGGCATCAAACGCCATGCGGACTTTGCCTAGAGAAAAACCCCAGTCGATAATTTTTGCAGAGGAAGCGAAGTTGGATAGGATTAGAACCACCGCAAAACTGACTGTGACAATGTCCAGGTATTTGAAATTGTGGCGTTGTTCTTTTTGTTCCAAGATCATTCTCCGAAAAGGTTAGCGCAACGGGTTATACTACAAAATGATGATTATCGCCGTGTTGTTAGAATTATCGCACGAAATGGAGTTTTCATGAGCCTGGTACTGGGTTTGGATGTGGGGGGAAGCACTACAAAAGTAGTGGGGTTTGAAGACGGCAAGATGTTGGAAAGCGTGATCGTAAAAGCCAGCGATCCGCTTGCCTCAGCGTATGCTGGTCTGGGAAAATTCGTGGAAGCCACTGGAAGAAAATTAGCTCAGATTGATACGGTCATGGCGACAGGGGTTGGAGCCTCATATTTGAGCGGTGATCTGCTGGAAAGAAAAACGATCCTTGTTAATGAATTTGAATCTGTGGGCATCGGGGGGATTTTTTTGGCGGGCATTCAAGAAGCGATTGTGGTGAGTATGGGAACGGGAACTTCTCTGGTTGAAGCCAAAGGTTCGAATGTGCGGCACATTATCGGTTCAGGCGTGGGTGGGGGCACTTTGCTAGGGTTGGCTGACAGATTGATTAATGTGAGCGATTTTGACACTATAAATGAACTCTCACAGTCAGGCAAGCTTGAGAATGTCGATCTGACAGTAGGAGATTTGACTCAAAAAGAAATTCCAGGTCTGACTCCCAGTACTACGGCATCAAATTTCGGAAAGCTGGCTGGACTGAGGGAGCCTGAGGATCTTGCAGCAGGCATCGTGAACCTGGTGTTCCAATCCGTTGGCACAGCAGCGGTTCTGGCAGCAAGACTGTGCCAGTTGAACACGATTGTGGTTACCGGCAATTTGACGCGCATAAGACTTGGCAGGCAGATCCTTGAGAATTTTTCTCAATTGTATGGTGTCAACTTCCTGATACCTGATCAAGCGGAGTATGCTACTGCAATTGGAGCCGCCTTGCAGGGTTGCAAAATAACCTGAAATTTAAATTGCGCTAAAATATAGACCATGCAACACTTTTTCCTTGAACCAGAATCGATACAAGATGGGATTGTGACCTTCCCGGAAGCCGTCTCGCGTCAGATCAAGAATGTCTTACGGCTCAAGCTCAAATCCGATGCTGTAATTGTGCTGGATAACTCGGGTTGGGAGTACCTGGTGCAGCTCACCGGAAATAAGGGACAAAACGTGATCGGTGAGATCACAGGCAAACAGCTTGGCAGACCAGAGCCGGCAGTGGGACTGCGCTTGTGCTACAGCCTGACACGCCGCGAAAAGATGGAGACGATCCTGCAAAAGGCAACCGAAATTGGCGCAAGCAGTTTTCAACCATATACCTCCTCCCGCAGCCTGGTGCAGGACCACCGGCAAAATAGCGCCCGCCAGGAACGTTTAAGCGCGATCATGCGCGAAGCCGCGGAGCAATCGATGCGCTCCAAGCTGCCCATACTGCAGCCTGTTCTTGCCTATGAAGAGATGCTAAAAGCAGCCGAGGGATGCGCGGTGAAACTGATAGCCTGGGAGAGCACGGCGATCGTCAGCCAGGTTTGTCCGGAGATGTTAAGCGTTGGTGATAACGAAAAACCTGAGATTGCTTTATTGATCGGACCTGAAGGCGGTTTTAGTGCTGAGGAAGTTGCCATGGCAGAAAAATACGGCTTTCAACAGATCTCGCTGGGCACGAACATTTTGCGTATGGAAACAGCCTGCATCGCTGGCTGCGCCATCATCCGGCATCTTTGCCGTTAGTCAACATCAAAAAAGTAAGTTTCGGTTAGGCAGCAGGTTTCTCAGTCGGTTGGCTGAGAGTTTTCCCCCACCCAGGTTCCGTCCTAATTCATCCCGAACGATAACGACCGATCCCATTTTCAACCCTTTGAAGTCGAGGTTTCGCAGATCCTGCCCTGAGAGCCAGTGCGGGATTTTTTCTGCAGGAATTACCCAGATGTTGTTTGCAAAAAGGTTTCCGAAACGGTTAATAAGATCGACTGAAAGCGCGAGTTTCCCATGGAAAACCTTGCCAAATGGCATTCCCAGGCTGTGGAAGGGCAGCGTTTGGAAGTTTTCGATATAGGCTTTTGGGATCAGGTGCAAGCTATCGCCGCGTTGATGGAGAATGAGTCCGTTGTGTGAGAGTTGGTGGATCAAGTTAATGCTGTAAAGATCCTCAATTTGTGCATCGAACAATGCCAATTGTTTGGGTGTAACTTGAACAAAACCCGTTGCGGAAAACGGACGGGATGGTGGTTGGTTGGCATCAGAAGAAAAATCAGCCAGTTTGGTAAGCCGGACCGCGTAGAAGCCATTCGTTTCGAAAACCTGAGGCCAAACCCGCCAGCTATTTTCCAATGTTGGGTGAAAGGTCTCATCCTGGAAGGCGGTTAAGCCTGGCACTTGGGGAATACCGAGTGGAACGGTGTCAACCTGGAAGGCTTTTGGAGCGAGATCAAGCAGGGCGTTCACCACGGCTTCGTCTTCCTCGGGCGCAAGTGTGCAAGTGGAATAGACCAATTCTCCCCCGGGTTTCAAAGCTTTGGCAGCAGAAATCAGTAACGCTAATTGTCTTTGGGCAAGGCGTCCGCGTTCATCGGCAGTGATCGGTCGGGGTGGGTGAGAAGCCGATACGCGCAGGCTTTCCATGCTGCAAGGCGCATCCAACAGGATGCGATCGAATGTATGGGGGAACCAGTCTCCAAGGCGTTCGCCGGCAAAGTTAGAGATCATGGTGTTGGCTGTGCCCCAGATCTGCAGGACTGTTCGCAGAGCAGAAAGACGCGAGGCGGATGAGTCGTTGGCAATGACAAAGTCCCGGTCGAGATTGTGATCAACCAGTTGGGTCGTTTTGCCGCCTGGGGAGGCGGCCATGTCCAGCATGAGCTTGGGAGTAAATGATTTCGAGAAAAGTGAAACCGGCAATATGGAAGCGGCATCCTGGACATAGTAATACCCAAGGCGGTGTTCGAGGGTCTGACCGGGAGGTGTCTGGCTGGAGATGACCTGCCTGGAAGTGGTGGAGAAGGGGATGGGTGACGTTTGCCACTCGTATCGACTGGCCCAGATTTCAAGATCCTGATCAGGATCGGCAGATTTCAGCAGATTTACACGTACTGCGGATGGCGCGGATGTCATAGCAGCAACAAGCAACTGCTGGTAATCAGTGGGCGAGAGATAAGACCGGTAGCGTTCGACCGCTGATTGAATTGCGGGTGGGAGAAGGTTGTTGGTGTCAGTCATGTTTCTGGATGAAGAAAATGAGCTCATTGCCTGCAATGTCGGTATTGAGTTGCCAGGGTTGACCTTCGATAGCTTTTTGAATTAGGCTCGTGTGGTACGTTTCGAGGGAATGATGCCCCGCCAGGTCGCGGCTTGGCAGGCTGACCACCAGCCATTTGACGTTCAATCCCCTTAAGAGTTCGCGGTTACTGCCTGGACGGCGCTTCTCAAGGCGGTGCGCTTCCTTGAAGAAGAAGGCACAATCTGCTTTTTGGTCAGGAATTTCAGTCAGGATGTCCTGGTGGATTGCCTGAGCTTGTGGATAGAAATACCGAAAGAAGGTTTGCAGAAAGTCCAGGCGGGGTTGGTGAATGTCGTAAGCGAGAAACCGGGTTGATGGCGGAAGATTCATCCATGGCAGTCCGAGTGGGTCCAAAGCGCAGGCGAGATCAAGGATGGATCCAGGAATGCCTGTTCTGGCAAAAATTTTCTCGTAGAAATTTTCGAGATAGGGCAAGCGTTCACGGCTGGAGGCATGGCGGCGCATTTTATCCGTACACCAGGTTTGCAAGGTTTCATGTGATGGAATCTGGTTTTGTAATTCGTGAAGGGCTTTAGTTTCAACTGGATAATTGATGTCTTCAAGATATGGTGCCATGATGTTGTGCAGGGACTTACGGAAGTTGTCTTCGAGCTCCTTGCGGGAGGTGCTATGCTGGCTTTCGTAGGCAAGAATGTCCTGCAATGTGGTGAGTGGAATTTGGAGGTCGCGGTATTTGCGGGAGGTTTCCACTGCCTGGATGAGTGAATCGAGAAAAGACTGTTCAAAGATCATTTTGTTACCAGGAACGCTACTTCATTTGGAAAGGTGAATTCCTGGATTCTCCAGTTACGTCCAGCCACAAGCTGGTCGAATTGTGATCGATAGGTTTCCTCCATCCCTTTTTTGCGACCTCCCAGGCTGCGGAGGGGGTAAGTGATCAGGATGTGCTCTGCATTGAGATTTTCAAGGATCTTTTGCGAGAGCCCGTGTTCGATTTGCTCCAGTAACGGGAGTGTCTTCATCAAGAGAGCAAGCTGCACTGGTTGGTTGGGAAGCGCGAAGGCAAGATCCAAAATCGATGCGCTTCCATTAAAGCCAGAAACATTGAAGTAATCTGCCAGGAACTGAACCAAAGGGCTGACCACGTCGCTGGCATGATAAGTGAAGTCCTTTGCAAGGGGCATCCATGGGATGGAAAGGGGGTTCAGTCCGCAAGCGAGGTCAAGGACGGATTTCACTGGACTAATGGAAGCAAGTGTTATCTGGAAAAAGGTTGGTAAAACCTCCAGGCGTTCATAAGTGGAAGCATGCAGGCGCATCATTCCGAGACTGGTGGATTTCAATTCAACCAGATCAATTGGATCCAAGGATTGAAATTTAATAAGCCATTGCGTATAGTCTATTTTTGGTGCGAGATATGCTCCTGTCAATTGGTGCAGGCGCGTTCGAGCGGACTGGATGATGTCCTGCTTGCTTCTGTATTTTTTTGATTCTTCTCTGGTGATCCGCGAAACGAGCGTGCCAGCCAGCTGGGCATACTTTGCTGAATGGGTTACCTGATCGATCAGATCCTGATCTTCTTCATTTTCAGGCATTTGGGCTTTTCAACCTTTCGATCAGGCGGGTCATAAAACGCAGGTTGTGCTTGGTGGCGAGGCGCATGTAAGACGTATCGCGCATGCGATAGAGGTGGAAAAGATAGCCCATGGAGTAATCCCGGCAGCATTCACAGTCGCAATCTGGTGAGATCGGACCTGCATCGCGGAAATTGTCTTCCGTGTTGATGTAGCGGAATTTGAGCCAGCGACCATCCGGTGTGAGATCAGCATCCGCTTCGGACCAGGTGTAGAGTCGCCCATGGCGCGCGTCCCGCGTGGGAAGGGCACAGTCGAACATTTCGTAGCCCAATCGGAAGCTGGTGACAATTCCAGCCGGGTGACCGATGCCAAGCGCGTGGATGGGATATTCCCACGGAATAAGTGAGCGTGTGTATTCCAGAATGTCCGTGATCAGGTTGGACTCTTCGTCCAACGGCCAGCCGCCAAAACCGAAGCCGTCGAAGCCAATCTCAAGCAAGCCTTCTGCACAGCGGCGGCGCAGATCCAATTCAGCGCCACCCTGGATGACCGCAAAAAGAAGCGGGCGGTCTTCATTGGACCATTTTCTGGATTTGAGCTGCGCCAGGTAGCTTGCTTTGGCTCTGGCGGCCCAGGCGAGCGTGCGGCTGACGGAGGCCTCTTGTTCTGCCCGGCTGGCAGTAACATGGGTGCAGTCGTCCAGGCTGACGAGGATATCTGAGCCATAGCCCATTTGAAGCTGGATGCTTTTTTCCGGAGTAAGCAGCAGTTTTCTGGAAGAACCTTCCGGGTAAAACACGATTCCTTTTTCGGTCAGGCTGCCAAATTTTGCATTCTGGCGGATGAGAGAGTAGGCTTGAAAACCACCTGAGTCGGTCATGATCAAACCCTTCCAGGCTGCCATCTCGTGCAGACCTCCCAGGCTTGAGATGAGCGAGGAACCCGGTTTTTGCATCAGATGAAAGGCGTTCATCATCAGGATTGGCAAGCCGACTTCGCGCAGATCAGAGGATGTCAGGCTGCGAACGTAGCCGTAGGTCGCATCCGGCATAAAAACCGGCAATTCCAGCGACTTTCCACGCACAGTAAGTGATCTTATGGAGCTCAAAACCGCCTCCGTTGAGGTCGGTCCATGATAAGGATAAATTCCGCTTTTCTCCCTTGGACCTGGGCTGCAATATCCTGGACTGTTCCAATGTAGGTAGCTTCAGAGGGAAGGGTCAGATCGAGAGCAAGAAAAATCTGTTGTTGCCGGCCAAAAGTCGTACTCACTTCAGCAAGTAATTTAGTTAAGCGATATGGGGTGTCCATCAGAATGATGGGATATTCAGAAAGTTTGTGTTTTTGCAGGACAGCTAAACGCTGCTCGGTTTTTGGCGGAAGAAATCCGAGGAAAGTGAAGTTTTCCATGTCGAACGGGCAGAGCGAAAGCGCCGCCATAAGAGAAGAGGCGCCAGGCACGGGCACAACCTGTATGCGCATGTCAGACATCAACTTCAGCAGCTGCTTGCCCGGATCAGAAAAAACAGGCGTGCCGCAATCGGAGATTAGCGCCATATTTTTGCCGTTCATCAGATCGATCAGCACTTCCTGGATCATCTCGCTCTCGTTGTGTTCGTTTAGTTCGATTAATGGCTTGCCTGCGATATCCAATTGTTTCAACAGCCGCGAACCGTCTCTGCGTTCCTCGCAAATTACAGCGTCAACAAACCTGAGGGTTTCAATCGCCCTCAAGGTGATGTCCTGCGGGTTGCCGATTGGGGTGGCGACAATAAATAACTTTCCAAACTGTTTTGGGTCTGTCATAATCCTTCTCTTATCTGTTCTAAGATTATAAAGCATAGGAAATGCCTGGCTCAAACAGCTTTCGATTTATGACATTTGTACTTTTCATGGGAATAAGCAGTTTTTGTGCCGATAATCTATTGGACTAGTAGCCATCCATAGCTATTCGCTTGCACGAGTTGTGGCATAATTGGGGAGATTAACCTGGAGCGATATGAGAAAACTAAGCAAATTATCAAAAGTATCTTTGTTACTCGCGGTTCTGTTTGGGATCGATAAAATCCTTGGCGTCGCACGCCAAATGGTCATCTTAGGGCAATTTGAGATTTCAGCTGAGTTGGACGTTTTCAATGCTGCGAACAACTTGCCTGATATGCTTTTCATGCTGATCTCTGGTGGGGCATTAGCGATTGCTTTCATCCCGGTACTGAGCGAGGTGCTTTCCAAAGAGGGACGAAGTAAAGCCTGGGATCTCTTCTCGAACATCCTCAACATAGCTTTTTTGTTTACGGCAATAGCTGCCGTTGTGATCGCGATCTTTGCCCGCCCATTGGTGACCAGCCAACTTGGGATTGCGCCCGGTTTTTCCCCAGCTCAAACCGTGGATACCATCCGGCTCTTACGCCTAAACCTGATCTCAACGTTAATTTTCTCGTTGAGTGGTCTGGCAATGGCGGGTTTGCAGGCTAATCAGCATTTTCTGCTGCCGGCTTTGGCTCCGATTTTGTATGATCTTGGTCAGATTTTTGGAGCACTTGTATTGGCACCGACTGAACCGTTGAAATTGGGACCAATCAGCCTTCCAGCCATGGGTTTTGGCGTGGATGGGTTGGTTTATGGTGTGATCATCGGAGCATTATTACACTTGTTGATCCAGGTGCCCGGTCTCATAAAGTACCAGTTCCGTTGGCGACCCAAGGTGGATTTCAAAGATCCAAACACACGCAAAGTCTTGCGGTTAATGGGTCCGCGCCTGTTGAGCATGCTTTTTATTCAACTAATTTTCCTGGCACAGGATAATTTTGCATCGGACTTGCCTGAGGGATCCATTTCTGTATTGACGATAGGCTGGTGGATCATGCAGGTTCCACAAACCCTGATTGGCACATCGATCGCGACTGCGATTCTACCAACGCTTTCGGAGATGTTTGGTAACAAGCAATTTGATGCGATGAAGCTGAAAATTGAAAGTGCCGCGAGAGTGATGCTGACGCTGACTGTTCCAATTGCCATAATTGCAGGTATGGTCTTGGTTCCAGTGATTCGGTTCCTGCCCGGAGTAGATGAAACTGCCACGATGCGGGTGGTAAATGCCAGCCGGGTTTTCCTTGTGGGGATTGTGGGACACTCGCTGGTGGAGTTATTTGTGCGTTCTTTTTACTCGCTGCAGAAGCCACGCGTTCCCCTGCTGGGATCGGCATTTACACTTGTGGTATTCGTAATACTGGGGATTGCGCTTTCTCCGACTCTTGAGGCGGTTGGTATTGCTTCAGCTAACACGATTGCTTACACACTGCAGGCAATCCTGCTACTGGTGCTGCTGAATAAGGTCATGCCTGGTCCAATAAAAATAGGCAGCTCCACCTTGAAAAGCCTATTAGCTGCGGCTATTGGAGGCGCAGCCGCGTTTGCTGTGATTAATTGGGCACCAGGATTGGCAGGAACGCTGGTTGGGGCGGTTGCGGCGTTTGGTTTGGGAATAGTTCTCGCAGGCCTGGTTCTGCGCAAAGATCTGCGCGAGATTACAGAACTTTAAGAAAAGGTATAATCTGGGTTTATGGACAACAATTCATTAGAAGAAAAATCACTCTCTGAAGAGAGTTTTGTTAAGAAATTGCCAGAGACTGAAATAACTGAGAACGAAGCTGCCAGTCTGGAAGCTGATCTTGAAACCTCGCAACCGGAAACTCCCGAACAAAAACCGCGCAAAAAACGAGGCGGCCGATGGGTCTGGCTGGGAATAATGATTTTCGTGCTCCTGATTGTGGCTGGAGTGTTTTTAGGCTACCGCAACGGCGTTCAACGGCGACTGGCAAATGAAAAAGCGCTTCTGATGGAGCAAATTGCGCTGCAACTGGAATTGACTTATAAGGACATGGATGCCGGCCGCTACGAAAATGCCAAGGTACGCCTGGATTACATCATAGAAAAGTATCCGGATTTTCCAGGTATTGCTGACTTGATGATTCAGGTGATGGGAAAGTTGAACGAGCCTAGTCCCACCCCGACGCAAGTTGTGATTGCGACAGTGGAACCAGGGGTAACTGTCACACCTGATCTACGTGGAGCGGAAGAAAAGTATGCCCAGTTGACCCAACACATTGCCAACCAGGAATGGGATTTGGCAGTTCAAACTGTGCAGTCGCTAAAAGAGAGCAACTTTGATTACCGTACTATCGAAGTTGATGGACTGTATTTTATTGCCCTGCGCAATCGCGGTATTCAACGAATTTGGGCTGGCGAATTGGAACAGGGCATGTACGATCTTTCAGTAGCTGCTGAGCTTGGAGCTTTGGACTCTCAGGCCGCGGGAGCTGAAAGCTGGGCAACAACTTACCTGACCGGTGCCAGTTATTGGGACGTAAATTGGCCGGGAGCAGTTGAAATCTTTGGGCAACTCTATGCCCAGATGCCTTATTTCTCTGACTCAACCGGGATGACAGTAGCTGAACGTTACCGGGTGGCACTCTATCGATTGGGAGATATGTTTGCCGCACAGGGAGACTACTGCACTGCCAGTTCCTACTACAGACAATCGCTGGCTGTCGGAGTCAACCTGGATATCCAGGTAACCGCAACTGCCTACGCAGAAGCTTGTTCCAACCCTGTGACCACACCAGAACCGCCGGCGGATGTAACCCCAACGCCACCTGACATAACCCCAACTCCACCTGACATAACCCCAACACCACCTGACGCGACTGAAAATCCTCAGCCAACGGAAGAACTGACTGTTACACCTTAAAATTTGACCTCCAGAAGTGGAGGTTATTTTTTTAACTGCTCACCAATAATGTCGTATTCTGTAGTGTTGGTGACGCGGATAGAAACCAGCTCACCTTCTTCAGCAATGCCAGAAGCAATAGCCAGTCCATCGATTTCAGGCGCATCCCGGTAGGTGCGGCCCACCAGCAGGTGCTCATCAGGATTTACCCCTTCCACTAACATTTCAAAATTTTTTCCCCGCAGTTTTTTGAGCCTTGAGAGCGAAATGCCAGCCTGGATTTCCATCAGTTCTGCCTTGCGAGCTTCCTTGACTTCCATTGGGATCGGATCGCCAAGGTCGTAGGAGGAGGTATCAACTTCGGGCGAGTAGGTAAAGACCCCCAGGTGATCGAATTCAGTATCCTGGATGAAATCCCGTAAGATCTCAAAACTCTTGTCACTTTCGTTAGGATATCCAACGATCATGGTAGTGCGAACGACCAGATTGGGGATCAGGCGGCGCATTTTGGTAATGGTTTCTGTAACCCATTCCACATTGGAAGGACGTGACATAGCTCTGAGAACGGTTGGATCGGCATGCTGGAGGGGCATGTCCAGGTAGGGTAAGAGCTGGTTTTTGGCTGCCATCAGTTCGATCAGTTTGTCAGTTACCATTCCCGGATAGGTATAGAGCAAGCGTACCCATGGAATGTGTGGAATCTTTGGCAGTAATTCGGACAGAAGGTCCGCAAGGGCGTCACTTTCACCCCGGTCCAGCCCGTAGGCAGTCACATCCTGGGCGATCAGGTTAAGCTCTTTTACACCTGCGTCTTGCAAAGAGAGCGCATCTCTAATAACAGCTTCTCTTGGGCGGCTGACCAATGGTCCTTTTATCAAGGGTATGGCACAAAAGGCGCATGTTCGGTGGCAGCCGTCCGCAATTTTGAGATAGCTGCTTCCGCCCTGGATAATTGTGTTAGAGAGATTATCATCCACCATAAGTTTGGTGTATGCGGGCAAGGTGTTTTGTTTTGGTCTGCCAGACTCTGACAGGTCATCAAGGAGCAGTAAAACATCCTGGAGGTTCCTGGTTCCCACCAAGCCATCCAAGGATGGGAATTGTTGGTACAACTCTGCATTCAAGCGCTGGGAAAGGCAGCCGCTGGCAACAATGTATTGTCCTTTCCGGCGATTTTTTAGCGCGTCCGCAATTATTCCCTGGGATTCGACACGGGCATCGTGAATGAAACCGCAAGTGTTGATGATGACAAATTTGGCGTCCCTCATGGAACGAGCGTGTTTGTATCCCGCTGACGTAAGGATCTGGCTCATGACGTTGGAATCGACCAGGTTTTTGGCGCAGCCAAGATTAATCATGAAAATGCTGTCATTTTGAATTGGAGTCAATGCTAAGTTCTCCGATCAGGGGGTTGGGGTAGGCTGCATGTCAGGAGAGGTAATTGGGAATTCCTGAACGCCGTCTATGGTGAAAATGATGCGCGCGGCTGTTCCAAGGCGGTCGCTGAGGGGGTCAAGCCTGGTCTGATTGTGTACGATCTCCAGCGCGATAATATTTCCTGTTTCCAGTTCAAGCGATTCCTGCGCGGTGAAAGATTGCACCTCGCCATCAGATAACCTTCCTTCAAAGATAACTTTGCCATCACTTTTGATTCGCAGCCAGACATTTTGGCGTGCCAACAAGACAATCTCGATTGGATCGTCGGAAACAATGCCCGTGAAAAAAGGAGTTACAGTTGGGAGCGCCAAGGTATCTTGATCTGAAGTTGGTTCCAAGGAGGTTGGAGTGTGCTCGGTTGGCCCAGAGAGGAGCATCTCAGCCACTGCCGGAAGTGTGCCCGTAGTTTGAGGGGTTTGCGTGGTTTCCGACATGCGCGCGATTCCCCAAATGAGGAAACCAAGGATTCCGAGAATCAACAACGTTCCAAAAAAGAGGTCCAACGTAAAAAATCGTTTCAATGTTACCAAAATTGGCGACACCACTCTGCCTGGTTTTCGTTTGTGGCGTTTTGTGGCGTTGGTTTCAATACGGCGCTTTTGAAGCGCGTCAGCGTAGCGGATCATGATCGATTCAACATCCAGGTTCAGGAACCTTGCATAGGTCTGTAACAGCCCTTTGTATTGCATCGGATTCATCATTGATTTGAGATCCCCGCGTTCAAGAGCCTGGATCTGAGCTTTTGGGATATGGATCTGTTCCTGGATGACGTCCCAGCCGATGTTTAAATAACGGCGCCTGGCAGACAGGTCACGACCGATCGCCTCAAGGATTTTGCCGTGTTCTGTTTCGGAGCTGGTTGTGTCGACAATTTCCGCTGTTGGTTCAGGCGCGGTTACGAGGGGTTTTCGTTCGACTTTTGGGAAGCTCACGGCTTCAGGTTTTTCCTGGATGACCGGCATCTCCGGAGCAGACTCCTGGGGAGGCGAAGATGTTGGGCTAGCTGTAATATCAGGCTCAATTTTATCGACACCAAGATATTGGGCATAAAGTTTGAGAAAGCCTTTGGTTTGGGTCGAAGAACTTAATTCCGAATAGGCATCATCCTCCAGGTCCTGAAGGATGGAGAGGCGTATGCGAGTATCACTGGCTATTTGTTCCAGCGGGATGTTTCGTTCTTCGCGGATCTTTTTAAGTTCCGAACCTTTGAAATCTTGCATGGGGTGATTGTAACAAAAAACCGACCTGCCAGAAGAAGCAGGTCGGTACCCTTGTTTATCAATTTATCCGCCTATGCTTCTGCAGCATCTTGTTCGACTGGAATGTCCTCAGCAACAATTTCGTGGACTGGTTCTGGAACGATTACAGGTTCAGGCACAACTACTTTGCGTACTTCGCCTTCGCGGTGGATGATCACTTTGATCTCGGGAACGAGATCGAGCGTGAGATTTACGGGGATGTCATATTCACCGAGATTGCGGATGGGTTCCATGACCAATTGGTGCCGGACAACTTCGATGTCTTTCACCTCTTTGATTTTTTCAATGATCATCTGAGCAGAAACTGAACCGTAGAGTTTGCCAGTTTCACCCGCTTTGACCGGGAATCGAAGTTCGAGACCCTGCAGGATCTCAGCAACACCCTTGAGCTCATTGTTGAGCACAGCACGGCGTTCGGAAGCTTTTTTGCCGATGGATTCGGCCATCTTGATGGAATTGGGAGTGGCGGGGATGGCAAAACCCTGTGGGATCAGGAAATTGCGTCCGTAACCATTGGCGACTTTTTTTACATCGCCAGCACGACCTAATTTGTAGACGTCTTTGAGAAGTAATACTTTCATGTTCAAGCCCTTTCTGACTTAGTATGATTATTTTCGGATGAAGGGTACAACACCCGAGCCGAACTATATTACCACGTTTTATTGTTTTGTGAAGAGAAGTGTGAATAGAAGATTTTTTGGTCTTGGTCGTTATTTTGCATTGGAGGCGCTTTCGGGAAGGACCTATTGTCAAGGCAATTTAGAAATGACCTGTTCGATTGAAAAAGTGTTCAGTACAGGTTTGCCATTTATCTTTTTCCATAGGTCCTCCAAGGATGGCCATAAGGAGG
>Ga0116164_10000404_pt1 | contig 38531 bp, 40 predicted proteins | sample AD_UKC109_MetaG_FD_89888 | JGI IMG/M metagenome (GOLD analysis project Ga0116164, IMG submission 89888) | Active sludge microbial communities of municipal wastewater-treating anaerobic digesters from Hong Kong - AD_UKC109_MetaG | ecosystem: Engineered > Bioreactor > Anaerobic > Digestate... | reverse complement strand
CGAAATGATTTTGGACATTGGGCCGTCTAGTGGTGCTTTTATTGCTGGCACACTTCAACTAGCTGGTACCGTGATTTGGAACGGGGCAATGGGCGTGACCGAGACAAAGGGCACTCAGGGACCTATTGGCCCAACAGCACAAGGAACCGAACTTATCATGGAAGCAATAACCGGTCAGTTTGGAAACAGGCCCTTTAGTCTGGTAGGAGGAGGTGATACGGTGGGCTTTATAGAAGCACGCGGTCTAGTAGGAAGTTTTAACCATGTATCGACAGGCGGCGGCGCAAGCCTAGAGTTATTGTCTGGACGTATTTTACCAGGGGTTGCTGCACTACAAGATAAAGGAAAAACCAAAGATGGAGGCAGCCAACATGCTTAGGCGCACACTCGTTGTCGGCAACTGGAAAATGAATCTTACGACCCAACAATCGAGCCTTCTTTTACGGCGTCTACAGCAGAATATACAAGGACATAGGGCGGTGGAAGTAGTGCTAGCGCCGAGTATGCTTGCCTTGCAGCCGCTTAGCGTAGAAATAGACCGTCGCAAGTTTAAGCTCGCTGCCCAAAATGCCTACTTTAAAGACGAGGGCGGTTTTACCGGAGAGGTGAGCTTTGCCATGTTGCGCGGCATAGTTAGTTATGCCATCATTGGACATTCGGCACGTCGCTTGTATTTTGGCGAGACGCTTGACGATGTCACCCAAAAAGTAGAAGCAGCCGTTCGTAACGATATAACGCCAATCTTGTGCGTAGGTGAGACAAAGCGAGAGCGTGACGCTCGAGAAACTAAGCGAGTCATTTGTGACCAAGTAGTTAGTGCGCTGGCCAACCTCACTAGTGCTGAGATTGATTCGGTAGTCATTGCTTATGAACCAATCTGGGCTATATCGGCCTATGGTGGTGCAGTAGCAAAGCCCAGCGATGTTACCACTGTCGTCGAATATATCCGGCTTCAAATAAGAGAGCTGTACGGTAAACTTGCCGCAGAACGAGTGCGAGTGCTGTACGGAGGCAGTGTAGATGCCCATGACGTCAAGGGATTCTTGTCGATAAAGGGCATCGACGGTGTTCTTGTTGGAGCGGCCAGTATTAGCGCAAATAAATTTGTAAATATTGTCTCGGCTGCATATCAAACACACACGGAGGTGCAGTAAAATGCAAGACGAAAACCAGGCTCCAAAGACCATGGATATTCACCCGGCTGGTACAAATCCCGCTTCTCTGACAAGCCGACCAGTCATTGTTGCCAATCGTCCTATGGCTGCCGACCCAATGCTTCATGTAAGTAACGATGACGCTACGGCAAATCCTTCTAGCGAAGCGTCCGAAGGCACTAAAATAGCGTCAAGTCGACATTCGAGGACTATTGACCCACTTTCAACAGCTGCTCATTCACAGCGGGTATCTGCCGCCGAGCCCGATGCTACTGCTGCGCAACCAACGGATACTGAACCAACAGAGGGAGATAGAACACTTCCAAAGTCTGACACACCATCAACAGCTTCAGAGCAACCACTTCTTGCCGATTCTGAATCAGTCCCTGCAGATCCTCGGTCTTCTCGAGCGCCTGTCGATTCGACTACTGCCGATCCCACAGTAGACACCGATGATGACCAGCTAGCAGACGATGAAGACGACACCCATATTGACCAGATTGCTGGTGACACCATGCTGCAAGAAAAAACTGCAGAGCAACTTCGTAGGGAGCAGCTAGAGCAGTTGACTCAAAAGGGCACTTATGCGCTGCCAATATATACAGCTCGTCGGCGTCGCAAATCTATTATTGTAGGATCGATTGTGGGCGCACTTTTGATTGTAATGCTGCTGAACCTGCTTATGGATATGCAGCTGTTTGAGTTGCCTCTGCCCCATACAAACCTACTCGCCCCCTAGCAAAGAGTACAAACTACAGCAGAAATCCAACTAATGGTTTGCTAAAATAGTCAGGTGAGCAAACATCTCTTAGCGGGACTGAACCCTGAACAGAAGCGAGCGGTTGAAACTACCGAAGGGCCACTGCTTATTCAGGCCGGAGCAGGAAGTGGTAAGACCAAGACCTTGACACACCGCATCGCTTATCTTATTGCAACGCAACGGGCTACCCCCTATAGTATCCTTGCAGTTACCTTTACTAACAAAGCGGCGCGAGAAATGCGTAGCCGGGTGTGGCAACTTATGTCCGGGCAGGAAGGAGCCGACGATACTCCTAGGACATTTATGCCTTATATGGGGACCTTTCATTCTTTTTGCGTGCGGCTACTCCGCGAAGATGGCGCCTATGTTGGCATACCCCGAACATTTGTAATTTTTGACGAAGCTGACAAGCTCGCCACTATTAAGAGTATTTGTAAGGGACTTCAGATAGACGAAAAAACTTTTCCTCCGCGGGTTATTGCTAGCCTGATTAGCAGTGCCAAAAACGAAATGATAAGCCCCGAAGAATACACTGATACTGCTCGAGGGCCTGCAGCGCAGGCTGTAGCCGAAGTTTTTCCGCGCTACCAAAGTGCGCTGCATGACGCTAAAGCAGTAGACTTTGACGATTTGATTAGCAAGAGTGTTGAACTATTGCAAACACACCTAAAGGTTAAAGACAAGTGGCGAACCCAATTTAGCCACATCATGATAGACGAATACCAAGACACTAATGCCGCCCAATATAAACTTATTCGTTTGCTGGTTGGTAGTCACCATAATATTGCGGTGGTGGGTGATGATTGGCAATCAATTTACAGTTGGCGAGGGGCAGATTTTCGCAACATTCTTAAATTTGAAAATGACTACCCAGACTGCACAGTCATAAAGCTTGAGCAAAACTATCGTAGCACCCGGCATATCCTCGAAGCGGCTCATGGAGTGATTGTTCGCAATACTCAGCGCAGTGATAAGCAGTTGTGGACGCAAGCAGGCGAAGGTTTACCGGTGCAGATTCGCCAGGTGGTCAACGAACGGGTCGAGGCCGAAACGGTTGTTCGCATTGTTAGGCAGTGCATTGAGCAGCAAAATCGTACTTACGGTGATATTGCCGTGTTGTATCGCACCAATGCGCAGAGCCGTGTCATGGAAGAAGTACTGATGCAGCGAGCCATTCCGTACCGCATTGTCGGAGGCGTGCGATTCTATGACCGCAAAGAAATTAAAGACCTGTTAGCGTATGTGCGACTTATTTATCAACCTGATGACCGAGCAAGTTTTGAACGCATCGTCAACGTTCCGACGCGCGGTATCGGCGCCAAAAGTCTTCAGGCTTTCTTGGCCTACATTGATAGTAATGGGCTAACCGTTGAACAAGGCTTAGTAGACATACGCCAGGTCTCTGGTATAGCACCACGTGCGCGAAGCGCCATTGCTGATTTGCATGGGTTATTTGTGGCGCTTCGTGAGGTGAGTGATACAGTCATGCCTGAAGTGCTGCTAGATACACTGATTAGACGTATCGGCTATATGAACTTTCTCGACGACAAAACACCCCAAGCCGAAAGCCGCCAAGAGAACGTGCGTGAACTTTTGAGTGTTGCTCGAGGCTACCAAGAGGCTGGTCTCGGTAACTTTCTCGAGGAAATTGCGCTCATGAGCGATCTTGATACTGCTAACTTTGGCGACAATGCCGTTACCCTTATGACGCTGCATGCGGCCAAGGGGTTAGAATTTCCGGTTGTCTGTATGATAGGACTCGAGGAGTCAATTTTCCCTCACAGTCGGGCGCTATATGACCAACACGAGATGGAAGAGGAGCGTCGATTATGTTACGTGGGCATGACAAGGGCTCGAGAAGAACTGTACATGATTCACGCCGTAACCCGTGCTTTATATGGGGGTATTCAGCACAATATACCCAGCCGTTTCCTAGGTGAAATCAGCGCCGCTAATAGCCAGCAAGAAGCTGTAATGCCTAACTTTTCTGGTACTAATTTTAATTTATTTGACGACAGTGGCGTCTCGCAACAGATGAGCTTAGATAGGGATTTTACTTCGTTAGAAGAGCCACGCTATGTAGTTGAGCTTGAGGAGGGTGATAGTGTGCGACATGCAGCCTTTGGTACAGGGACAGTAGTCGAGGTCGATGGCGATGTTGCATCTGTCTACTTTAAAGGCAAAGGCCTCAAAAAACTCAACACCGCCTTTGCCCCCCTCGAAAAATTATGAAAGCAAAAATATAGTAAACGCACTTATTTCAATAGCGACTACTAGACGAGAGTAAGATATCTTTAGACGTACTTTATGGCAAGCTTGACATAACAAACAGCCCACGCCTTACAATGAACCTAACCCTTGCTTGCTCCTAATTTGCTATACTAATAGCTATGGTTTATCGGCGAGTTGTGTCATGAAAAAAGTCGTCAAGGCTGCTCGCTCGCGGGCTGGCGCAGTCAAGCGTCATCCTTTTGGCTTGCCAGCAGTGCTGTTTGTGTCGCTGCTTTTTCTGAGCGCGGCGGCAACGCTTATTGCGCTCAAGCGTGATACTCCTCAGCTGAGCTTTAGCCCGAGCGACAACTATATTGTTCGGGTTACAGTCGATGGTGATCGCAAAACAATTCCTAGCCCGGCAAAAACAGTCGGTGAGTTCATAAAAGCAGAGAATATTCCTGTCACGAGCGACGACCGGATTGAGCCGGCCCTCGACGCCCCAATAACAGGTGATAACTTTTTGATTAATGTGTACCGTGCTGTGCCTGTTGTGGTGGTCGATAAGGGAGTAGAGCGGCATACAACCGTTGCAGCCGGCTCACCTCGGGGTGCGGTAGCGGCGGCTGGAGTAAAACTCCACAACGAAGATATTGTTATGCCAGAACCAACAATAAATTTTACCACTCAAGGTAGTTTGGCAGAGCGGTATATTGTAAGCCGCGCAGCAGAGATTAATCTCGATTTATATGGTAAGTCATACACTCTTTTTACTCGAGTAACTACCGTGGGCGAATTGTTGAAAAAGCGTGGGGTGACGCTTAGTAAAGATGACACCGTTAACCTAGCGCTCGATACGCCACTTACTGCTGGTATGAAAGTAGCGGTAGTTCGCAACGGTATACAGGTAGTGACAGTTGACGAAGATGTAGCGCCACCGGTGCGCACAGTTATTGATGTGTCACTTTCGTTCGGCAGTCAGGCAGTGCGTCAAGAAGGAAGTGCGGGTAAGGTAACGCGAACCTATGAAATCAACATTCAAAATGGCAAAGAGGTTGGAAGGCGATTGCTTCAATCAGTCACCATCAAAGAACCAGTTGAGCGAATTATCGCCAAAGGCAATACAGTCAATATTCCCGACAACAAAATTGCCGTTATGGCTGCAGCCGGAATTAGTCCAAATGATTACGCCTATGTTGATTACATATTTTCGCGTGAATCGCGTTGGAATGCGGCAGCTGTAAATGCAGGTGGGTGTAGCGGACTCGGTCAGGCCTGTCCTGGCAGCAAGCTTGCAGCGGCGTGCCCTGGATGGCAATCAGACCCGGTCTGCCAAACCAGATTCTTTAGCGGCTATGCGTCGCGCTATGGCGGTTGGCAAGGCGCGTATAATGCATGGACGACCAAACACTGGTGGTAAACTAGAGACAATGTCTAATATAACCCCCAAAAAGAATCTTGGGCAACACTGGCTGCACGACGTGGCAGTGCTTGCCGAGATTGCCGATGCAGCTACTGTTAATGTGCATGACACGGTGCTGGAGATTGGTCCAGGTCTTGGTACACTTACTTCTGTGCTACTACGCCGCGGTGCACGCGTCATTGCGGTGGAGTTCGATCGCGACCTCGCTGCTAACTTACGCCGCCGAGTCAAGGGCGGCGTATCGCTTGAGGCAATTGATAACTTAAAAATTGTCGAGTCAGACATACTGCAGTTTGACCTGCGTCAACTCCCTGCGGGCTACAAGGTGGTGGCAAACATCCCCTACTACTTAACAAGTAATCTTATCCGTATATTGTGTGAGAGCACTAATCCGTTTTCACAAGCTGCGCTGCTCATTCAAAAAGAAGTCGCCGAGCGTGTTTGTGCAAAGCCTGGCGCAATGTCGCTGCTCAGCGTTAGTGCGCAGTACTACTGCGAGGTTGAACTTGATGTATTTGTGCCGGCTCGGTTGTTTACGCCGCCACCCAAGGTGAATAGTCAGGTGCTGGTACTAACAAAGCGTCCGGAGCCACTATTCCCAGGAATCGATGAAAAACGATTTTTCCGGCTAGTACGCGCAGGGTTTAGTCAACGTCGTAAGACGCTGGTCAATGCGCTGTCAGGTGGGCTTGCAATAGATAAGCAGGATGCAGCTCGTATGGTAGCAGCTGCTGGGTTGCAGTCAAGCATCCGTGCTCAAAACCTCTCCCTCTCTGACTGGAAAACCCTGTATAACCAGCTCGATTAAAAGCGAAGCGTAGACTTAACTGTTGGCAACGATATATTTTGCTGTATCGAGCAGAGTTGGAGCGTTATAGGCGGCATCATGCGATACTACATTTTCTTCTGTTGAGGTCTGAACGAGCACACCTCCCTTGCAGTGTGCATTTATTGCCGCTTGTATGTCTGCTTGAGTGTCGCCTACCATATAAATTTGTAATAAATCTAGTCCAAAATCTTCGGCAGCTTGAAGAAGCATTTTTGGTCCGGGTTTTCGCCAATCAGTATTGTCTGGACGCTTCATTTCGCCGTTCATGTATGTTTTTAGAATATTGACACCACCAACCCTTCGCTGACAGTTTCGTCACCAACAGCTTCCTCGCGTTTTAAGAAAACGGCCTACATTAAGGCATCGGCTCACGATGACGGCAAGATGGCAAGCAATGAAGCACTATGATTTGCCGTTCGTAGCTCCGTAGGAGCGAAAAATGGTGGAGCTGGCGGGTACTGCCCCCGCGTCCGCGGAAATTGTCGATATGTCTCTACAGGCTTAGTCTATTTTATGGTCTTAGCACCCATGTATCGAAACAGACAAACAGCATGGGTGAGCAATCCTAGGCTTAGCACGGGGAATGGATAGTACCACGTGAGCGGCTAGAAATATAAAACGCTACTCTAACTATCTAGCGTCGTCAAAGGCGTTGCCTAGATATAAAACTAGGCTGTTTGAAGCGCGAACTGAGGAGCAACAAAGTTGCGAAGATCAGCAACGCGGTTCATGAATGATGTTTTTGCATCTATTCTGGTTTGCCTATAACGCTGACAAGCGACCTGCAAACAATATCGTTAATGTTCTACGTCGAGCTTAAAATTCAGCCCCATAGCTACTATTATAGCACGAAACACAAGCATTTACAAGAGCGTCAAATGAAGGTTTAAAAATTGTTGAAAAAATTGTAACAAAAATCATAGTTAATTCTCAGGTTGATAGTGCATGATGGTGACAGAAAGGAGAACCATATGAAATATAGAACTATTGTACAAAAAATAAAGGCTATCGCTGGAGCGCGTGAAGACGAATCGCAAGACGCACTTGAGGTGGTGGTCGAAAACGTCGCTGCCAATTTGACCGACTTTACTCGTCGTAGCTTTGCTGCCAAGTTACCCGAAGAACTACAGAGCGCTGCTCAAATGGTGCCAACCATTACTCACATCGACGAAGACATCATTGACCAACTAATGGAGCTAGAGGATATCGACGAGCACAAGGCCCGGCGCTATATTAAGGCGGTCTGGCAAACGCTTTGTGAGTTGTTTGACAGCGAATCGGTCGAAGATATTACCGCAGAGCTGCCACACAAAATGATAGTAACCCTTGAATCCTAAATACAGTGAAATACATCACAAAGTGCTTACCGTAAAAGGTGTATAGTAGAGGCAGGAGGTACGATACCATGTCACTAGTTGAAAAATTTCGTCACCAACGTAAATCCGAGAGCAAGGCTCGGTCCCAGCACCACAAGCATGATGGCCACAAAATGGCCGCGGTGGTAAATGAGCAACATCATCAGCGCTTACAGACACTCATTCAGATGCGCAAAGATGTCGGCCAGGCATAACGCAGTCTAACCAACCATAAACGGCCGCCCAAGGAGCGGTCGTTTTTGAGTAAGAGGTACACGCTGTTATTTGTGCCTTGATTGCAGATACTCCTCTAGCCCATGGTGAAGATGTTGTTTTCCGTTCCAGATGACGATGTTGTAGCCTTTGGGAAACTCGGCAGGATTTTCTTGGCGAAAGTCGATTGAACGCACACTTGGAGGTAGCGCAAGGCTCATATGCCTATCTGTGCCTCCATTAACTCCAAACTTATCACCCCAAACTTCCAGCTCATCTGGGTTGTTAACATCATCAAGATTGAGGCCAACAGTCTCTAATATTTTGACATCTGCTAACACGGTCTGGATAGATGTAGTCTTAGACACACCTTCAATCGCAAAATCTAAGGCAAAATTGCCTCCAAATCGAGGAGTCAAGGGCAATTTGGCCTGGGCAAATAATTCGATAGAGCGATGCTGTATGGCTGCGCGTAAATCGTATTTGCCATGAACCACTGGGACTGAATAGTCAACTGCTGCTCGCTGCTCTTGTGTCATGTTGGTGCCATTGACTATTTCCATAGTGATTTGAGGCCCACGGTCATCGAGCATGATGTCTTGTGGGTCGTGTCCTATAGTGCTCCAAAAGTCGGTTTTTGCCTGAGCGGGGTGAGGTCTAAGCGCAAACTCATCAACGAGCTGCCGAACAATACTTCTCCAGGAGTCTTTCATATCATCAGTAAAAATCGACTCATAAATGCTATAAAACGGCGCATCCCTCAAGTCTCCACCTGTATCAAACCCCCATACTTCAGCCCCACTACAATGACTCACTAGTATGTCTTTACGCAATGAGGAGTCAATATAATCAATAATATCTCGCTGCACGCGAGCTAAGCTACCTCCAGTAACCATAAATAATTTATTCCCATCCTGCAAGAATGATGAGAGTTCCTCAATCATGCCTGGTTCGGCGGGCGAGTAAACTTCTGCGATAGTCTCATCTACATCAGAAAAGGCTAGTCGGATAGAGTCGTTATAAATTATTTGTGGCTCATTGTTCATTGCAGCATGATAACAGTATTTATAAGTAATGAGTAGCGCTAGGGTCAAGACCACAGCGCTCGCAAGGCTCGCTTCTCCGTTCACTGGCGTTCGCTCCGCCAAGCCGGGGTTTTCGCCCCGCGCGAGATTGCCACCAAAGCAAAAACCCACCTAGTGGTGGGCTCTTACTTTGGTGGAGATACGGGGACTCAAACCCCGGACCTCAGCGCTGCCAGCGCTGCGCTCTAATCAACTGAGCTATATCCCCATACATTGTTAAAAGTTCACTCTACTGACCCAGAACGAATATCGTAGAAGTTGCCAAGAGCGCAACACACTATTTTCGCTGAAGGCTCCTCAACTGAGCTATATCCCACCATTGCTTTTAATATAGGTTGCATAGCAGTTTTGAACGAAATTAGTGTATACCAAAAGACATATTTTTACCAGTGTGGTACTCGGTAGGACCGTGAGGTATAATTTATCTTATGCTTATACGACTTATTAAACTTGTGGGCAATTTATATTCATGGTCCTTGCCCCAAAAGCTCCTCATTGCATACCGCGACCATGGCAGCTCAATTAGTAAGTACTTAAAATGGTTCTGGACAACTAAAACACTTGAACCAGCCCATCGGCAGCTTCGGTCAGCCGATTATCCTATTGTTGCCTTACTGCTTGGGATTTTTGCATCGAGTATTATTGCCGCTGCGTATCTTTTGACAGAGTGGGTGCGACATGCTACCCCTGGCTCTTTGCCGTTTGCACTGGCGCTCCTGTTGGCCTATCCAGTGCTCATGGCACACCTGCTTGCAGTGGCGGCATGTATGAAGCGAGGGGTGTACTTTGCTACTCACCCTAAAAAAGCTGGTCGCGAGCTCATTGCTACCATTCTTGAACGCCAAGTGCGCAAGCTACGGCATAGGCACAAGTTTACCGTCGTGGCGGTAAGTGGTTCGGTGGGCAAAACAAGCACCAAGCTCGCTGTAGCAGAACTGCTTGGTCAGACGCTGCGCGTGCAACACCAGGCCGGCAATTATAACGATCGTCTTACGGTGCCACTAGTGTTCTTTGGTCACCAGCAACCGGCACTGTTGAATGTTTTTGCTTGGTCCAGGCTCATTGGTGATGTTATTGCTCAAACCCAGCAGCCGTACCCTTACGATGTGGTTGTGGTAGAACTTGGTACCGATGGTCCGCGCCAAATGCGCGAATTTGCTTATATTAAACCAGATATCACGGTTATTACTGCCATTACCCCCGAACATATGGAGTATTTTGGCACGCTGGATGCTGTGGCAGCAGAGGAGCTTGAGGTGTTTAGCTTCAGCAAACGTGTGCTGGTAAATGCCGACGATATTGCTGGCAAATATCTGCTTGGTAAAACCTTTGATGTCTACAGTATGACTACCAACGTGGCCGAGAATTACTATGCTAAAGTTACCAGGCCTACTCTACAGGGACAGACTATTACTGTCGACATTCCCTCGGGCAAGCTGAGTGCGCACATTGCATTTGTTGGCTACCATGGTGCTAAATACGCGCTGGCAGCGACTGCGGTGGCCGATATGCTGGGATTGTCGCACGAAGATATTGCCGGTGGGCTTGTTAGGCTCACCCCCTTCCCAGGCCGCATGCAGGTGCTAAACGGCGTCAAAGATTCAATACTTATCGACGACGCATACAACGCCACGCCTATTGCCGCCAAAGCAGCACTTGATGTGCTTTATGCCGAGAAAGCACCTCAGCGTATCGCCATACTTGGCAGCATGAACGAGCTGGGCGATTATGCTCGCGAAGCGCATGTAGAAGTGGGTGACTACTGTGACGCCCACAAACTTGCCATGGTTGTGACGGTCGGAAACGATGCCAAGCGGTGGCTGGCACCCGCAGCCAAAGCTAAAGGCTGTACCGTCCATAGCTACATGAGTCCCTACGATGCTGGTAATTTTGTGCGTCAACACCTCAAAACAGGTGCCGTTGTTCTGGGCAAAGGTTCGCAAAATGGCGTGTTTGTCGAAGAAGCGCTTAAACAGCTACTAGCGCACCCGGCCGATGTTAGCAAGCTTGTCCGCCAGTCTCACAAATGGCTCCGCACCAAAGCAAAACAGTTTAACTAGAGTCGCGTAGTACAATAATACAGTGCAGATTATCGTAGACTCGGCGCCAATAGACTATTCTGATAAAGGAACTGGTAAAACTTTGGTTTTTTTGCATGGATGGAAAGACTCCAAGGCCACTTGGAAGCCACTCATGCACCATCTCGTGGATCAATATCGCTGTGTAGCGTTCGACCTCCCAAATTTTGGTGCAAGCGGGGAAAATGACGCTTGTATTACACCGAAACAATATGCTGAGCAGGTTGCTCTGGCACTCGAAAAACTCAATATTGACCACTACACTCTTGTTGGCCATTCTATGGGTGGTCAGATTGCTATGTATGGTGTTGGCGAAGGCATTTTGCGGCCCGTACATCTCATATTGATTGCTGCAGCAGGTGTGCGCCAAAAATCAGCAGCAAAAAAAGTGTTGCAGGTTGCGGCGAAATCTATAGGTGTTATGTTGCCATCCCAGGTGAAAAAGTGGTTTTATGCACTTATTGGGTCAGACTATGACCCTGGACTAAGCCCTGTGCTAAAGCGCGTAATTGCCGCTATGCTTAGCACTGATGTGACTGCGCAAGCGGCTGCCGTGAAAGTGCCAACGACATTACTCTACGGCGCCGAAGACACTGCTACGCCTCCTGCGTACGGCAAGCTACTCCACGAGCACATTGCAGGCTCACAGTACATTGAGGTCGAGTCTGCCAACCATTGGCTGCACAAGAGCGCGGCTAGCGACATAGCAACGATTGTTAAGAAAGTCGTGCAATGAAGTTTTGGTTATCTTTCTTTCACCCCAGAGCACCCATATTTCTCGTGTATATGCTACAGCAAGTGGAATATAGGGTGGCAGGGTTTCAGAAATGGGTAGATGTGCTCACTAACACAAACCATCCGCTCACATCGGTCATGAAGCGCCAAAAACTCGTTCCAACAACGAAAGCCAAGCTATTGGTCGGGCTAGGATATGGAGTCATAACGCTCTGGGTGCTCCTGTTTACGGTGTGGCTGCTGGCAGGTGGCACGCCGATGATACTTTTTGTAAGAGTAGCACTTGGTCTATTGGCGTTGCCGGTCAGCTTGATACTAACCTATTTTTTAGTGGTAGGCTTGGCCGGTTTGGTATATACGAACACAGTAGAACGCAAACGCCTGGAATATTGTCGAGAATACCTACAGACATACTCAGGAAAGGTTATTGTGGTGGCTGGTAGTTATGGCAAAACCAGCATGAAAGAACTACTTTTGGCAACGCTCAGTGCACACTGTAACGTTGCAGCTACGTCAGGCAATGGCAACACGCCTTCTGCTCACGCAGCATTTATCCGCAGCCTCGAAGGGAACGAAGACTACCTCATTTTTGAGTTAGGTGAAGGTAAACCGGGTGATGTGCGGCGGTTTGCCGAGGCGTTACGTCCTGATTACGCTGTTGTCACCGGGCTCGCACCAAACCACCTCGACCAGTACGACTCAATTGATGCACTTGCGCAAGATATGCTCTCTCTACGGCAGTATGTGCCGGCCAATGCGTTGTTTTTTGCGGGTGACTCGACAATATTGCGCGCGTATGTAGCTTCGTCAGATAGCTGTTATGACGAGCAGGGTGCTTTGAGCTGGCAGGTACAGCAGGTAGCTGTGTCGACAGAGGGAACACATTTTCGTCTGGTCAAAGGACGTGAGAAACTAGATATGAAAAGCCATCTTTTAGGTCGACACCAGATAGCTCCCATTGCTTTTGCTGTAGCCTTTGCACTTTATTGTGGTGTGCCACACCAAAAAGCTGCGCGTGCTATAGAGACCGTGTTTCCCTATGCTCATCGCATGCAACCATCAACGTTGTCTGGGGCAATACTCATAGATGACACATACAATGGCAACCTCGAGGGCATGTTGGCGGGCTTAAGGCTTTTACAAGACTTGAAGGCTGAGCGCAAGATATACATTACCCCCGGGCTAGTTGACCAAGGGGCAGAAACACAGCGTGTGCATCGACAAATTGCTGAGCAAATTGCAGCCACTCGACCAGATTGGGTGGTGCTTATGCAAAACTCGGCGACCGATATTATCACTTCAGAGCTACAAGCACTCGGCTATGGCGGAAAAGTTACATATCAAAGCGATGCGTTGAGATTCTACCAAAATCTTAGTCAGTTCGTGCGAGCAGGCGATATAGTAATGATGCAGAACGATTGGACAGATAATTACCACTAGCAGGGTATACTAGAGAGATGAAAACAGTCGCTGTCTTTTTTGGTGGACGTTCTACCGAACACGATATATCAATTATTACTGCGCTAACCAGTATTATAAAACCACTCGAACTCACGGGTTTGTATAGGGTACTACCAGTGTATATCGACCGTAGTGGTAACTGGTACTGCGACGAACGTTTAAGTCATATTTCATTTTTTAGGTCGAAACAATTTGAAAAAAACCTATCCCAGGTAAAACCAATAGGGGTAAAACTTTCAAATGGGCTTACGCTGCTTATGACGAGTCGAATCAAACAACGAGAAATCAGAGTCGATGTTGCATTTCCGGCGATGCATGGAACGTATGGTGAAGACGGGAGTCTAATGGGCTTGCTTGAAATGGCGGGCGTACCGTATGTTGGGTGCAATTTGGCAGCGAGTGTAATCGCCATGGACAAAGTGCTTGCTAAGCAAGTTACGCAGACCGACAACATACCATCAACGCCATGGGTGTGGTGTACGGCTGCTGAAACAGCGCTGAATACCGACACAGTTATAGCGAGAGCCGAAGAGCAACTGGCGTGGCCTATGTTTGTGAAACCAGCACATCTGGGTTCGAGTATTGGTATAAGTCGTGTCACAAACAGGCTGGAGTTGCGCAATGCTCTCGAGGTCGCGACCCACTACGATGACAAAATAATTATTGAGCAAGGGGTTGCGAACCTCGTTGAGGTCACTCTGCCTATTATGGGCAATGAAGCACCCCGACCAGCACTATTGGAGCGGCCACTCACTACGGCCAAGGACTTCTTTGACTTTGACACAAAGTACCTGCAGGGTGGTAAAAAAGGTGGCAAGGCTGGTGGCAAAACAGCAGGCGCGCAGGGCTACAGCGAACTACCGGCAGATATCCCCAAAACACTCTACGACAGGGCGATTGAGGTTGGGCTGGAGGTGTACCGTTCGCTTGGTTGCAGTGGCACGGCTCGAGTGGACATGCTCATAGATAGCAAAAAAGACGAAATATATTTTAACGAAGTGAACCCTTTGCCAGGTAGTTTGTATGCACATAATTGGCGTGCCGCTGGGGTGGCAGGTGTTGAGTTGGTTGAAAAGCTTGTCACACTTGCCGAGGAACGTCATGGCATACTCGCCAAACGTACCCGTATATTTTCGAGTAGTTTTCTGCAACAGTTCTAGTACGATGCCTGGCGCTACAAACGGTATGCGCTACGCCAACTTGCTTATGCTGTACTAATTGCGACTTTTGCGCAAAAATAGTGCCATGCCAGAGTACGGAAAAGATGGCTTTCCAACAGCCACACCAAATTATGATGAGATAAACTACATCTCTGACCGACTCGGTGCGACAATACTCATCGGCCAGTATGAACCCAACTACACGATTCTCGATACACTTGAGCTCGGTACTTATCAAATTGGCGAAAAATATATGGGCATACATGACCCAGTCTGGGGCGAGTGTTTGATAGGTGATGAGCCGTACGATGCTATGCTGCTACAGCTGGCACGGACGCCACTGTTTCGCCGAGCCCAGGCAATTGAACAGCTGACGCTCGGGCCAAACTATGCCACCATGCCAAATGGCATGTACTTCTCACGCTGGCAGCATATTTGGGGCAGTCTGGCATTTGTCAGGAAAATGACTGAGGGCGATTCTCGGTTTGATCCGCGTGAGCGCATGGTACTGCAGCTCAGAACACTGTTGTCAGATGTCGGGCACACGGCCTTCTCGCACCTCGGAGATTGGCTGTTCCAGGGTACCAATGCCGGCGATGACCTCCATGACCAAGAGCTCAAAAGCCTGCTGGCGACGACCGGCATCAGTGCTATTTTGGACAAATACGGCTTTACGCTTGACGAAACAGTATTTCCAGAGGTGAAAGATTGGGTTGAGTGCCCCTCTCCAAATCTTTGCGTCGATAGGGTTGATTATGGGATGCGCGAGCTGTTGCGCTGGAGTAACCATTTCTTAAGACTGTACGAGTACAAATCCGAGCTCAGTAATCCGAAATCGCTTTTTGAAATTAATGACGATTTAGAGCTCGTTATCACCGACAAGCGGTTTGCCCAGAAGTTTGCCGCTGGCTACGGTATATTACCAACCGAGCACTGGAATCATCCTGTCCAAAATACCCAGCTCTATCTGCTTGAAAACGCGGTGAAAGGGGCACTGCTTGAGGGAGTGGCTCAGTTTGGGGAGCATCCGCGTGATGCTATGTTTGGTATTGATGCAGATTTTGAACAGTATTTTCGCACCTGGGACGTCATGCACTTTGATAAGTTACTCAGAGACATTGCGCTGTCACAGAGGTATATCTTTACCACTGCTCGGCAGTATGACCTCGCAAGAGTGTTCTATCAAGAGACTGATGCATGGAGATTTCCAGAGTTTCCGCACCCGCTTGAGTCATACTCTTGGCAGTCAAGGGAGCACGGAGGACCATACGCGCCACAGATAGAAGTCGAAGAAGCCGAAGTGGCAGCTCATGCACTGCGCACCGTTGCGGCCGGTATCCAGGTCGATTTGCCCAGAAAAAAGCCGCGCTCAATCGACCCAGTTATTAAACAAGAGCAAAAGTACCTGAGGCTGAGCGAGATAGATAGTACCTATCAGCAATATCTTGATGGGCAGCGCAAAGTTATGAGTATCTCGCACATGGCCACAATTCTTGTGCGAAGTGGAGTTGCCAAGATTGTAGCGGAGAAATACGACCAGATTCAGGCAGATTGGGAACAAGCAGTGCAGCTGCCGAGAAGCCCCCGTGCTGTCGCCGAGCGCATTGCGATGACCATGCCGTTCGCCGCCGCAAGAAGCTTTGACTCAATCTACGAATCTGACGACAGAGATATTACTAAGCGAGCCAAAAGATAGACAGGCAAAACTCTACGAGTACCTGCTATACTAACAGATATGAAACGCTACAATCCAAAAGAAATCGAACCCAAGTGGCAGCAGATATGGGACGAGCAGCAAACCTACCATGCTGACTTAGCGTCAGACAAGCCCAAGTATTTTGCGATGAGCATGTTTAACTACCCCAGTGGTCACGGCATACACATCGGTCACGCCATGAACTACACTATTAGCGATGTCATGGCGCGGTTTAAGCGCCAACAGGGCTACGAAAGCTATCACCCGGTAGGCTGGGACGCCTTTGGCTTACCGGCCGAAAACTACGCCATCAAGACCGGTGTTAGCCCGCAAGAGAGCATGGCCAGCATTATCCCCGGCTACCACGCCCAGTACAAAGCCATGGGCTGGAGCAACGACTGGAGCAAAGAAATCGCTACCTGCGACCCCGAGTACTACAAGTGGACGCAGTGGATATTCTGGAAAATGTACGAGCAAGGTATGGTCTACCAAGACGAACGCTTGCAGTGGTGGTGCACCAAGTGCCAAACGGTCTTAAGCAACGAGCAGGTGATAGATGGCAAATGTTGGCGCCACGACGCTGCCGACGACCCTGAAGTCGGCAAAAAAGCGGTCAAGCAGTGGTTTTTCCGTATCACCGACTACGCCAACGAAATGCTCGAGGCAACCCATGACCTCGATTGGTCAGAGGCCGTCAAAACTGCTCAGATAAACTGGATCGGCAAGAGTGAGGGTGCCGAGGTGACATTTGCCCTGGCAAATGACCACGAGTCACGGCCGAACTTTGTGATTTTACATGGGTTTACTGGTCATGCAAACGCACACTTTATTCCGAGGCTCAAATCTGACTTAGAGTCCAGAGGCTACCAGGTGCAGGCTCCACAAATGCCGAACACCGACAATCCTGTCGAGGCAGAGCAGGTAAACTATGTTTTAGAAAACTGCACTTTCGATAAAGACACCGTCTTGATTGGACATAGTTTGGGTGGTGCAGTGGCAATCAAAGTGCTCGAAAAGCTTGATCACCCAATTGAGTCGTTGGTGCTCGTTGCGCCTGTCGTCGAGCCAGCATTTCGCGGAGAGAACTATAAAAATGAAAACCCAAATAGACCGCCAAGATTGTTTGTCGATACCTTTGATATCAGCTATGACTATGACCAGATTGTAGCCAAAACAAAATCGAGGATAGTGTTGTCAGATGCCATGGAGGTCAAAAGAAAACCATATCTTGACTATCTCGCTCCCAAAATCGATGCCGCACTCCATGAAACAACGGCCGCAAAAATACACTTTACCTCAGGCAACGAGCCTTTTATTTTAGAGGTCCTTGACTCGTGCCTCTTGACTCGTGCTTCTGATAAAAACATCACTGTCTTTACGACGCGGCCAGATACGCTTTACGGCGCAACCTTTTTGGTGCTGGCGCCTGAACACGAGCTGGTGCGTAGTATTACGACAGACGAGCAGCGAAGTGAAATAGAGGCCTACATAACAGAGGCCGAGAAAAAATCCGAGGTGGAACGCCAAGAGAGCAAGGACAAAACCGGTGTCTTTACCGGTGCGTACGCGGTCAATCCGGTTAACAATCAAAACATCCCAATCTGGATAGCCGACTACGTACTGACGGGCTACGGTACCGGTGCCATTATGGCCGTGCCGGCACACGACGAGCGCGACAACGAGTTTGCCCAGAAGTTTGACCTGCCAATCACGCAGGTGATAGCTCCATATATCGTTTACGATGATGAGGAGTTTGCCCCCCGTGATGGATTAGATAACCTTAAAAGAAGAACGGTAGACGCCATTATCACTGATGGCAACAACAACTACTTACTGGAAACAGAAGATGAGAAAAATGTTCACTTTGTAGGCGGAGGCGTTGACAAAACCGATGCCGATGATATCGCTGCACTACGCAGGGAAATAGCAGAAGAAGTCGGCTTTACTAATATCGCCAGTATCAAAATGGCCGCACCATACAACGCAGCACATGCATATCGCAAGACCAAAAACGTCAACCAGGTTACTTGGGGGCAGTTTTATGAAGTTACCCTTGGATCTCTAGCGCAAGAACGAAGTGAAATTGAAGACGGGAAACACAGTATTATGTGGGTTACTAAGGAAGAAGTTGCCGCCAAACTCACCTGGAAGGGCCATGCAACAGCTTGGAACCACTATATCAATGGATCAAGTGAAGTGTTTCACCAGGAAGGTCTCATGGTCAATTCGGGTGAGTACGACGGGATGGAGAGCGCCAAGGCCCGCGAGCAGATCGTGCAGGATCTGGAGGGCAAGGGTCTGGCCAAGTTTGTCACTAACTTCCGCATCCGCGACTGGAGCGTGGCGCGGCAGCGCTATTGGGGTGCGCCGGTGCCCATCATCAATTGTCCGGTTGACGGCCAAGTACTCGTGCCAGAGCAAGACCTGCCTGTGGTACTACCAGAGTTGAAAGACTTTGCACCGAGCGGTGATGGCCGCAGTGCTTTGGCTCGTGCCACCGACTGGCTTAAGGTAGATTGCCCCAAGTGCGGTGGTCCAGCCGAGCGCGAAACCGATACACTCGATACATACATTTGCAGTAGCTGGTATTTCCTACGCTACCTTGACCCGCATAATAGTCAGGCAGCTTTTGGCTCAAATGTCGCCAATAAATGGATGCCTGTTGACTTCTACAACGGCGGTGACCACGCCACGGCGCACATGATTTATGCTCGCTTTGTAACGCGGTTTTTCCACAAACTCGGCCTGCTCGCTGAGCCAGAACCGTTCAAGAAATTCCTTTTTAACGGCAAGGTTACGGCAAGTGACGGCACTATGTTTAGTAAGAGCAAGGGCAATGGAGTTGACCCGCTGGAAATCATTGGGCAGGGTTACGGTGCTGATGCCCTCCGCACCTATCTAATGTTTGCAGCACCATTGGAACTCTGGATGCGGTGGGACGCTCAGGGCGTGCCGGGCACGTATCGGTTTCTTAACCGAGTGTGGAATCTTACGCAAGAGTTTTGCGAATTCTTGCAGGGTCAAGATTCATCCTTCGTCGCCAAGGCTATGAAGGACAAGGAGAGCAGAGAGCAAGATGGGCTACAGGGCGTAGAAGTGCTGCAGGCGGTACATCCGGTAATACGCAAGGTGACCAGTGACCTCGAGCAGCAAAAATACAATACTGCGATTGCCAGCATGATGGAACTAACCAATACACTCTATACGCTCAAAAAAAACGGGTTCACTAACATGTTCGCTTGGCAGTTTGCGCTGGAGTCGCTGGCAGCTATGATTGCGCCGTTCGCGCCTCATACGGCCGATGAGCTCTGGCATGATTTGGGGCGTACAACAAGCGTACAGCGTGATAGCTGGCCGTTGTTTGACGAACAGTATTTGGCACGCGACACCATTACCTTGGCAGTGCAGGTCAATGGCAAGCTGCGCGGTACCATAGAGGTACCCGCGGATACTGACCAGCCAGCATCAGTCGAAGCTGCCAAGCAAAACGACAAAATCGTTGCCTATCTGGACGGTCATGAAATCATCAAAACCATATTTGTGCCAGGCAAGCTAATAAACTTCGTGGTGCGTTAACGAGTCTTTGGATTTAGATAGGTAATAACCTGGGCGGTTTTGCAGTCATATAAAACTGCCTTTGTACCAAGTGGATTGGCCTGTTCAGCATCGGCAGGAGAGTAAAAAGGACGCGTGCCTTCGGGAAAATGAGCTATAACGGGACCATCGTTCGGTTCTTGTTTGTTGTACGTTATTTTGATGCCTATTTGATCATATGCTCCGGGCAGGTCTGCTATGTGTCTAGGAATATCTCGTGCCTGATACTTGTTGTATAGCTCTTCCAAAGCACCGCCAGAGCCGACTTCGCTTTTTAGTGCCCTGCCAACACCCGTGCCAGAATCTAGGTTAGTAACTGGTGTGTAGTCAAGCACGCCCTGTGTAATGCCTTTGCGCGCAGTGCCATTATATCCATACAGGGGAATACTCATGCACATTTCTGTGCGTTCGGCCTTACTACAACCACCAAGCAGAGCTGATGTTCCAAGTACGGCTGCAGCGGCAATAGCAGGGTATGTAGGGGATTTTTCAAAACGAAACATAATTATTTTATAATAGCACAAATATTACAAAAAGTAAAGTATATTTAAAAAAGATATTGAGCAAACAGTGATTTTGCGGTATACTTGTACCAAATAATAACCAAAACTCTAGAAGGAGTTAGTACATATATGGGTAAACCAAAGAAGCGAACGAGCCCACGCGCTACTGGCGCACGTCGCAGCCACTTGATTGTTAAGCTGGCACGAGCCGTCAACAAAAAGTCTCCCGTCAAGGCCTATACTACCCGCCGCGAAAGCGGTAAAACACTTGCCGCCAAGGCCGGCAAGTAGCCCTTCTTAACAGAGGAGCCTAAAGTCAATGGCTAGTAATCGTCACCTTGGTCGTATTGTTGCACTACAAACGCTCTATGAACAAGACTTTCGCCTAGAATCAAATGACGAATCGTTTGATCTTGCCGAGGTCTTAAACCGAAATATTGCCCGTTACCAATCAACAGTCGATGACAAAGATTTCATTGTCAATCTTGTTAATGGTGTGAGCGAGCGTATTAAACAGCTAGACGCCGAGCTAACCCCCTTGGCACCTGAATGGCCGCTTGACCAAATCGCCCGAATGGACCGCGTTGTACTACGTATAGGGCTATATGAACTGCGCCACAACCAAGACGTTCCGCCTAAAGTGGTGATTAACGAAGCAGTCGAACTGGCCAAGGCATTTGGCGGTGACAACAGTAGCAAGTTTATTAATGGTGTGCTAGGCACTGCCCTAAATGGCAAACGTGCAGTAACCACAGATGATGCTACGATTAATCCAAACGATGAAACCGCTTTGAGCGACAAAGAAGAGAAAGCATAGTACCTATGAGCGAACACAAGCACGGGCAGCAATCGGCGCCGAGTAGCAAAGACGGTTTTATCAAAAAGCCGATTGAAGGGCTGCGTAAATTTGTGCAACGTAAGCCAGCCATCCAAGAAGTCGTGCACGAAACCACCTCGGGCGGCATAGTTTTTCGTCGCAACGACAAGGGTACGCTCGAAATATTACTCATAAAAGACGCCAAGAACCGCTGGACTATCCCCAAAGGGCACGTAGAAGAAGGCGAAGAGCCAAAAGACACTGCTGAACGTGAAATTCGCGAAGAAACTGGCCTACAAGAAATGAAGGTTATGAACTGGTTAGGCAAGGTGAATTTTCGCTATCGTCGTACGCATACGCTGGTGCTCATGACCATGCACATATATTTGGTAGAAGGTCTGGGTAACACCAATCGACTGCACCCAGAAGATTGGCTGAGTGACATTCAGTGGCTACCGGCTCATGAGGCGGTCGATGCAATAGCCTACGAAGACATTGGTAAACTGATGCTGGTTGGCATGAAGAAAATAAGAGAAGGAAAGGCAAAATAGTTGGTAGTTTACAGTTTGTAGTTATTAGTTACTTGTGACTAAAAACTATAAACTATCCCCTATAAACTAAGCAATATGGACACAACACTGTACCAAGACATAGCGGCTTCTAAACTTGGGGGCAATTTTAGCAACCTAGAGCTGCTTATCACTGCATTTACGCACCGTTCGTACTTAAACGAGCACAAAAAATCGGCCAGCGAGCACAATGAACGGCTCGAATTTTTGGGCGATGCCGTGCTAGAACTGGTAGTAACCGAATATTTGTACACGCACTACAGTGAACCCGAAGGGATTTTAACTAACTGGCGGAGTAGTTTGGTACGCACAGAAAGCATTGGTGCTGCGGCAACACGGCTCGGTTTTGAGCCACTGCTACGGCTGAGTCGAGGTGAAAAACGGGGCACCGAAAGGGCACGTGCGCAGATTCTTGCCAACTGCTTCGAGGCGGTGACAGGTGCGCTGTATCTAGAGCGTGGCTACGATGCTTGCAAAGATTTTATAACCGAAAACATTCTTTCGACCTTTGACGAAATTCTAAAGACCGGGTCATGGATGGATCCTAAGTCTCGATTGCAAGAAGTCACCCAAAGCCAGGTAGGCGTAACACCAAACTACCGCGTGCTTACCGAAGACGGCCCAGACCACGAAAAAACGTTCCGTGTTGGTGTTTTCCTGGACGACAAAAAAATAGGCGAAGGCACCGGCCCAAGCAAACAGGCCGCCCAAGTCGCCGCCGCCACCACTGCGTTGAAAAAGTACGTGTAGCATAGAGACTTTGTTTTTGAGTGCGATATCTCAAAATATGTTGTAACTACTCTTCTTGATAAAAAACAAGTATACATTAGTCTTAATTTATAAGACGAGTTAGCATATGGAGTTAGAAAGTACTCTATTGCCAAATAGCATTCTTGAAAAATACATTTCATAGACGTTGGATCAGTGTGCGTAGCCGCAACAACGTATAATGTTTATGCAGGCTTGTTGAGTATGGAGACAAACGGAAATCTTTTAACGCAGGCACTCTATATCGGTGCTTTTGCACTTGACGGCACTCTAAGTGGACTATGTGCTAGCAGTATCGTTAGTCATCTCCGCCAACACGCGTAAGTACATAGTATTGCATACGGCAAAGTAACTCAAACTCTTAAGATGCGACAACATCTCCAGTGAGCGCACGGTTTCTTAAATATGAAAAAAGCCGCAGAGTGAGTTTGAGAGAAATGGTTAAAGCAAATAAACCGCTTTTACGAAATATGTGTAGTTTCCTGAGGAACCCAAACACAGTTAGTAACGTTGTACCCGCGGTCCACCATTCCTTCTACGAGGCCGGGAAGGTGATCTGCGCCCCAAAGAAGGGTAAGGTTGGTCGCGGGATTTTTGCCAAGCGTGTTATCTACTGCATTAAGCGCAAAATTTGTGCGTTCATCACGCAGTATACGCCAGCCTTTTGCGGCCATAATCAAGCCTGCCGCTGCAATCGCAGGGCTTTCATACACTTTGTATCCCCGGCTTGCTTCTTCGACTGCTTTAGTTACAATTTCACTGCTAACTCGCCCAAATCTGAGGACAAGGTCGGCACGATTTAAGTCGTGGGGTTGCCAGGTGGCGCGGTACTGTATGCCTTCTTTGGAGCCCTGTTCAACATACCCGGTTGGCGTTTGGTTTATCGTAAATTTTGCAAGAGATTTGCGCAACCGATGCGTCCGATTTTGTACCCAATCCGGGTACGTCTTTAGGTTTTGTGGTGAGGGAAACGTACTGTTTTCGTACTGTATCTCAGCCCCTTTGGCGGTTCGTTCATCAAGATGTGATTGTAGAGTGGCGAAGTATTCTGGAGTGCCAACATGTATCGTGCCAACAATAGTCATATCTCTTGGTAATTTCGAATGGCATAACGTATAAATTGCGCTGTTATCGACAGAACCAATACTTTTTGAACCAGGATATTGCATAAAATAGATTATAACACTAATGTATAAATAAATCAAGCTTGTTATAGTTGACAACAGGGGTGGTGGGCTGGTATAGTGGGGCGAGTTTATAAATTAATAGGGAAGGACTAACCACATGCTTGTTATTCGCATGCAGCGTACTGGCCGCAAAGGTCACGCACAATTCCGGGTTGTTGTTCAAGACAGCCGTCGGACCCCTACTAGTGGCAAGATTGTTGCCCAAGTAGGTACATATAACCCACACACCAAAATAGCTGCTCTCGACACCGAGCGAGCACAGCATTACCTAAACCATGGCGCTCAGCCGAGTGACCGAGTGGTAGCTTTGTTTAAAAAAGAGGGTGTAAAGCTGCCAAAATGGGTCGCCGACCCAGCCCAAAAGACTGGCAAGCTCCGTAATCCAGAAAAGCTTCGCCGCAACCAGCCCAAAGAAGAGCCAGTCGCCGAAGAAGCCCCAGCTGAGGAAGCGGTCGAAAAACCCGCTGAAGCCGCAGAAACTGACACCGAAGCTACACCTGCAGAGTAATATCACCAAAGGCAGCAAAAACCCGCTAATTTACAGCGGGTTTTTGCGTTCGGAATCATGCCAACAGAAGTCCAGAAAAGCAGAGCGCAAAGATGGGCTATGGTATAATTAACAAAGTCAGTAACCCCTAAGGAGGCAGATATGTCCGTAACAATAGACCAGCAATTTGTAGAGTATGTCGTAAAGTCACTTGTCGAGCACCCTGATGCCGTCGTCGTCGACCGTCGGGTCGATGAAAAGGGCGTCTTGCTTGAACTTACCGTCCATGCCGAAGACCTTGGCCGAGTTATTGGTAAGCGCGGTGCAACTGCTCAAAGCATTCGTACGCTACTGCGTGCACTCGGTACCAAACAAGAGGCTCGATTTAACCTCAAAATTGTCGACGTTGACCGCCTCGACGAAAACGGCCAGCCTATGGAGCGCCCTCGTCGTGAAGAATCACCCATGGGGCAAGACGCTCAGACAGGTAGCGATGACAGCAATCCGACTCCAGTGGCTGCGGCCGATGATGACACCGATGACACCAAAGACAGCTCGCGTAGCAGTGATGCTGTGGCTCGAACTCGTGCCGAGCTCGCCGACCTTGACGACCTAGACATCTAACCAATCCTAGCTCGATAGCAAGGCTCCTAAGCCCCAAGGATTTTAATGCTCCTTGGGGTATTTCTCTATCCAGATGCAACTATTTTAGCCTATCGACAAAAATAGCAGCATAGTATTTTGAGGGAGGGGTTGGCAAGACGCTTATGGTGTGGTAGGATTTAGTACAGTCGATTCATCGAAAACGAAAAGACTATTTAAAACAAAAACATGTACGCTCTTGCGAGCCATTCGAAGCCTGGTGCATAGAATGGGAGCTTTATGTGGCAAAAAGACCGCTTTATTATAGGGCGGTCTTTTTGATTATGTACTTACAGAATAAGACAAGATCACAGGAGTAAAGTTTGGTAGATGTAACTATATATGATAGCATAAAAGTAATGAAAATACAAGTAATCACACTTTTCCCCGATATGTTCAAGGGTGTGCTGGGTAGTAGTATGCTATGGAAGGCAGCCGAGAGCGGCATCGTCAATTATGAGATGATTGACCTGCGGCAGTTTGGCCTCGGCCCGCGTAAGCAGGTTGATGATACACCTTATGGTGGGGGTGATGGTATGTTGCTCAAACCTGAACCAGTGATAGCGGCGATTGAATATGCCAAAGAACGAATCACCAGCGTTCAGTCACGTGTGGTGGTGTTGCTTCCAACACCTCGTGGAAAAGTGTATAAACAGTCCGATGCCAAAAGGTTGGCTGCCGAAATCGACGACATTATCATTGTTTGTCCACGGTACGAAGGCTATGATGAGCGGATCATTAAGTGGATTGACGAACAGTTTTGTGTTGGCAACTACGTGCTAACAGGCGGGGAACTGCCGGCGATGACCATTATAGATAGCGTAGTGCGCTTGCTGCCAGGCGTGCTCGGCGGTGAAACCAGCGCGGCGATAGAGTCGTTTCAAGATGATGATAGTAGTATCGAATACCCTCAATATACCCGGCCGGAGGTGTTTCGAGACATGAAAGTACCTAGCGTACTACTAAGTGGCAACCACGCCGCGATAGAAACCTGGCGCAACCAGCAATAAACGGCGTATACTAGGAGCATAAATAGGGAGGTTGCTTATGAATTTCTTCACCATAAAGGCGGTCTATGCGCACTGTGATTTGCCTTGTGGGGTATACGACCCGGCTCAAGCCATGATTGAAGCCAAGAGTATTTATGCTATGGCTACCAAGTACGATGGTCTTGATGAGCACAATAAATTGCGAGCAGTAATACTAGTAGAACAGCGAGCCGAGTTGGTCAAGCATCATCTATGGGTACTCTGGACGGATTACTTCAAGCCTGAACATCTAGAGAAGTTCCCCGACCTGCATGACAAGTTTTGGCAGGCAACCAAGCAGGCTGGCGAATGCAAACATCATCTTGACGTGGGTGCAGCACAGAAACTTATGGATATGATAAATGAAATCGCAACAATTTTTGCAGAAACCAAAAAAGCCTAATAGACACGAAAGACGTTTTTTGGTGCGACGAGTATGTGGAGATAGTATGTATCCTGCGCTTGAGGCCGGACAGCTCGTATTTGCACTCCATACAAAACAAATTAGCCGGGGTGATGTAGTCGTGTTTAGACACGAGGGTATTGAAAAAATAAAACGTGTCGTGGGTATGGAAGGCGATTTTGTATATGTACTAGGTGATAATCCTCGTTTTAGTACCGATAGCCGTCAGTTTGGCTATATTAAACAATCAACTATTGCGGGTAGAGTGGTTTGGCCCAAAGTATAACGCCACGCATATTCCCCGAGGATTTATGCTTGGGCGCGTATATAAATTTGCGCTAATTTAAAGTAAGATTTCTCATAGTAGCTCCGCTTCGTATCGACTACTATAAGCGTACGGTTAACCACTGGAAAAGGAGAAGCCTATGACAAAAGGCCAAGGTGTTGGCAAAGGATGGCATGGCGATTCCCAGGCTCATGCAGCCGCTGGCCAAAAGGGCGGTAAGGTAAGTTCTGGAAACTTTCGTCACAACCCAGCAAGAGCGGCAGCCGCCGGCAAGTTGGGAGGTAAAGTGAGCCCCGGTAACTTTCGTAATAATCCTGAACGAGCACGAGTTGCTGGCAAAAAAGGCGGCAGTAAAACGCATGCCGCAAAAGTGTCAAACGTATAAAAGTTTGTGTAAGAACTGAATTAACAAAGTATCAAGGAGAAAAAGATGAATATTATTCTATGGATTGTATTTGGTGCACTCGCTGGTTGGATTGCTTCAATGATTGCAGGTACTGATGCACGTCAGGGTGCCGTTGCTAACATTGTTGTTGGTATTCTTGGTGCCTTCCTCGGCGGTTGGTTGATGCAACAGTTTGGCCAGAGCGATGCTAATCTCGGCACCTTTGACCTTTATAGCCTTTTGGTCGCTATAGGTGGTGCAACTCTACTGCTCTTTATTTATCGCGCAGTCACCAAGCGCTAAGAGTTTGTTTCTTGTTACAAAAAGACCTCTAGTGTAGAGGTCTTTTTGCTCTTTTGATTCAGCAGATTGATGCTTCACTTGGAATGTTTCTTGAATATGAGCAAACTGACACTCTGCGGTGACTTCGAGGGGATGAGTATTGGAGTTAGTTCGAATACAATGTGCAGGAGTAAGCCTTTCCTATTGATTAGTGTTTCCACTCCCAATTACGAACTTCGGGCATATCAAGGCCATTGGCCTGGATGTAGTTGGTGTGTTCGACGAGTTTTTGCTGCATCAGGGTTTTGAGTGTAGTAGCTTGTTCTGACTGTAGCCCTGTGCGCTCAATAACATCAAGTACTAAATGGAAGCGGTCCATTTCGTTTTTTACTGTCATATCAAAGGCGGTGGTAATAGTGCCTTCTTCTTTGTAGCCGCGTACGTGCAGTCGTTGGTTAGTGCGTCGGTACACTAATCGGTGAATGAGCCATGGGTAGCCGTGAAAAGCAAATATAATCGGCTTGTCTATAGTGAATAGGCGATTATAGTCCATGTCGCTGAGACCGTGTGGGTGCTCGGTGTCGGGTTGAAGCTTCATGAGGTCTACAACATTCACTACCCGAATCTTGAGTTCAGGCAAATGCTCACGTAAGATTGATACGGCAGCCATACTTTCGAGCGTAGGGATATCCCCGGCTGCGGCCATCACGACATCTGGTTCGCCACTCTCGTCATTTGAAGCCCACTCCCACTTGCTCACACCGGCGCTGCAATGCTCAACAGCCTGTTCCATAGTGAGCCATTGCGGTGCTTCATGCTTACCACAAACAGTGAGGTTAATATAGTTGCGGCTGCGCAAACAGTGGTCCATGACACTCAGTAAGGTATTGGCATCGGGTGGCAAATACACACGGGCCACTTCGGCCTTTTTGTTAACAAGATGATCAATGAACCCCGGGTCTTGATGAGTAAACCCGTTGTGGTCTTGGCGCCATACATGCGAAGTAAGTAGGAAGTTGAGCGACGAAATCGGTTCACGCCAAGCGAGCTCGTTACACATTTTTATCCACTTAGCATGCTGATTGACCATGCTGTCGACAATGCGGATAAAAGCTTCATAACTGTTAAGAATACCGTGTCGGCCGGTGAGTAAGTAGCCCTCAAGCCAGCCCTCTGCCTGATGTTCGCTTAGCTGAGAATCAAGTACAGCACCTTCGGTTGCCAAAAACTCATCAGTGTCTTTCGTGCGTGCATTCCATTGCCGATTAGTTGTTTCAAACAAGGCTTCAAGGCGGTTACTAACTGTTTCATCGGGACAAAATATACGGAAGTTTTTTTGCTGAGCGTTGAGCTTAATAACGTCGCGCAGCCATGGACCGAGGATGTGGGTATTGCCAGCATTGACAATGCTCGGGTATTTGACTTCGACAGCATATTCTCTAAAATCGGGCAGACGTAATTCGCGGAGCAGTTGACCACCATTGGCGTAAGGACTTGCGCCCATGCGTTTAACGCCCGTTGGAGCTAGTTGGGCAAGCTCGGAACGAAGCCGTCCATCTTGCTCAAACAGTTCCTCTGGCTTATAACTACGCAGCCAGTCTTCAAGTAGCTGCAGGTTTTCGGGGTGTTCGGCATCGACAAGGAAGGGTACTTGATGCGAACGGAAGTTGTTTTCGTTGGCTTTGCCATCGACTACTTTTGGACCAGTCCAACCTTTGGGAGACCGCAGGATAATCATTGGCCAGCGCGGACGAGTTGTATCAGCGGCGTTGCGGGCATTGTTTTGAATGCGGGCAATTTCATCCATTACTTCATCCATGACAGCTGCCATGCGTTGGTGCATATGTTCGGGCTCGTCGCCCTCTACAAAGTAGGGTGTCCAGCCATAACCACGGAATAATTGCTCAAGCTCCTCATGTTCAATACGCGCAAGAAGAGTTGGGTTGCTAATTTTGTAGCCATTGAGGTGCAAAATAGGCAAAACAACCCCGTCAGTTTTAGCATTTAAGAACTTATTACTATGCCAGGCAGTGGCGAGTGGACCGGTTTCGGCCTCACCATCACCGACCACACAAGCTGCTATTAGATTTGGGTTATCAAACACTGCCCCAAATGCATGACTTAGGCTGTACCCCAGCTCGCCACCTTCGTGAATAGAGCCAGGAACTTGGGGCGATACATGGCTACTGAGTCCACCTGGCCAAGAGAACTGCTGAAACAAACGCCGCATACCGGCTTCGTTTTGAGGCATGTCAGGATAAACTTCGCTCCAGGTGCCTTCTAGATAGGTATGGCACATCAGCGAGGGGCCGCCGTGCCCGGGACCCGAGAGGTAAATCATGTCGATGTCGCGCTGTTTGATGGCGCGGTTGAGGTGCGTGTAAATAAAGTTTTGGCCCGGTGAAGTCCCCCAGTGCCCGAGTAGCATGCTCTTAATATCACCAAGCTCGAGGGGGCGCTTAAGTAAGGGGTTGTCCCGCAAATAGATTTGTCCGACCGATAGATAGTTGGACGCACGCCAATACGCATCGAGCTTTTGTAGTTCCTCGTGAGTAAGTGGCGTTTCTGTAGTTTGCATAGGGACTCCTTATGTTTTTGATTGTTTACAGATAAAATCGAAAGTTTTATGAGCGATGGTGTAGGCCTCGTTGGTGTGAATAACATGCACTCCGACGCTTGAATCATCGGCAGAGATGAGTCTATCGCCGGCAGAATTGCGCGCCGGGTCAATGATAACACCTAAATACTGCAAATCTCGGCAAATACGCTCACGAATTTCGGCTGAGCGTTCTCCAATTCCACCGCTAAAAATAAGGCTGTTAATACCGCCAAGTGCGGCGCTTAGGCTTCCAATAGCTTTGCGAGCCTGATAACAAAACAGCTCTACTGCTTCAGCGGCACGTGGGTCGGAAGCTTGGTTTTGAAGTAGCCAGTGCATATCGGCAGTGGTGCCTGAAACACCAAGTAGCCCCGACTGTTTGTTGACTATCTCTGAAAACTCGGGGATAGTTATTCCCTTAACCGCATGCAAAAACTCCACTACTCCTGGGTCAATGTCGCCGCTACGAGTGCTCATCATTAGGCCTGATGTGGGACTAAGCCCCATTGTCATGTCAACAGCTTGTCCGTCTGTGGTAGCTGCAATACTGGCTCCGCTGCCCAAGTGGGCCATGATAACCTTGCCCCGCGCCGCCGCTTCACCCTCGTGCTGTGCAAAATTACGAAGCAAATAAGTGTAGGATAGGCCGTGAAAACCATAGCGTCGGAGTCCTTGTTCTCGAAAGATGCGTGGCAAGGCAATGGTTTGAGCTACAAGAGGAATATTGTGAAAAAAAGAGGTGTCAAAGCAAGCTATCTGTGGAATCCCAGTAAAAACTTGTTGAGAGAGCGTCATGCTATCAATGGCAGCGGGCAAGTGATTTGGGTCGATAGTTTTAAGCGTTTTGAGCTGGTCAAGCATAGTCACAGTAATTGCAGTTGGTTCAGTAAACATTTCGCCGCCATGCACCACCCGGTGTCCGACTGCTGCAATGGGGTGCTGGTGAATGATTGGCTCAAGACACTGTAAAATGGCTTTAAAGGCTTGCTGATGGCTTTGCGCATCGGTGGCGTCCCCCTTGGAAGTAAGTGAAGTGTAGAGCGTTGGGGAGGTTCCAATGTCTTCGATACTTGCAACAAATAGTTCTTGAAGGGGTTCTTCTGCACTAAAGAGTGCAGCTTTGATACTAGATGACCCCGCGTTAATAGTGAGAATGCTAGCCATGTAGCTTCCCACCCAAGATACTAAGCATAACCATAGTATGAGGCGGCGTACCTCAGTTGTCAACAGCGGTCAAGAGTTTTCATTGTAGTGATGAAGCCCACACATTACGCGTGAGATATTTTACAGTTGCAGCTTTGCATAGTCGTTATACTTAGAGTTAGTAAATCAAAGGAGAATAAGTATGGACAAAGTAGCACAGCAAAAGCTCGGCCTTACTGAGCGCTCAGATGACGAACTCCATTCTGTGGTTAACCGATTTCAGGCTAAGTGGAACGACAAGGCAAGGCGACTTGGTATTCAGTAGTTTGTGTGCAAACACCCACGTCTTTTAAAGAGCCCTATTTGCGAGAGGGGCTCTTTTTGATTATTGCGCGGCGGCTTGAGCATCCAGTCCAATTGCTTCGCCAATGGAAGAAAGACCATCTTTTTGCAGCAAACTGACCAAGTCTCGGTTAATTTGCCCTATTAACTGCGGTCCTTCATAGATTAATCCAGTGATGAGTTCGACAAGGCTCGCTCCAAGACGAATCTTTTGATAAGCATCGTGGGCATTAAAAACGCCGCCGACGCCAATAATAGTGAGCCGGTCATTGTAGTGCAGATACGTCTTGGCAATCAAGGCATTGCTGAGTGCCTGGGTAGGCCTGCCGCTCAGATTACCTTTTACCTGGGATGGCAATTCTCCAGATGGTATTTCACCTCGATTTTTATTTAGGTTACCAATAGTGACTGCTTGCACATTGTAGCGACAGGCTACTTCTAGCAGCGGCTGAAACTCGTGCCAGGGCAGGTTAATGGGCATTTTTATCCAGAGTGGTTTGGTGCTATGAGTAGCCCGCAGGGCTGCTAACAGACGGCTCAGCTTTTCGGGCGTGGTAAAAGGCTCGCCGCCATATGTATTGGGACAAGAAATGTTGATTTCTAATGCCCGAACACCGGCAACTGCATTCAGGCGCTTAGCACTTATACAATAATCTAGAATAGCAGCTTCTTCGCTACAGGCTCTGGCCGAGTTTGTTCTAGCGATTGAGGCAACAATTGGGAAGGTAGCCGTGATGCCCAAAGATAGCTTGTCTAGTTGTGCACCAACACGGGCAGCACCATCATTAGGCAGTCCGGCGTTCACTACGAGCGCTTGAGATTTGGGGAGCCGATAAAACCATGGTTTTGGGTTGCCCGCACATGGCTCAGCCGAAATAGACCCAACTGTACTAAAACCAAACCCAATACGCTGGCAAATCGGCGGTAACTGAGCATTCTTATCGAGTCCGGCCGAAAGACCAATTGGATTGGCAAAACTAACTGAGCCAATTTTTTGCGCTAACACTGCAGGATTGTCGTATGCCCACATGAAATGCAGTATCCTAGATAGCCGCAATAACTCCCTATGCTGTGCATATTGAATCATAGTTTCATGAACGTAATCCGGCGGTTTTTTAAAGAGGGCAGGTTTGATTGCTTTTTTGTAAACAAGCTGCGAACATCGAGATAAAACATCTACCATACAGCCAATAGTATACACTTATATAAAAGTTAAAAGTGGCAGAAACTATTGGTGGTTGTCTTCGCCAAGTCTATTGAGCATGTCACAAAGCTCTTTTGTTCTAAGTTGGCTAGTATCTATAGCTCGCTGCTTAGCAATGATGTAGCCGTGAATAATGCGTTTGGCCCGCTCGGCATCACTTCGCCAAAAAGGCCCGATGTTGATTTCTTGTTCTTTATTCATAATGCGACTAATAATCATCACGCCACCAAAAAATGGACCAACCGTGCATGAAGCACTCAAAATGTCTTCGATACGAAAACTTTGCGTCTCAGCCATTAAAAAGAAAAAACGCTTGGTTACCGTGACCTTAGTACGGTCTACGGTGAGCGTGTGAGGGAAGGGAGTAAAGGGGAACATTGTTGATTCACGAAATAGTATTTCTTCGGCATCGTGAATGGCGCGGTTGAGCTCGGCTTTTGATTCTTCTCGTGTGAGGGGCTTGATACCAACAGGGGGCTGTGCTACAGGAGAGTCCGGAGGATTGGCCTGAGAAAATGTGTCGTTTTGCATCGCTATTCCTTTTGCTTGTCAGCTAACAGTAGTATAGTACCCTTTAGGACGCGAAAGTATGCGAAATCTTACAGAAATTAGTGGCGCAGCGGACCAAAATAAGAAAAGTAATAAGTAAGGAGGGAGTATGGCAAAGTTTGAGGTTTATGCTTCGGCAAAAGGCTGGCGTTGGCGACTTAAGGCTGGCAATGGTGAAGTCGTAGCAACGGGCGAAGAATACACTACCAAAGACGGTGCAATGCGTGGGTGCGAAGCAGTAGCCCGTGCAGCCGGTTCGGCCGATATTGTTGAGGTCGAAAGCTAGACTTTTTTAGTCTCACGCTGGTGTTGACGGAGTAGTTTTAGGTCGTCCAGGTCTTTTTGGCGACCTATTTTTTGTTTAGCGGCAATGAGGTCGTCGACTGACATAAATCGAACCTCTTCTAGTATAAAACTTTTGGGCTTAAGGTCGCGCAGCGATTTGCCAACATAACGCAGCATAACCTGGTAGCCGTGATGTGAGAGTATTCGCTTGCCATCATCCTGCACGTATTCGCGCCAGCCCTCTTTAACAAAATGTTTATACAGACTATCACTAACAACTAGGTCAACATCGTTTGTGTCGCGTAGCTTAAGTGCCTCAAGCACCCCGCCACCAATTACGACATAATTGTCAGAAGATATATCGAGCCGTTTTACCATATCAACGGTCGAGCGCTTGCTGGTTGGTAGATCAAAAATTGCTTCTTCCAGACTGGCGTAAACATTGCCTTCGCCAACGATGTCGAGCAAGCCATACTGCTCTAAAACCGCACTAAGGGCGGGAGGCACATGGGCAAGTATGAGGCGGATGTCGTCAGCGTAGAGTTTTTGGCAAAGGTGTTTGAGCATCTCGGCAGCGGTATAGTCAATGTCGTTAACGGCCCCTGCGTCAATTATAAGGGTCGAAACCGGTTCTTTAGATTTTTCGAGCGTGGTAATGACTCGTTTTTTAAAATAGTCAGCATTCTCAAAAAAAATCGAACCAGCAAATCGATACACAACTGTGCCGTGAGGCGAGGAGCGATACTTGTGGTGTTTGGCGAGTCGTTCGTCGGCCCAGGGCGCTAGGGTACCATCCTGTAAGAGTACCGTATCGTCTGGTCGATACTGACGCCGCAGCCTATCGATAATAGACAGTGCCACCGCCAGCGCCACGCCATATTCAACTCCAAGGACCACTACCCCAAACATAGCAGTAATAGCAATCCAAAATTCTGTACGCCGGGTAGTATAAATATGTTTGAGCTTTGAAACATCAAACAGATGAAGTCCAATCATAACAATAACCACCGCCAGCGCCGCCACGGGTAAATATTTGAGTGCTTCAGAAAACAACATTAACACCGCACCAATCAGAAGTGCCATAAACACATTAACCAACTGACTTCTACCGCCCGACATCTCTGCGGCAGTTGTACGAGGGGGGCTGCCATTTACCGCAAAGCCATGCGATAGCGCTGAGGTAATGTTGGCCAGCCCCAAAGCCGCCAGGTCGCGGTTGTCGTCAACGGGTTCGTCGTAGCGAGTTGCGGTGTTGCGGATGACACTAGTGCTCTGAGCTAAGATAACTGCAGCAATGGCAAGTGCAGTCGGGAACAGAGCAGAAAGTAACGCAATATCAAAATGAGGTATGGCAAGACCGGGTAGCCCGCTTGGTACATCGCCCACCATTTTAACACCTTGTACTTCGAGATGTAGAGCAGCAGCCAGAGCTATACCAACCACCAATACCAGCAGGCTGCCTGGGAGTTTGCGTCTATTAGCAACGCTAGCGACCCCAAACAGAACAACAGACAACACAAGTGTGGTAAGGTGAGTTTCAAAAATATGACTGATGGTGCCCACTAACTTCACAAGTGTTGCTCCGTGCATTGATAGCCCCAGCAGTTCGGGGAGCTTGCCAAGCATAAGCTGCAAGCCAATACCCGCGAGCAGGCCAATAAACACCGGTTTTGAAATCAAATCTGCCAAAAATCCAAAACGCAGTCCCGCCATCGCCAAAAGCACCAAACCACTCAGTATTGTTAAAACAGCAATGGCGTTTGTGTAATCGGCCGAACCGGCAGCCGCAATCGAGGCAGCGCCCGACGCCACTAAAGCTGCCGTTGCAGAATCGGCGCCAATAACTAAGTGTTTTGACGAAGTGGTCAGTGCAAACACAATCGGGGCAATCAGTGCACAGTACAAACCTGTTTGGATTGGCAAACCAACAATTGCAGCAAAACCGAGCGACTCTGGGATAGCAATTGCCGTCACAACAAGAGCTGCCATAAAATCAGCTCGCAACCGTTTTTTAGTAAAACCTTGTATATTTGTAAACTGAGCAAATGTCATACTGCTTATAAATAGTATACGCGTCTTTAGCGCTGGTACAATGTAGGTATGAAGCCCAAGTCTCTAGCGCGTCAGTCACTCTTGCAAAAGCGTACTCAGTTGAGCCTACAGCAAGTGCGCTTGACGAGTCAGCAAATTACACAAAAGCTACTACAGACAATTGATTTCGCTCAGTTTAGTCGTATTCACTTATATACCCCCTTAGCTGGTGGTAACGAAGTTGACACTACCATGCTACAGTACGAACTCACTATCCGGTATCCTGAACTACAGGTCATAATGGGCAGCCCACGACCACAAGCAGCTTTTCCCAAAGGAGATTTTGATGCGGTTTTTACCCCATGTGTGGGTTTTAACAGAGATGGATTTCGTCTGGGATTTGGTAATGGCTGGTATGACCGATTTTTATTAGGCCAACCTCAAGCACTTAAAATTGGCTTAGCTTATGCCTGGTCAAAAGTCGACTTTGCCCCCGAGCCTCACGACATTCCGCTAGATATGATACTCACTGATGGGTAGAATTATTTTCCTCAGATGAAGTAAATCTTGAGCTTTTCCCAAAGGAGAATCGAAGTACAGTCGTTGCACCTGACAATTGCTAAGTCTGAGTACGTGTTATATGACTACTGGATTTTAATGGTATTTCCTCCATTTATGTGTAACTGATACAAAGGAGACGCCGTATCTGGATTTGCCCCAACTGCATATACATACATCACGGCTGTATCCGTAGACACAGGTGTTGTCCTGCTGCCATCAGTCGCAACGACCTTGAAAGGATTTTGGCATAAAAATAGCCCCTCTCTGGGGGCTTCTGAATTTTGCAACCTCTTTTAAATTAACACATAACACAAAAGTTGTCAATATAAAGGTTGAAAAGTTCAAATGTTTCACTTAGCCTATCAACTTCTACAGATGTAAAATGATTGGCTGGGCATAAGGGACGATTATAGAACTCTAGTAGGACTAGATAACCTGGGCGTTGTCGAAGTCGAAGACGATACCGAGTGTGGGGAGAATAGCGATGTTTAAGCAACTATTCTCCAATAGCCTTGGCGCAACCGCGCTCTGCACTTCACGACTATTTGATAATGAAACATTTTACGGATCGTTCGTAAAAGATCTTGGGCATGCGAGTCACAGCATCTATATTGAGAGTCCGTTTATAACAAGGAAGCGGATGGATATGATTTTGCCTATTTTCAAGCAAGCACGCCGAAGGGGTGTTCAGTTTACAGTGAATTCTCGGCCCCCAAGTGAACACGATGGCAAATATATCAGTCAAGCGTACGAATCCGTACAAGATATGCAAAGCATCGGCATAACTGTGTTGTATACGGTTAGACACCATCGAAAGATCGCCATCATTGACGATGAGATTCTGTGGGAAGGCAGTCTGAATATATTATCTCAAAGTGACAGTTGCGAATTAATGCGCCGATCGGTCTCGAGCTCACTTGTCCGCCAAATGAAGGAGTACATCAAATGTAATAATTAGCTAAATGCATCGTGGGTGTCGTTATAGAAATGATTTCTGTAACGCTTCCAAGGTACTTATTTCTGCTTTGTACTCTTTTTGAGATGCCTCGCGCAGCTTAACCAACTCACCGAAACCTATCTTTGCTCCTTCAAGTTTCACTAGATCGGTGGCTTTTTTATGATGCTCTATTAGCAGGGTGAGGAATGTAGTATCTACACTTTCGCCACTCGATAGCCGATATTTTCCAACATCAATATGGGGTAACATGCCGGAAAACGTTGGGTAGCCGTTGCATCCACCCGTTTCCGGGAAATCGGTAATATTCAGATAGCTTTCATTCCACGAGGTGAGCAGGGCCGCATAAACGTTTGCTCTTTCTGTCTCTTGGGAGCTTACTTGCTCGGCTAGTTGTCGTATTTCTGGCTTAGTTGCATCAGTTTTGCCTTGTCGGCAATCATGGCACCTAGCTGGTGGTGTATTAATTTCTTTTGGGCATAATCAACATCGCTAAAGTCATGGGTTCTAGGGTCTCTAGGCTCAGCTACTTTTGTCTGTGTCTTGATGGCTGCAACTTTGGCAGGTGGTTGCTTGTTGCTAGCGAGATCTTGAATTGTAGGGGCAAGAAAAGCAACTCCAGAAACTAGTACGAGTAAAGCACCACCCACCAGCACCTTGCGCATATGCCTTTAGTAGCCCCACTTCTGTTGCCAGCTTTTCATGTCGGCAATTTCTTTTTCTTGAGCAGTAATGACCGTTCGTGCTAAGTCTTTCACTTCTTGATGCTTGGCATTTGTATCTGCATACTTCGACATATCAACAGCTTGTTGATGATGAAGAATCATCTGTTTTAAAAATTCTTTGTCGTAGGCTTCGCCACTCAAACCGTTTAGCTTTGCCTCCATATTGGCCATATCATCACCCATGCTACCACTTGATTCCATCATATGGCCTGCATGCGGGTTACTGCTATCAGTTGCTGAATACTTCCATTCCTGTTGCCAGTCCATCATTTGTTGCACCTCGGTTGCTTGTGAGGAAAGAATAGAATCGGATAGGGTCCGGATTTCTGCTTTTGTTGCTAGTTCTCGGGCCTGGCTTGCCATGTTGAGAGCGCCTTGATGATGCGCAATCATATCGGTCAGGTATGCTTTGTCAAACTGGTCACCCGTCATGTTGGCATACATGCTGCTTGTCTGATTATCTGACTGAGAACTTTGACTCGTTTCAGTAGAAGAGTCCACCTTGTTTTGTGATTTATCGTTGAGCAGCAGTATTACAAATATTAGCAGTATAATTATCAAACCAAATGCTACGAATTGAGTTTTTTTCATGTTCTCCTCCTATGCGTGAACGGTTTGAGCAAAGTGCTCTTCGTTCGTTAGTTTTACACTAGCCTTAAAGGCAGACTCACAGCCACTCGCACAGAAATGATACAATTTACCGTTTTTATCAATGTGCGAAAATGCTTTTGAAGCGCTGAATCGCATGCCGCAAACTGGATCAGTGACAATTGGGAATAAGGCATTACTATCAAAGGGTGTATCTATGCGGTGAGTTTTGCGAAGAAAATCATGAATAGATCGAATCGCGACCGCAATACTATCATCGGCAAGGGTATAAAAAGATTCGCGCCCTTTCTTGCGTACTTCAACAAGATGCTGTGCACGGAGGAGGGTGAGGTGCTGTGATAGATTGGCTTGACGGAGGCCTAGCATGTCAGTCATTTCACCAACGTTTAGCTCACGGTGCTCTAGCAAAAGAAGTAT
>Ga0116164_10000402_pt1 | contig 38546 bp, 46 predicted proteins | sample AD_UKC109_MetaG_FD_89888 | JGI IMG/M metagenome (GOLD analysis project Ga0116164, IMG submission 89888) | Active sludge microbial communities of municipal wastewater-treating anaerobic digesters from Hong Kong - AD_UKC109_MetaG | ecosystem: Engineered > Bioreactor > Anaerobic > Digestate... | reverse complement strand
TGCTGGACGGTTTTGTCGAGCATGACAGCCGGCATTTCCATGCCACGTTGAAGCAGTTTGTCTGGGTCAATTTTGGGTACGCCGCGAATAGGGCGAGGCGGCTTTGGCGGTAGCATAGGGGGAGTAGGTTGTTTCATAACGATTACGCTTTAACCGTTATTGTAGCAGACTGTATAGCCGCTACCTATTACCCGGCACCACATTCAAGGCTTGCTTTTAAATGTGCGAGGTGGCTTGGAGCCATTGGGGGGTGTGCTGGGAGCGGTCGCAAAGCTGGCACTTTCGAGCAGGAGTTCAAGTTGTTGCCTGTCAAACCCTAGGACTTTTTTGACCGTGCCGTCGGTGAATTCGACCGTAGTAAAGGGTACCCCCATTTGCCCACTGAGGCGAACCATGTGCTCGGCCGCGATACGGTTATAATCGACCGAGTATTCGGTAAATGGTACATTTTTTGACTGAAGCCAACTTTTAAGCATAACGCAGTAGCTGCAGGTGCGTGTGCTGTAGACGGTGATTTTTTTGATGGTCATAGGGTGTCACCTGCTGTGCTAAGCACGCCACCCAGCTGCTTAACTGTTTCTAACCCACCCAGGTCAGTGACATGAGTGAAGCCGGCTTTTTTGAGCACGTCTGCAGCTGTACGGGAGCGGTTGCCACTGCGACAATACACATAGATTGGGGTGTCTTTACTAAATGCGGGTAGCTCACCGGCTGACATGTCTTGGACTGGAAAGTTGGTGGCCTCGGCAAAATGCCCAGCAGCATATTCGTCTTGGGTGCGAACATCGTAGATCATAGCTGTTCCTGTTTGAGCTTGCTTGGCGATGGATGCATAGTTTTGACTGGTAGTTTGCGCTACAGTGGGCTTGGCGGTGGTTGCATGGTTTCTTCCGGTCAGAACAAACCATACACCCGCGGTCAAGATAATAATAACAACCATGCCAACGTATTTCATAGTGAAGTCTCCGTTTTACAGTGTTTGCACGCTCCAGTAATAACTACTCTGCCCGATACGGCACAATCGGTTATTTTAGCCGCCAGGAGCGACCGTACCTCACTAATTACATCAACATCATGGAGCATAGAGCAGCGCTGACACATAAAGTGGTCGTGTGGGGTAGCAAGGCTATCGTAGCGCATGGCGCCTTGGTTGTTTGCCGGTGCGTGGCCGATTTCGCCGCGTTTTGCGAGTCGGGTGGTAGCACGGTGTACTGTGGTGGCGCTGACTAACGGATATGTCTTGCGCAGCCACCTCAGTAAGTCGGCATTGGTTGCGTGGCCGTGCTGTCTAAGGAGTTCTATAATTGCACTACAGTAGGGGGTTTGGCGGGATTGTAAGGTGTTGGTTGATGCGTAGGACATTTTAGTATTGTATCTCAGTTGTTTTCTAATGTAAACTATTTACATTACATACAGATAACAAGGGGTAAACATGGCAATAGTAATTATCGATGTACGCGAACCAATTGAATACAAAATGGGGCATGTTAAGGGCGCGATTAACTTGCCGCCTGTGGCGCTCATGGCAGGCGCAGAAGCCTTGGCCGAACTGCCCAAAGACACTCAAATTGTTGTGTATTGCCGCACCGGGACACGGAGTGTAGCCAGTATGCACTATTTACAGCAGCTTGGTTTTACTCGGGTGGCCAATGGTATTAACCAAGCACATGTTGAGAAGAACTATTTATAACTCAAATAACTCGTAGGGTTAAAATTGTCCTGATTATACTTGACGTCGCTTATGATGCTTTGTTTGCTGGATATCGTTTTCACTTCGTTTCAAATGACCCCATCTGTTATTTTATACCTCTTTTCACTCCATTATCCCTAGGCGGTAAATGAGCCGTTATGCATCCCCTGACAGTAGACTGCAACCTTCAATTGCTACGGTATGGAGGTGTGGTGTGTATGATTAAGGTTCAGGTTCAGGAGCTATAAAGCTCTAACTTCTTTTCTAAGCTCTTTGTGTTTCCGATACCCGAAGCCCTACACCCGCTGCGTTTAACTCACGGCTCTGCTCTTACAACTTTTCTAAGCTCGCTACTTTGCCCTACCCGATGGCGGGGCCAAAGTAGTACCAAAACTTCCAGATAATAAAAACGGCAATAAGTAGTAGCCAGGTCGCAACGATGTCTATGTGGTGGCGGGTCACAAAAGTGGCCAGTTTAGCGAATCTAGGTTGGACTTTGAGGTGTTTTTCGGCAATACAATACAAGAGCACATACCAAAAGGCTACGATGGTAACTACCCATGTCACCATGCAGTAAGGGCAAAGATGCTTGAGAACAAATGCGCTTTGGTAGATAAACCAGTGCGAAAATACGATGCCGCTTGCCAGCCCACCAAGTAGACTCAGCCAAAGCCACCGGGCATAGCGTGCTCCGGCATAGATACCTACAGCTAACCCCAAGACTCCAGCAAAAGCTGCAATGCCAAAGAACTGGTTGGGAATAGCAAAGAGCACATGTCCCTGCCAAGTATCCATGGCAGCGCCGCAGCCAATAATAGGGTTGATATCGCAGGCCAAGGTGGAGCTAGGGTGTTTAATATGATGAAACTCTTCAATGGCCAGCATAAACGAGGCGGTCAGGCCGATAGTAGCACAGACGATTAAAATCGCCATACAGCGTCGTAGGAATGACGTTTTTGACATAGCTGCGGAAGTGGTTTGACGGAGTTTTTTGGTCATTTATTTCCTCTCGGACACACACGGTTGAGTTGCTAATGGTTTGGTGGTGGTTATTGCCCAAAGGACATCTTTACGAACCGCCTCACTCGCGAGTGCATACCCGATATTATTGTACGTGGTAGAAGTGGCGAACACAATGCCAACGACTTCGCCCTGTGTGTCAACAACTGCACCGCCCGAGTTTCCTTGAACAACATTTGCTTGTAATGAAAGCACGCGCCGCAGTGTTTCTTCTTGATTATAAATATCTTGTCCCTTAGCTCTGATGGTGCCAAGTGCAACAGCGGTTTGAGCCTGCCTATTGCCGCCTTTTGGATACCCAATAAGCAGGAGTGGCAACCCGGGTGTGGTCTCTTTGGAACTTAACGGCAAAGCAGCTGCGCTGAGACGAGGAACATATAATACAGCCAGGTCATGTTGCGGGCTAAACCATACGATTGTAGCGGAGTACGTATGGTTATTTTGAATTATTCTTGGGCGCGATACGCCAGCTACTACATGCGCATTGGTGACAATATAATCGGGTGCAATCGCAAATCCAGTACCGTCCATAAGGCCTCCACAGCCGATACCCTCTATCTTAAAAGTGGCCGACTCAACCCTAGCTACGACTGTCTTAAAGGTAGAAAGAGGTGGTTTTGGGTAAGTGGCTTCAGGGGAGGGTTCGTCACCCGTAAATACTTGAGCAGGCTGTTGCTCGATGACGCTACTGAGCACGCTTAGAAACTGAGAGGCTGGTGGCATAGTGGCATGCATAGAACTAATTACGCGGGAGTTGTTGAGCTGGTTGAGAACCCCGGTTCCTCCGTTTAACGAAACGATCACTGAGCCGAACCAAACACCAACAAGCGTTGTTGCAACCGATAATGTAGCGCCTGCAATTCCGTCGGCCCACTTAGTACTGGCGTGGACTCGCCTTCTTTGAATTTTGATTGCCAAGAACTCGCCACAGCTCATCCCAATAAAACTCAGTCCCAAAATAAGCACCAACGATAACACCGAGTTAGTGCTGGCAGGTGCAAGATTGTTTGTGTAGCTAGCGGCATGTACTCCTGCGGTTAAGCCAAGCAAAAACCCAGCAGTAGAGAATAGCTGTCGTGCCATACCAACTTCGTAACCGCGTATGCTGGCGAGTACCAGAGTGGCAATAATCAGTATGTCAATGATTTGCATATCCTCTAGTGTAGCACTGGTGTGCTACACTGAGCATAGAGAAATAATTCCATGAAAATAGCGATTGTTACGTGTTACCATGACCCAAATTATGTACGAGCAGTAACGCTTAGAAAAGCGTTCAAACTGGTTCCAGGAACCGAGTTAACTATTATCAAAAATCGTCGCAAGGGACTTCTGCGCTATTGTGAGGTATTATGGCAGCTGTGGCAGGTCAAGCGCACGGTGCGACCCGATCGCATAGTCTTAACATTTCGTGGACAAGAACTGTTGCTTCCCACGCTGCTGATTGCGGGAAAAACACCAGTCTGGTTTGATGAGTACATTGTCCCTATCGCCTATGCTACTCACGAGAATCATGCCTTTTCGCTGCGCACCAAACTGTTTCATGCTCTGGCTAGGTTGGGAACTCCCCTGTATAACCACTTGCTGAGAAGATGTGAAGTTGTTTTAGCTGACACGCGTGTTCATGCTGAACTGGGAGCACGTTCTGCGCATTGCAACTTAAGTAAATACCTGGCTTTACCGGTTGGAACCGACGAAAAACTCTTTAAGCCGGCACCGCGACATGCGCTCACTACCTTTGATGTGTTTTTTTATGGGACTATTCAGCCGCTGCATGGAGTAGAAACAATCTTGCGTGCCGCAGTAGAGCTAAAAGATACGCCATCCATTCGATTTATAGTTGTTGGGCCAAAGAAGGCTTTGCGCCAGGCGGTGAGAAGAGCGCAGAAACAAGGCGCCAAAATTGAATACAAATCTTGGGTGTCATTTACAGAGTTGCCCCAGCAGATGTACTCAAGCGGTGTGGTGCTAGGAGGGCCATTTGGCGGCACACGGCAGGCGCACCACGTTATAACGACTAAAACGTATCAAGCTCTGGCCTGCGGAGTGCCTGTTATTGTGGGCGAGAGCCAGGCGACTGCTCCTTACTTTTTGCATAAACATACGGCGCTGGTGGTAGTCCAGAACGATGCCAGTGCTCTTGCCAAAGCATGTCTGTGGGCATTTAGCCATCCAGAAGAACTGGCTCTTGTGGGAGCGCGTGGACGAAAGTTGTTTGAAAAGGAGTTTTCGGTCGAGGCCATCGCACGGCTGATAGAAGCGCGTTTACAACAACTTACCAAGTAGGAAATACCTATTTGTTTGTAGCGCGCAACTCCTAATTTTGAATTTTCAAAACCCCATCTTATTGCTGTCTCCCGTTAATTCTATATTAGTGAAAAAATCTTCTGTTATTGTTCTGTGTTTACCTGTTCCCCATCCTCATGCCCTAAGCTCTCTGCGTTTTACTCACGGCTCTGCTCTCTGCTCTGATACCTTTTTCTAAGCTTCTTCCTCCGCCGCTGTGTGCGAAGGAGAATACTCTGATTACTTCTTTGGAGCTCTGTGCAAATAGCTCTTCCTACGACGCTACTTGATTTTTAGCTTTTGTTTGGCATGGAGTGATAGGGCCAGTATGAAGAGCAATCCAAGATACAGAACATAGGTAGCCCGGTCGATGAGATTGGCGGCCACTATTTCGCTTGGATTGATTCCATGAATTTGCTGTGATGCCAATAAAAAAGCCTCACGAATACCAACGCCATCTGGAGTAATCGAGACAAATAGCGAGAAATTGGCGGCCCCCGCGTAAGAAAGTGCCTGCCCTACACTAATGCTCGCATTAATACTGCGCAGTTCAATGTAGTAGCGTACGGCAATACACAGTAGCTGGGCAAGTGTAAGAATAGCCAGAAGGCCAATCAGGCGAGGTGTTTGTAATGAAACGAGAGTGTCATGAGTATTCTTTTTAGCATACCAACGAATAACAGCAAAGCTTAGTCCCCCACAGCTGATCGCTCCAAGTAGTGTTTGCCACCAGGGACAAGTGCCTACTAGAAGGAATACGGCACTAATGACTGCAAAGATTGCAAAGTACAGTAGTGTTGCGGCAGTATAGCTACGTAGTTTGATGCCATGTTTGGTCTTAAGATAGGCGGCACGTACGCCAGGACCGCTTTGTAGCGGGCCAAAGAAGTTGGCGATAGATGAATAAATAGTAAGCAAAAAGTTCTCGCGACCATCGATACGTTTACCGGCAAGACGTACCGTGATTTGATTGATTGCGGCCAGAATAAAGACTCCCAAAAAATTAATTGCCAAGACCGAGGCAATGACAAGCGGAGAAGTTTGTTTGACGCGGGTAACGTATTCGGGATGAGATGCAAAAAAATATATAAATAGCCCGGTGGTAACACAAAGTATGAGCGTAGCGAGTATTTGTTTGATATGACCAGAGAGCAGCTTCATATAGCAAGTGTACCATATGCCTAATCCTCACTAATTCGCGGTATACTACATGTAATATGCAAAAACTAAGCTGGCGATTGGCAAACAAAGCGGTACGTAACGCCATTCATTCAAACCTGTTCTGGTATGGCTTTTTGGGGGTGTTTGTGGCAAGTAGCCTGCTTGTAGCCATGACAGGCCGCTATTCTATGGCGTTTGATGAATACTATCATTTTGGCACCATTAAAGAATACGCTAAGGTCTGGGCCCCTTGGTCGGTCCAGCAACCCGATGGCGGCGCAGTACTTGGCTCCATTGAGAGTGATGCATCCTATCTTTACCACTATTTGATGAGCTTTCCTTACCGTGCCCTACAGTTACTAACCAACAGCCAACAAACACAAATAGTTATCCTGCGGCTCATTGATGTGGGGCTGGTGGCGTTTGGGTTAGAACTGTTTCGACGGTTGCTACTGCGACTCGGAACGCCGCGAGGGGTGGCTCACAGCATCTTGGCAGTGGTAGTGCTTTTGCCGATGACATCGTTTTTGGCGGGACAGCTTACCTATGACGCTCTGCTCTTTGCGATAACACCAGTATGCTTGTGGTATGCGGTACGATTTATGCGCGGTATTGTACATGAGAATCGTTTTGAACTGCGCACGTCACTATTGCTAGTTGCTAGCTTGGCAGCCGCCTGCCAGGTCAAGTATGCCTTTCTGCCCATGGCAGCAGTGATTGTACTGAGTAGCCTTTTTCTGCTGCTACGACGAAGAGGCAGATACGAACTAGCATTGCACTGCCAGATAAGATCATTATTTAGAAGTTGGCGTGGAGTTGCCGTGTCCGCAGTTCTGGCACTAAGCCTGCTAGGGTTTGTCGCACGGTATGGGGCCAACATAGTGCAGTACCATAGCCCGGTACCAGAATGTGTCAAGGTACTGACAGTTGAGCGGTGTCGTTCTTATGCTCCGGTGGGCCGAGATATGAGTTATCACGAAAAGGGCTATTACAAAAATGTCACCATCAAGGATAAGTTACTGTATCCGTATCGTTGGTCGAAACAGATGGTCTGGGAATCATTTTTTGTGGTTGGTCCCAAACATACTGGCTATGCGCTTGGGCAACCGTTGCAACCAGCCTACGCAACTGGGGCTGTCCTAGTGGTGGCCTTGCTGGTGGTTCTGGTTGTTGGATGGCGGCGATTATGGCGGTCGGGTATTGAAGCGTGCGTACTTACAGCAGTGTGCTTGGCCTATGTTGGTATGCTGTTTGCGCGTAACTATGCAGGCTATCTGCATACAGGGTTCCCTGTTGCAGTGCATGGTCGCTATGTATTGCATTTACTGCCCGTTATGGGCTGGTTAGTGTGGCGGGTGGTACAACGCACCAAGTGGTCGCGGCGACAGTACCTGCCCCTGGTTGGTGGCGTCATGTTATTGCTTCTTATGGCCGGAGGAGGAGTGCTCCCCTATGTTGTACGCTCAACCTCAGAGTGGTGGTGGCAGGGTTCCGAAGCGCTAGTACGAGCTATTGCCGATGTTGCCGGATTATTTTTTAGATAAAGTGTGCTCTTCGACATAGAGCCGACGGGTCAGTTCAAGCTGTTTTTCCTGGACGAGCCGATTAATTCGCACTAAGTCGGCGATAACCCCAAGAGCAAAACTCAGCAGTGCGCCCATGGTTAGAACGGCCCCAAAAATGAGCGATTGAATATGGCCGCCTTCTTGATTGTCGAAGAATCCCCACAGGAAGCGTCCGAACGGGACAAGCCCCAGTACAAATAAACTTGTTCCAACTGTTAAAAATAAGCCATATGGTCGGTACATTACAAAGGCCCGAAAAATGGCCGCACCAGAGCGTAAAACATGCTCAGCACTACTGTTGAACAGGCGAGATTCGCGCGTTTTGGGATTGACGTTAATTTTGATACTCTCGATGGCTATGCCGCTATTCCCGGCTTGAATAAGGGTCTCCATGGCATAGCTAAAGCGGGTTACCACATTGAGCCTAAAAGCTGTTTCACGACTATAGGCACGAAAGCCACTTGGCGCATCTGGAAGATTGGTGTTTGCGGCTTTATTGAGCACCCAAGTGCCAAGCCTTTGGAATAGTTTTTTTCCCGGTGAAAAATGAGCGATCTTGTGAGTTTGACGGTCGGCAATGACCATATCGGCTCGGCCACTTACGATTGGCTCAATCAGTCTTGTGATGTCTTCGCTTGGATACTGATTGTCTCCGTCGGTATTGACAATAATATCGGCTCCCTGCTCAAGGCAATAAAGCACACCATCTTGGAAACTCTGAGCGAGTCCACGCCTACGTGAATGACGAACAAAGTGCTTGACGCCTAGCTTTTGGGCAACTTCTACGGTGCGGTCATCGGAACCATCATCGATTACAAGAATATGAATCTCATCAATCTGAGGGATTTTGCGAGGAACAGTGGCGAGCACCAGCGGCAGTGTTTGCTCTTCGTTGAGGCAAGGTATTTGCACAAAAAGCTTCACGAGGATGCTCCAATTTTTGCGAGAGTTTCTTGCTCAATAACAGGGTGATTGATAAGTTGATAATGGCAACGTCGGTCAATGACTTGGCCGCTAGGGTACAATAAAGCGGCTAAGGTAGGACGTGATTCGGACCGCATGACTTTGCGCAGTCCAAAGCCGAGTTTGTCGTACAGCGTACGAGCTGCCTGATTGCTTTTCCAGGTTTCGAGCGATAGTTCAGAAGGTTTTGCCCCATGCAAATATACAGCTGTGGCTATGACGAGCTCACCAAGCGCTAGGCCCATACTGAAGTTTGGCGCGTACTCTTCGCGCCGCATGGCTCGTGCCAATCTGCTCCCACTGCTACCAACACGGTATGCAGTTGTGACCTTTGCATCTGGAAGAACCAGGTTAGTCTCTGGGCCCGACCAACCGTAGGCAAGGAGTTCTGAATCGATGCTGTATATACCGATAAATCCTCGTCCCTTTGCTATCCAGCTTTGAGCGTGTGCGACGCTTGCAAACCGCCCATTACCACCAACGGAACCCATGTCGTTTGGGCAATATTCGGCTATTTTTTGCTCGGAAGCAACGGCCTGTACCATCGGAAGCACTTCGTCTGTTAAGCCAGTTGCGGCATAGGCTCCGCTTTTTGCTAGCAGACGTAAAGACTCCTCTGCCCTGTCGCCAAGAAGCAGGCTCGGCGTGATAACTTCTGGTTGGTGTGCCAGCTCTGTCGGAAAACACTCCTTCATATGGGGTAGTATATCATGTTAATTTCAAGGTGAGTACGTCAAACAAAAAACTCCCGGTTGTAAAAGCCGGGAGTTTTGACTAATCGGCAAGGATTAGTAGCGGCGATCGTTGCCGCCGAAGTCGCGACGAGGTCGCTCCTCACGTGGGCGAGCTTCGTTTACTACGATAGCACGTCCTTGTACTTCGGTGCCGTTGAGTTTTTCAACAGCTGCCTTAGCTTCGTCGTCGTTCTCGAACTCGACAAAGCCGTAGCCCTTGCTGCGATTGCTGTCGCGGTCGACGATTACTTTTGCTGATAGTACTTGCCCAAAGTCAGCAAAAAGCTGTTCGAGCTGTGTGTCGTCAACTGCCCAAGGCAGTGAGCCGACAAAAAGTTTGGTTGCCATTATCTGGTAACACCCTTCTCTACTTGTCCTACGGAGGTAATACTTCCGTAAGAAGAATTAGCTGCGCCTCATTCGAACCTAAAATGTTAAAATTTCTAGAACCTGAGTACCGAATAAATCCGAAAACCCCTTTTTCGCAGCCTTCTAGTGCTGTAACCATAGCACATATACTTATCAATAACAATAACATCGCTTACACTTCCGCGGTTGGGCCGAACTATGAAGTGGACAGAACATTGCCGCAATAAGCCTATGTGATATGCCGTTTTAGTATTTACTACAGCCAATGCCAGTGGCCCCTGTAAGTCATAATTGTACAGAAATCACTGTGAGATATCTCTCAGCAAACAATAAGCTTTTTGTACTACTATGCATCTAACGCGCCAAACATCTCCCGTGCGCAAACAGAAATAATATCGTAGAAAGGACTCGCACCATGAAACGATTACACATTCTTACCAAACCAACTAAAGTTGCCGACATTGCAGAGATAGATGACTTGGGCGAAGACAATAAGTGGCTGCTTCAGGCTGAGAAATTACAGATTAAGAAGATTCGACGCTTTCGCCAGCAACTGGCATCGTAGGCTATTGGGTTACTGATATAACGATTGGGGTGGAAGCATCCCATCCAGTGTCGATGTATAGAAGAGGTTTGGTTATTTGTTTTGATAGTGCAAAGCTAATTTCGCCGGTGGCGGCTTGAGCGGGATTGAGTTTTTGGGCCTGAAGAGGACGTTTTTGGTAAGAGCTTGCCTGGAGTCTGGCAAAATCCCCTTGTTCCGTACGAACGTAAAGATGGTTGACAGGAAATAACTGCTGCGGCTTGTCGGTATTATTTTTGACAGTGATTTGCATGGTCAATAATTTTTGGTCCTCGCTAATCGGAAAGGCATGGTCTACCTTGGTATCTTCGCCAACATTACGCACAGAGACCGTAGCTGCAAAATTTTGGGCAGTCTGCAGAGAAGTACGAATGGTCTGCCGCGACACCACTGTAAGGCGAGACTGTTCTTGTTGATTGCGTTGACGAGTAAATTGTGTCCAAAACAGCGTATTTACGAGCAGAATAGCAACCACCGCAAGTACTAGCATTGCCCCTAGCAAACTATTCTCATCTCGAAGTCGTTCAAGGTAGCGTCGTCTTTTATCTATGGTTGCATCTTGACCTGTGCAAGAAGGCTGTGGCTTTTTTGAAACGGATTTCTTTGTCATCAGGTTATTGCGCTCCTTATGTCTATTCACTACGGCTTGTTAGGGTCATAATAGCCTACAAGATAGGCGTTCATGGTTGCATTGGTGTTCTGGAGTGTACTAGCTTTGTGGCCATGCCCACCGACTCCACTCAGTGAAGTACCAGATATGTAGGGGTAAAAATTATACGCACCACACAGCGCATTCTTAGCAGGGTCACTTGGTAGTAAGTTTTTGCCTGTCGCCGGAATATGCCAGGCTCCGTTAAAGGAGCCAATATTATAAACTGCCCGGTTAGAAGGGTCTGCGGCCGATACATTGTACCCCCAACAATTCGCATACGTATTGTGGCTATTAAGGTCGGCTGTACTGTAGCAGGGACCACGTCCACCACAGTAGGTGACCGCAATAACAGATACGGTTTGCATTGGACTTGATGCCGCGGCAAGATTTGAGCACAAGAGCGAGAACGTATACTGCCCGGCTGAACTTAGGGTGATAGCCTGAGACCCACCACTAGGTGTTTTACTACCACTCCAGCCACTACCACCCGCCACACAGGAGGTAGGGCTACCTGTTGTTGACCAAGTCGCAGTCACCCTTCCACCAGAGGTAATAGAATTTGGCGAAACTGACAAGGCAACGGTCGGCCGCGGCACGGCATTGACAGATGCACTGGCAGATGCAGAACCAAGCTTGTTGCTGCAGGTGATTGAAAAAACATAGGTTTTTGCCACAGTCAAAGCCCCTGTGCTGGCCGATCCATTCGCGCCCCGACTGCCGCTCCAACTTCCACTGGCAGTACAAGACGATGGATTGTTTGTCGCTGACCACGTTAAGGTGGCACTCCCCCCAACACTGACGGCTGTGGGGCTGGCCACTATTGAAACAGTAGGCTTTGCGGTAATTGTGTTGCCTGAGGCACTTACTGTAATTGTGGCAGAGGCACTACCTGACCCATTTGCATTTGAGCAGGTGAGCGTATAAGTATACACCTTTGCCACAGTCAAAGCCCCTGTGCTGGCCGATCCATTCGCGCCCCGACTGCCGCTCCAGCTTCCACTGGCAGTACAAGACGATGGATTGTTTGTCGCTGACCACGTTAAGGTGGCACTCCCCCCAACACTGACGCTAATGGGATTAGAACTTATAGTGACAGTCGGTTGATTTGTTTTGGCAACTGTACCGGCTGAGCCTTTTGGGGATACATTGACTGCAATAGAGGTAGAATTATTACCTGTTGGACCTTTACAGGTCAGTGTGAATATATAACTCTGTATTTTTGAAAGTGTGGGAGTCTTTTCGGACCCACCCTTTTCGGACTTGCTCCCTTGCCAATCGCCACTGGCGGTACATGAGGTGGGGCTGTTAGTGACGCTCCATTTTAGTTCAACAGTCGCACCTTGCTCGACCGATGCGGATGAGGCTGTTAGGCTTATGACAGGAGTACTATTAGTCTTTTTGTTTGAGGATGACATCGCGATATTCTGGGACACACCGCCTGGCTGCAACTGATTAGTACTTTGCGTAGCATCTTTGCTCAGCGAGGTGCTGTTATGCTTTATGCCCAGCGCTGTAAATAACAGGGCGCTGCTTATCATCACAAAGCTTACGAACGATACAAAAAGTTTTACGCCTCTTTTTGCACCCGATGACTGGGGTCGAGGAGATTTGTTATGCTTAAGTATTTGTGGAATGACAAGCTCTATAACGACAGGCTTCAATGGCATAGATATATCCTATTATTACCCTCATATTACCACAATCAGAAAGAGAACATGTAGACTCCCTCATTATAGGCTTGAAGGTGTGCGACTGCCCTAGGTGGTTTGCATATCGCTTTCTAAAATACGCCGCTCTAGGTAGCGAATGTTGAGTCTAAGAAAGGAGTAGTCCCATAATCAGAATAACGTCCATAATGATAAGCGAAATTATCATGCAGATGCCAACAAGTATCTTTAGCCACATATACATACCTTACTAAAACAGTTTCTCATAATCATCGCATTCCAAACTCTTCGGTGTGTATACGCACAGCAGGCACGCCGTGTTGTCGAAAGCCTTGCTTCAGCTCTGCCATCATTTCAGGAGGACCACAAATGTAGACTTCTTTATCGCTAAGTTCACCACTCGTGGCCCGAATGTAATCAATATCAATGTGACGATGTTGCATAGAACTGACAAACGGTATAATTCTGACCCCAGGAGACCGCGCCCCGGCGTGCTGATTTATTTTGTCCCAGTCGATAATTTCGTAGACGGTTTTCACACAGTAATACAAATCAATCGTCATGCCAGAAGTGGGTAAATCCTTTAACATTGACAGAAATGGGGTTATCCCAATGCCTGCTCCAATCCATATCTGCGGTCTATCGTATGTACTGGTAAAACCAAATCGACCATATGCCCCCTCAACATCTACCAAATCACCGGGTGCCAACTGAACCAGGTTGTTAGTGTAGTCGCCCAGTGCCTTGATAGTGAGTTCTAGGGTGTTGTCTTGAGGCGAGGAACTGATGGTAAAGGGGTGCCATTCTTTATTAATAGTTTTAACATGCGAATGAAAACGTGCAAAGACAAACTGCCCGGCCTTGAACGGCATAAGCTGCTTTGTGGCATACATATTGATTTGTACGGAGTTACCACCCACAACTTTTGTTGAAGCAATAATGTAAGAATAATGCCGCACAAAGATAGTACTAAGCAGTGTCTTATAGCTATATGCAATCAAGCCAATGCCAATCATGGTAAGCATATAGATCTTGAGTGCGCCCATTGCTGATGTATCGCTCTGTATAAAAAAAATGTGTAAACCTGAAATTAAAAATGCCACCCCAAGGAACTTATGCGTAAACAGCCACATTTTATATGGAATTTTTATAAACAGGGTAATCAGAAGCAAGATAACCATTCCCCAAAAAGCTATAATGCCAAAAAATGTAGCCCATTGTTGCAGTACCGCTTCATGAGTCAGATGATTGCTGTCAAATAGCGCTCGAACAGGATACAGACCATTGGGCACCAGTACTAACGCAGCTTCGTGAATGTTAAAGGTGACATATCGAAGAGCTAGGAATAAGGGGTGAAACGTCAGAAAGACCAGCGATAGCCCTCCCACAATATGGTGGACAATATAGACTCGGTTTAAGCCGCCAAAACTACTTTCCAGAAGCTTTAAGCGAGTGCTTAAAACGAGGCTAAGCGCATACAAAACAGTTCCAACGAGTCCGGTAACTTTGCCGACCGCCAGCATAATTGGCGTAAATCCACTTATTTCATTTAATGGGTTCAGTTTGACCCAAAAAACCAGCGGAAGCACAGACAATATAACAATAACAGCCCAGCCGATAAGATGTTCTGGCTGAAAACTAAGGGTTGATTTTTTATTTTTGAACGACATTCTTCTTTATAACCATAAGTGTTATTTTATCGAGGAGTAACGAGGTTGTAAAGAAGCTACACCTTTGTCATGGCTTATCAGCTCAGCCAATATGCATGTGAGAAAGTGAGGAGTAGACTAACCGACAGTTTCTTTTACGAGCTTGACCAGTTCGCTTGGACTCGCCCAGGCTTTGAGCATATAGCGGGAAGCGCCTAGGTCGAGTACTTCCTGAATATCGCTACGTGAATCGAGGTTACTGAGTACTATAACTGGAACATCATGTTCGTTCTTAAATTTTTGCAGAAACTCCTTGCCCCCCATAATAGGCATTAACAAGTCAAGCAAGATAAGCGAAGGAGTCAAGTTTTTGACTTTCTCGAGGGCTTCTTTGCCGTTATAGGCAATTGTGACATCGTACCCTTCTTTTGCCAGCACAATACTAAACGCATCACTCAGCGCTGGGTCATCTTCGACAACTAGTATATGCTGCTGTTTTGAACTCATACCTTATGCTATCATATTGTACGCTGTAATAACCAGATGTAAACAATATGGTTTTAAGAAAGTAGCACAGGCTTGGTTTTTTTTCTTGGTCGAATTGGTAAAGTAACAGTAAAAGTACTCCCCTTGCCAACCCGCGAGGTGACATCAATCGTGCCGTGCTGAGCTTCTACGAGTCGCTTAACGAGGAACAAGCCTAGACCACTCCCCCCTTCACTGCGTGATAATGGATTGTCAACGCGAGAAAACTTTTCAAACAATGATTCGTATTCTTCTTTCGCAATGCCAACTCCCTTATCGGCAACAGTAATGACTGCGGTGCTATTAACTCTTTTAAGTCGAATGGTAACGACACTATCAGGATAAGAATATTTTATGGCATTAGTGAGAAGGTTCTCGATGACCATGCCAGTAAAGGTCTTATCGAGAATAGCGGGCAATGGCCTGGTACCGCTGCGTTTGATACGAATGTTCTTTTCGTCAGCCCGCTGAGTGATGTCTCCAAGTGAGTGAGAAATAACCTCATTGATGTCAAGCTCTTCATAGTCAATAAATATCTGGCCGGCATCGGCCTTAGCAACATAGAGGAGCTGATTGATAATCTCTAGCTGGCGTTCGTTAGCAGCATAGGCTTTTGCGGTAATAGCCCGTTGTTCGTCGGTAAGGGCTCCTGTAAACCCCTGCAGCAACATACCGATATATTGCTTGACTCCGCTGGCTGGCGTACGAAGCTGATGCGAAGCAATAGCGAGCATCTCGTCTTTAGACTTTTGTAGCATGGCTCGGTGGTAAGCTTCTATTTTGTGCAGACGATGGGCCAGCAATGCATACAAGAGAGCCGCAAGGAGTAGGCTAATAAACGATCCAATCGCAAGAACGGTGCGTGGCCCATACCGTCCAAAGCGTGAATTATCAGTTGCGGCGAGCTTAACCTGCCAGGTACGTGTGCCAACATCAAATAAGCGAGTAATACTAATTGGGTTGCCATGAACATGCGAGTTACTATAGCTGTAAATAGTTTGCGGGGTTGCTTCGGTTATATCGGTGAGCGATAAAAAGCTAATACCGTCTGTGTTGGTGCCGCTGAGGGCAGTAGATATGAGGTCATGAGGCCGAAACACAACATAAACAAATCCTTCAAGCTGTTTCATGCGCTCATCTGCAGATTCAGGGACATCAACGTTGGTGTATAGCGGATAGTACATAATCAGGCCTGGGCGTTGCTGGCTTGAATCAAAATCTTGAGCAAGTTTAACGGGCCGAGTTAAGACGGCTTGGTCGGTCTTAGCTGCTTCTAACATGGCTTCGGCACGACTTGATTCGGTACTCATGTCAAACCCTAAAACATTTAGATTATCGTCGTTACGGGGCTCAATAAGAACAATTGGCGTAATAAGACCAGAAGGGTTAGCTGGTCGTAGGGTAGGATTGGTTGCCCCGGCTTCAGCCAGTCTTGCAGAAAGCGTTGCTAGCTCGTCTGGAGTGATTTTGTCGGAATAGCCGATGCCAACCAGCGAGTCGTACTTTGTAAGCTTAGAAGCTTTGCTGTACAGGTCGCTCCAATCTTTTTGAGTTATCTGGTTATTATGGGTGTAGTAGATTGTCGACGCAAAGACGAGAAGCTGTTCATAAGCTTCCATATTGTTAGTTTTGTAACGAACAATCGTGTTCGTTTGCTCGTATTCTTGCGAAACAAAATCCTTGTGACTATAATTGCCAACAATCGCAGCAACACCTATGCTAATCAATAAACCAACCGCAAGCGCGCTAAGCGCCATAAGTGTCGGTATAAATCGCTGATTTGCATCACTCTTAAACCCAGTCACCACATCTTTGATTTTGGTGGGAAGCTTCATAGTGCTACTGTAGCAGAAAATGATGCTCAAAAGTAGATTTGAAGCGGGTCGCATACTAGCCTCGGCCAGTGTATAGTGCTTAGTATGAAACCAACTCACATGCAACCATGGCAACAACTCCAATCTATGGCACCTCACTTTCGTGAAATGTCGCTGCGCCAATTGTTTTCTAGCACTCCAAACCGGGGTGAAACCTACCATCTCACGGCTGGCGAAATCTATCTAGACTATGCAAAAAATCGTTTTGACAATACTGTTTTAAAAACCCTGTTAGACTTAGCGCGGGAATGTGGGGTTGAGAAAACTCGGGATGCAATGTTTGCTGGTCAAAAAATCAACACCACCGAAAATCGCGCTGTACTCCATACTGCCCTACGAAACCAGTCCGAAAACTCCATTGAACTTGACGGCATTGATGTTATGCCGGCTATTAGGGCTGTGCTTGAACAAATGCGTACGTTTTCTCGTGCAGTACGTGAGGGAGAATGGCGTGGTGCTACCGGCAAGCGTATTAGAACGGTGATTAATATTGGCATCGGTGGGTCAGACTTAGGCCCAGTAATGGCAACTGAAGCACTTAAATGGTATTCCCTTCGTGAGCTCCAGGTAAAATTTGTCTCAAATATCGATGGATCTCATCTGGCAGAAGCTTTACATGGTGCAGAACCAGGTGAAACGCTGTTTATTATTGCGAGTAAGACATTTACGACCGACGAAACCATGACCAACGCCGCCTCGGCACGACATTGGCTAGTGGAGGCGCTTGGCGAGGACGCGGTTGCGCGGCATTTTGTGGCGCTATCGACCAATCTAGAAGCAGTCGCAGAATTTGGCATCGACCCAGCTAATGCGTTTGCCTTTTGGGATTGGGTGGGGGGACGTTATAGCCTGACAAGTGCAATTGGCCTGTCATTAATGATAGCCATTGGTACCGATAATTTCGACGAATTACTTAGTGGCTTTTATACTGTGGATGAGCATTTCCGGACTGCCCCACTTGAACAAAATATGCCAGTGCTACTAGCGCTGATAGGCATATGGAATACCAACTTTCTTGGCGCTGAGACTGAAGCGATACTGCCCTACGAACAGTACCTGCACCGTTTACCGGCCTATCTTCAGCAGGCCAGCATGGAGAGCAACGGCAAGTCTGTTACGAAGGACGGCCAACGAGTCGACTACATGACCGGGCCCGTACTATGGGGCGAGCCGGGCACCAATGGTCAACATGCGTTTTACCAGTTAATTCATCAGGGCACCAGACTTATCCCGTGCGATTTTATCGTGTTTGCTCAGTCGCTCAACAATCCTGATGGGCACAATGAGCATCACCGCAAGTTGCTCGCCAACGTATTCGCTCAGTCACAGGCACTGGCGTTTGGTAAGACAGCCGATGAAGTCCGTGCTGATGGTGTTGCCGAGACTCTTGTGCCCCACAAGGTATTTGAGGGCAATCGACCAAGTAACACCCTGCTGCTGCCGAAGCTGACACCAAGTACGCTTGGCCAGTTGATCGCGCTCTACGAGCACAAAATATTTGTGCAAGGAGTCATATGGGGAATCAATTCGTTTGATCAATGGGGCGTGGAGCTGGGCAAGGTGCTGGCCAAAGATATTTATGAACATCTTGATGCGACTGATTTGTTAAGATATGACTCTTCGACCGCGGTACTGCTGCGTAAAGCTCAACAACTTGCCGGTGATCAGCCTACATAACTATTTTTTGTTCTTTGTTCCACGTTTTCACTTCGTTTCAAATGACCACATCTGTTATTTCATACCTCTTTTCACTCCATTAGTGCTAGGACTCCAGAAGCTTCCGAGTAACCAACTAAGTCACAAGCTATTCCTATAATTGCGAAATAGTCTTTTTTTTCTAAGCTCTTGCTGTGTTTTAGATACCCAATACCCAATACCCTACACCCTAAGCCCGCAGTATTACGCTCACCACTCTGCTCTTCTTGTCCCTCTTAGCCCTTGGCGAAAGAGGGTGCTCTTACAACTTTTTTTAAGCTCTTAGATCTACAACCGGAATTCAGCATCAATGGTCGTCGGGCTTGCGCCGCGCATGTCTAACTCAAATGCAATGCGGCTTGCCAGCACGCCGCAGCGTTCAGTTTGTCGAGTGCAAATATCAGCAGAGGCAATTTTGCCCAGTGTATCCCGTATTTCGCTAAGAGTCGCGGCAGAGAGCTCCACTGCACTGTGCAGTATACCTTCTAGGCCTGCTAAGCTGGGCATTTGGGTGGTTGTTTCATAGACGGCTGTTTTCATAGCACGCTCCTTTTTGGTTTTGTACGAAAAAGCACCAACCTTGCTGGCGGTGCTTGTTTGGTACGAAACGGTTTATTTTTCTACGTCAAACAAGCACTATCTGTAATCGATAGTGTCACTTGGCGAAGATGGTTTGTTTTTACCATGTTATTGGTATACGCCCGCATTGTCTAAAGCACAAGCATTTTATGTAGTTATATTGACAACTATCGTAAAACAGCTTTAATACGACGAATGCCTGCGCTGCTGCTTTCTTCTTTGAGAATTTTAAATCGCTTACCATCCTCAAAGAGTTGCAAGGTATGTTCAACGTGCGGACCACCACAAATTTCGAAACTGAAGGGTGTGTCTGCCCCATCTTGCAACATCTTGTACACCTTAACTGTCTCACCGTAACGGTCGCCAAACTGCCCAAGTGCGCCGAGTGGCCCCGTCGCTTCAGAGGTGAGGTATTCGGCAAAAGTAACTTTTAGGTCACGCCCAATTTGGTCGTTTACTATAGCCTCGACCTGCTGCTTTTGTTCATCGGTCATTTTCTCTGGATGGCTAAAGTCAAAGCGAAGTCTGTCCTCGGTAATGTTGCTGCCATGTTGCACGACATGCGTCCCCAAAACATCACGGAGTGCTTGATACATGAGGTGAGTCGCGGTGTGGTATTTCTTGTGCTGCAGGGTTTGACCACCGAGACCCCCTTTGAATGTACCTTTGGCCGCTGTTTGACTACGCTCGCGTTGGACTTTCATCATCTGGTCAAAATCAAAACGCCACGTCTCTGGTACGGTTACTTCTCTTTTGAACGCTTCTTCAACGCTCAGTTCCACTGGGAAACCAAATGTATCGTAGAGCTGGAAAATCGCTTCACCGTACAGTATTTTTTGGCCGTCATTGTTCGTAAGTAGTTTGTCGAATTCTTTGAGCCCTTTGCGCAATGTTTGACGGAAGGCTTTTTCCTCTTTAGCGAGAACGACGATGACTTCTTCACGTTTCTTGGCCACCTCTGGAAAATCGTCATGGAACATATCAGCAATAACAGGCACTACTTCTTGCATGAAGTTTTGCTCAACTCCGAGATCAAAGGCTTTGACCATAGCGCGGCGTACCAGGCGGCGCATGACATAGCCCTGCTGTTTGTTACTGGGCACACAGCCGTCGACTGCTAGGAAAGTTGCTGCTCGCAGGTGGTCGGCTATAACACGCATGCTTTCGGTGTGGCTTTCGTAGTTTTTCTTGCTGAGGACCTGCAGTTTTTCGATAATTGGCCACATAAGGCTAATTTTGAACACATCGGGACTGTCTAGTTTTGCGGCGGCGATTCGCTCTAGGCCAGATCCTTGGTCAACGTTACGAGACGGCAATTTTTCAAATCCTTCGCCGCGGCGAACGTATTCCATAAAGACGTTGTTGCCAATTTCCATGAACCTACCGCAGTCACAGGCAGGGTGACAGAATTCACCGTATTTTTGTTTTTCATAGTCGTCATGTTCGGAGTCGTCGAAACGATAAAACATTTCACTGCATGGGCCGCCCGGCTCGCCGTCAACCATTTCGGCAACACCTTTGCCTCGCCACCACCAGTTTTCGTAACCGTCGTAGAAGAAAATTCGTTCGCCTGTCTTGATCCCGCGTACATAGCCGTTTTCGCTAGAGCCAATGTCTGCGGTTTGTGCATTAACACCTCGATCTTTAAAGATTTGTACCAGTAAATCTGCACTTTCTGTGTCTTTGGGTAGTGCAAACCTGTCGTCCCCAATGAAACAGGTTGCGTATATCTTGTGTATGTCTAGTTCAACAACATCAAGCAGAAATTCATACATCCATGGCAATTGTTCTTGTTTGAAGTAGTCGCCTAGGCTCCAGTTGCCAAGCATTTCAAAAAAAGTCGTGTGGCGGTTGTCGCCAATGTCGTCGATGTCTTGGGCGCGCAGACAAGTCTGACTGTCGGCGATGCGTTTGCCTTCGGGGTGTGGTTCGCCGAGCAGGTACGGAATCATCGGTTGCATGCCGCTGCCGGTAAAAAGTGTGGTCGGGTCGCCTTCGAGCACGAGCGGAGCTCTTGCAATAACCGCATGACCGCGGTCGGCGTAAAATTTGAGGTAGGCGTTACGGATTTCTTGTGCGTTCATTGTGTATTCAGTATATCAGAGAGTCGGGTTGCTATGATTCGTGTTTCTCTTGACGAGGAATCTGTAAACCAAGTCGGTATATGCTATAGGTAAATAACAAGGTTGAAACGAAAAGAAGTACTTGACCAATAGTGCTTATGAGGGCGCTGGAGGTTGCTCCCAGGGCGCTCAATAACGGAGTAAGGAGCGAGCCACCGCAAGCTGCGCAGCCACCGCTGACGATAGCAAGTATTAGTGGAAGCCCACTCGTGCCTGTCTGGGTCTTCAATTTATGCAGGCGGTTGCGTAGTATCCACCAGAGTAAAGACGTTTGCACACCGGCTAACAGCGAATTCATAATGGTAAGCGTTGCAAAAGTACGGTTGCTATTCGCGAGTAACCCGGTGTAGCCATACCACAAGAATTGTATTTTTTGGCTTATGCTCAATGGCAATTCTGTCAGCACATGCCAAACGAGCGGAAGATTGAACAGCCATACAATGAGTCCGCAAAACAAAAACGCTACTCCTGCCGCAATTAGTAAATAGGGTAGCCTAGTGATAACAAATGCTATGTTCCGCACTGCAATTGGTATGGTGACTGTGGGGCTAAGGCTCATGGGCAGAAAGCTCCAAAAGAGTTTTATATATTTGATAGGGTTGATTGCCAACAATCTTTTCCCCGCCGATGAATATAGTGGGGGTTCCTTGCACGCTGTCACGTGCTGCGGCGTGTTGAGCTGCTTCAAACGCCCGCTTATGTGTTGTGCCGTCTAGGCATGCTCCAAAAAGGCTGCCTTCTATGCCTGCACCTTGAGCAATACCGACGAGGGCTGGTTTGGTTAATACTTTTTGGGCAGCTGCAGAGTAATCGCCGTCTTTATAGAGCGTGGACATGTGTGCGAACACGGCATCGTAATATGCAGGAAATTTATTTTGGCTGGCGGCGCAATAGGCACCATAAAGCGCAAGCCCCGCATCCTCACCAAAGACTGGATACGGTCGTAGCACAATTTTAGCTTTGCCTGTATCAACGTATTCTCGGCGTATTTTTTGACCAGCGTCTTGCTGGTAAGCATTGCACTTGGGGCATTTGAAGTCTACGTACTCCACAATGGTTATTGGCGCCGACGAAGCACCAATAAAAAGCGGTTCTGTTGTTGACGGGATGCTTTTGAATGACTTTGATACTGATTTGTTTTGGGCGGGTTGTGGTGCGGCGTTCTTTGATGAAACATATAGCGCGCCAAGTGCGGCTACACCACCAGTTATCAAACATATTACCAACAACTTAGGAAGCGATGTATGCATAGACATTAGTATAGCAGCCAGAACTATAGCCGTTCTCCACAAAGTGGCACCGGTATGTGCAGTCAGAGTATACAAATTTCAAGTCGACCAAGCTAGATACGCTGCTCTTTATGTGCGGACTCTATGCCAGCAGCTTTGCTACTGCAGCGTCTAGCGCTTGGTCAACTTCTGCCTGTTCTTTAGCACTACCGTCAACGTTGAGTTGCTTCATAAACCCGAGGCCAACTTCAGCTCTGATTGCAGGCTTTACCACGTCACAGACATGCTTAGCTGTAGCGAGGGTATGGGCACCTTCGTACCACCCGTAGCCAACCATCATAAGAGGCTTGTCTTTCCATTCGCTATAAAGCCAATCGATTGCGTTTTTTTGTATACCACTCATGGAGTGATTGTATTCGGGGAGCACCCACACGACTGCATCGGCAGCCTGTACCATGTCGCTCCATGCCTGGACATTCGGGTCGGTAATTTCGTAGTCATCAGCGCTCGGAGCCGTGGGGGCATTAAAAAATGGCAACTGTAGATTCGCTACTTCTACGATAGTTCCTTGAGCTCCATCATGGCGTGCAATTGCCGCCGATACCTGCTCTGCGACTTTGCTCGAGGCACTATTTGGCCGAGCGCTTCCGGTAAGTACTAAAATGTTTGACATAATCCCTCCTTATAATTTTGTAATATCAATCCCAAGTGAACGCAACAGTGGCTCGTTAACCGTATATATTTTCTGTTTGCCAGCACGGGACTCAAGTAGTACCCCACTTTCGACCAGCTTGGCAATGTGATGGCTTATTGTTGGTTGCGAAAGTGAACTCAGCACATCGCAGCGAGCAATAATATCACACGTTAGTTGAGGGGTAGGTTGAGCAAGTACTTTCTGTACGAGGCCTAACCGAATCTCATCGCCCAATGCTTTCAGAACACTGATAGTCTGTGTGGACATAACATCATTATATATCGACACATTTCAATATGTCAATATATTAATTAGTGTTTCTTAGTTTTCCTTTTGGACTTCTTTACTATTCGATGCTCGGCATTTTGAACCCCGGCTTGGAGGCTTTTAAGCTCCTTGCGCTGTAAGCCGATGATACGTCGAGCATACGCCGCTGCGCCAGGCTCGGTACTCGCCGCAATTAGTAGACTGTCCTGGTACGATTCAATGACCGCAGCAAGCAACGCATGCCCTTCTTTAGTGAAGCGCCGCCGTTCTTTTTTAGGAAGGTTGGCTCGCTCGGTGGCTTCGTAGATTTTTTGCTCCGTGATAATTCCCAGGCAGCAAAGACGGCCGATACCGCGCAGAAGTCGACTGCTTGGGTCATTTATGCCCTGTTCTGTTTGGGTTTTAGCCACGTTAGCTGCTTCAAAAAGTGTACCGAGTGTCTTATGACGCGCTCTTTCCGGAATTGACCGTAGGGCGTGAGAGGCAATAATAATATCAGCTTCAAGCCGTTCTTGGGCAGTGGCACCGCGCTGCAACTCAAGTTTTGGCCCATACTTTTGTACAATCTGCTGGTGTTGAGCAGGACTGCATTGCTCTGCTATGGTGAGTACCGTATGGCTAAGAGAGGGCATAGTTATATTATACTATTAATTTACAAAAATGCAATACCCCCCTTATTTTCTGGCAGCTCTCACGTTGTTGTGCCGTATGTTTTCTTCTGTACGTAGAGCTGACGAGCCTGTAGATAGTGCCTACGTAGGTCTGGGGAGAGCTTTTCAATGGCATAGCGAAGCTGTGTACGCGGCATTTCGTGCGCATGCTGGTTGAGGAAATCAAGTAAAATAGAATCATCGACATATTTGCCTGTTTCGCGTAGTAACCACCCAACTGCCTTTTGCAATAAATCGTGTCGTTCTGAGCAGAGGATTTCGGCTATTTCGAGGGTTGGCCCAACCTCTCCCTTGCGTAACCAGGCAAAACACGCCACCATAGCCGCACGTTGGTGCCAGAGTTTGCCCGTGTGTGCCAGTTGGCGTAGTGTGTCAGGGGTGTGTACGTGCGCATAGGCGCCAAGAACATGTTCAGCTGAAGTGTCTATAATATCCCAGTTGTTCAGCAGTTGGTTGTCCAGCCCAAAAATGTATAGGTCATACAGCGTCTCTTGCTCGATAGTTGTGGCTTTTTTGTACTGCTGCGACATAATTATGCTGGCCGCCAAACGGTGTTCATGAATCGGACTTTGCAATAATTCTTTTAGTTCATTGCTGGGCAACTGGCGATAATTGCGACAAACTGCTCGAGTTTGTGGAACGCGCACGCCGATAAATACGTCACCTTCGCCGTATTCTCCCGGGCTGGTCTTGAAGAAACGCTGCAAGAACAGTGCATCCGTGTCACTGGCGTATGTCTGCAAATCATCTATCAGTCGCTGTGCCTTCACTGGGTGTGCCCTATTGTAGCGCTTGGATAACAAATGCAGCTATAAGGAGATGTAGTAACGATTCACAGATTGAAATGAATATCTTGTGCCAAACATATTCGGGCTTGCTGCCGCCAAAAATCATTGCTGATGCCTCGGTAGGAACAACAAATCCAAGCCACACGAGAACCGCAATAACGTAAGGTGAATACTGTGGCAATAGCGAAATGAGCCCCGCTAAGACGAATGCCGATAGCAGTGTTACGACCAATTGTACGCCGTACCATGGCCCCATTTTGGCCTGCATGTCTTTTTGCTGTTTGGGGGTAAGTTTGTCAAAATCGTGAATTTTGCCCCAAATTTTGCCAAAGGGTACCATGTACCAAAATGCCCCGACGGCAAACATAGCGACGGTTGCCGCTAGTACGGCGATGATGTTTACTTGCATATTTTTCTCCTTACTTAGTTATTTATAAGTGTGCGAACGATGTCCTTAATAAGCTGTTTGGGAAGCGGGGCATCAAGTGTAAACCATAGTGTCCCCCTTCCCTTTATGTACGGCTCGAGTTGGGACTTAAGTACGTCAGTTTTGGGAATTGGATAAATAGCGAGATGGTCTTTCCACCCCGAGATAAATACGGAGGCTCGCTTAGTAACATCATGCTTGTAGCCAATAACGCCGTAGCTGATGACTTCGTGCATGTTGGTTGTTTCGGCAGTGACGAGGATGCGTAGTTCATCAAAGAGTGGACGAGCCTGCGGGGGGACGCTAGCAACGTAGGCATCGACTGACGACACAGCTGTTTTAGGTTGAGTTGCAATATCGTACGATGATTGCAGCATCGTGCGGAGAATGGTCAAATCGATATTGTCGAGCTTGTTGATATAGAGACAGCTTTGGCTTATCTTGTGTTTGCCGAGCTGAGCCAGTTCTTTACCGTAGCGATCGAAGCTCTCGTAAAAATAGATGGTCAACCCAGCTTTACGTGGGCTAAACCCCAAGATAGGCATGTCACCTTCTCGTCCGGCTTCGGATTTGTAGTGCTGCGAACCAAAACCAATGATGCTCGGTCCCCACATGACTGGCTTTTCACCCGAAATTTTTTGCATGATGTCAATAAGCTGCTGTGCTTCTTTTTGTCGCTGTTCGCTGACTGTCATCAGAAAATCGTCTACAGATACTGAAGTAGGTTTAGTTTTATTATCAGCCATATCTGGTTATCGTACTACATTCTTAGTAGGCTTACTAGCCTGGCGCGATGACTGACTACATGGCTCGAAGTGTTACAATTCACCAGGGGTTATATGTGCTTCTGAGGCTTTGAGTTCTCTTTCGCGAGTGGCAAATACGAGGCCAATAGCGGCTGCCATAATTATGGCAGCAATAGTGAAAATTCGTTGTAGCGACTCTGAAAAAACATGCGTGACCAGCTGAGTATATTCGTTTTGGCTCGCAATAAACTGGCTATTTTGTTTGGATTTTTCTGCCTCAGTAGCCGGTCCTTGATTAATTGCCTGAACAGTACTCTTGCGAATTGTTTGACGCACATCAGGCATGTTAAGCGTTAGTAAGGTGTTTGTATCGTTTAGGTCAGAAAACTTTTGTGTTACCACGGGATTATTCTTAAGGCTACGAATATAGGCGCTGTTGTCGGCGTTGCCAATATGGCTCGTAAGCCCACTGGTAAGCATGGCGCCAAATACAGCAATGCCAATAGTAGAGCCTAGCCCTCGAAAAAGTTGGATAGCGCTTGTAGCAACGCCGAGGTCTTTTTGACTAAATTCGTTCTGCACTGCAATGTTCATAACAGGCATCACGAACCCAAGGCCAATGCCCAGGAGTACCATATAGATAGCTTCTTGCAGATAAGAACTTTCTGGATTGAGGGTTGCTAGCATGCCCACCATAGCTGTTGCCAGAATAATACCAATCTGCATAAACGCTTTATACTTTCCTCGCTTTGAAATGAACTGCCCAGAACTAATTGAGGCGCTCATGATACCAACAACCATGGGCACTAACATTAGACCGCTCTTGGTTGGACTTGCTCCAAATACCTGCTGATTAAACTGAGTGAGGTAGATGATTGACCCCATAAAGCCAGCTCCAAACAGCGTCGCCACACCCATCAACAGGCTAAAGTTACGATTTTTGAAGAAGCGCAGTGGCATGATGGGCTCGGCAGCCTTCATCTGTCGCCAAACAAACAGCCCCAGCGAAACAATGACCGTTGCTGCCATGGCCATGCGTAAATTCGCCAGTGACCAGCCCGAGCTCGTCAAAAATCCATGAAATATCTCTTTGGTGTTGTCTACGGCCAGCACAAGTGTTGCGAGGCCAAGCGTGAGCAAGCCAGCGCCAAGATAGTCAACTTTGGGTTCATGGGCATGCTTGAGCGGTGGACAAAAGATGGTAATAAGGGTAAAAGCCACCACAGCAATCGGTACATTGAGCCAAAATATCCAGTGCCAAGTGGTAACGAGGCCAAATAACGAATGTGAATCAGTTAGCCAGCCACCAAGTAGCGGACCGATAACCGATGATATACCAAAGACTGCTCCAAATAACCCCTGCCAGCGTCCGCGCTCGCGTGCTTCAAACAAATCACCAATAATCGTAAATGCATTGGCAGTAATAATGCCGCTTCCAATGCCTTGTACGGCGCGCCACAGTATGAGATGGTTTATGTCGCCAGACAGTCCGCACAGCAGCGACGAGACAGCAAACAGCGCGACCCCAGACAACAAAAGGATTCGGCGCCCAAACAAATCAGACAACTTGCCAGCAATCGGCACAGTCACGGTAGTCGTTAGCAGGTATGCGGTTACAATCCAGCTCAGGCTACTGTAGGCGTTAAGATCTTCGACAATCTTGCCGAGAGCAGTTGAAACAATGGTTTGGTCAAGCGCAACCAGGAAAAGGCTGGCCATGACAGACAGCATGATGATAAGTTTGGCGCGGAGCGTTAAATGGTGATGATGCATAGAGTCTTTCTAGTTATTTAGTAGTTTTTTATAGCCCTGCACATCGTCAGTAACTTTATCGATAATTTCACGGAGCTGCTCTTCTTTGATAAATCCTACCCATTTCATTTCTGGGCTGCCGACTACATACAAACGGTCGCCAGTTTGAATGCCCAGCTCGTCGCGAGCATCTGCCGGTATGACCACCTGTCCTTTGGTACCAACAGTGGCCGAGCCATATAATTTTTTTTTGTGTAAGCTCATACGTATTTATTGTATGAAAAGTATGAAATGTATGTCAAGTCTTTTTTATAAAATGCTTCGTCTGAATGGGTTGAGCGGTAAGGCGAGTGGCCGACACTACAGCAGTTGATATAGCTGGAACGTCGAACTCATCACCATCGTATGCGAGGTAAGTAGTATGCCAAGTTGGGTCAAACTTGTTCTTGAACTGTTCGAAACCAAGACTAGAAAATACCGGTCGCAGTAAGGTGCGGAGCGTTTGCGAAGTGGTTTTGCCTATTCCGGCTGTTTGTAGTTGAGCCAAAGGCACAAAGCCTAAATCAAATGTTGTATAGGAACTGCCTCGGCACACATGATAGCCGTGGAGCGTTGTTTGGCAAGCTTCATCAGGTAAGTAATAGCCTGCACAAATTTGGCTGTTTGCATGTAGTCGGCGTAATTGCGAAAAGATGCATTATGCCAGCCAAGATTCGTTGAATTTTTGACCTTCGGCCGTAGTCCTCCAAGCGCTTTCATGTAGGAATAGGCAATATCGGCAGCTGATAACGACTGTTCCAGAACAGCCTGTTAGTACTGAGGGTAGTGCCATGAGTGTGGAATAGTACGAATGTCAACGAGTTGTCTGATGTCGTGCCCCTGCAGAAGCGCAATAAACTCGTCAATTGAAGGTGTTGAATGTCCGATTGTAGTGATAGTAAGAGTAGCCTGTGTCATAGATTGTACTTCCACTGTAGTGAGGCAAAGGCATAGGGCGCAGTAATAAAAGGTACTTTATTGTCTTGGTGTTGCTTTAGCACGCCGAACAAAGGGCTTACGGTCGGGACGATGACTGCAGCCTTGCCAGCAGCACGGCCGACGCATACCGCCAGACATTTTAGAAATACCCACTGTAATGCGTCGCGTGCGCGTTTCGGCCTGCTTAGCTTCTTCTATCCAGCAAATCCATTCGTTGCGAGCCAGTGGGGTGATGTCTTCCCATAGCGCGTGAACGGCCGGTGCTGCGCAAATTGCTTGTGCGAAATCATTTGGAACTTTTGGGTGCACCGTACCACCAGATAACTGTTTCATACTATTAGTGTAGCAAAAAATAACGCATTTCAGCGCCCATGATAACAACTAAGAGGGCTGTTCGGTAATGGACTGCAAAAACAGCGAGGCGACATCAATTGGCGGTCCGCTGGTTGGAGCGTGAAACCACTTTAAACCTGGGGTCGAATTGACCTCAAGAAGATGAGTGTCGCCCGCTGCGTCAACCATAAAGTCTACCGCAGCAAAATGGAGCCCAAGTGCCTCGGTGGCTTGCAAAGCAGCCACTGTGGTTGTTTGATTCCAACTGTTCTTTGGATATGAAATGCGTCGTAGCGGACGACTTGCATCAACTGAAATGCCGTAATCACTGCGATGAACGCCAATAACCTGATGAGCCAAAACTAAATAGCGATATTCTTGACCAGGAATGTAGGCTTCGAGGATGTAGCGTGCAATGTCTAGCTGTTCCAGCTCACTTGGCTGCGTTATGATATGAATATCTCGTGAACCCCAGCCATAGAGGGGTTTGGCAATAATCTTGCCGTGTGTGCGCAGAAAATCGGTGGCATGTGCAGCAGTTTGAACAACGGTATAAGGAATATTTTTTATCCCATGCTGCTCAAGGACACGACGAGTTAAAAACTTGTTACGGGTGATGCTGACACTAGTATGGCTATTAAGCGGACTACGGGCCAGATTAATATACTGTACGCCTCCCTGTTTATTGATACCAAAAATAGTACCGGGTACCACCCAGGTTGGGTTGAGGCCAAGTCGTGCGGCACTATCATAGAGCAGCGTAGCCGTTTTTGGTTTGGGTTTGTTTAGGATAGGCATTGGCTTAACGACGTTGAAATCCGCCCCGAAAATTATTTTGGCCGCGAGGGCGGTCTTCTTTAGATCGTGCTATGTTCACGACAATCTCTCTGCCTTCAAAAACATTGCCATTAAGGGCAGCAATCGCTTTGTCGGCATCAATTTGATCTTCCATTTCTACAAAACCAAAGCCTTTTGACTTTTGGGTGTCACGGTCGGTAGCCACCTGAGCGCTCACTACTTTGCCAAAGCCAGCAAACAATGTCTTGAGTGATTGGTCGGTAGTGGTAAATGATAGTTTTCCAATAAATAGTTTTGTTGCCATAATAAAAAGCCCTTTCTATTATCTAATAATAAGCGAGATACTTTTCGCTAAAACCGAGAATAGAATGAGCTTTTACAGTGGCTACAAAATACGCTTGGATAAAGAGTGTAATAACTTGCTGATAGATAGTATAGCATAGATTGGCTTGCGAGGACAGGATGGAGCAGGATAGAGTTATACGTCACGACTGTAGTTATGGTGTGACGAACTGTGTCCGCTTGAGCTCCATGGCCCATAGTGTATTGTTGATGCCGCGGCAGCTGCACGCATTTGGGCTTCGTGCGCTCTTTGTCTTGCTGCTCTTCGACTGTATCCTCCCTTTGGTGGTCGCGCATCGCTCGCCACCAAGCGGCGTTCGTCAAACTTTGTTGACAACAAGTTTGTTAATCAAATTTCCACGCCGATGAATATGTCTCTTGCCTCTCTTTTTTTGATGATTCAAAAGCAACTTACTGGTCATCTTGGACGCCGCCCACAACAGCAAATTACTGCCAAAACATTTAGCGCTGCTTCATCTGTGCAGCCGCACATAACATGGTTTGGGCACTCGACATTTTTGCTACAGATTGAGGGCAAAACAATACTGCTTGACCCGATATTTAGCCGCTCGCCCTCACCTTTTCAGGCGCTTGGTCCCCAACGCCCAACGTTTTAGCCCACTAGCTGCAACGATTGCAGAGCTACCAGACATAGACATAGTGTTGATTTCGCATGATCATTATGACCATCTTGATTATGCCTCCATACGACAACTAGCGGCCAAGACGGCCATGTTTCTCGTGCCACTCGGCCTGGCTGCACATTTACAGCGCTGGGGTGTGAGTGACAGGCAGATTGTGGAACTTGATTGGTGGGACGAACGTAGTTTTGCGGGCTTCAAATTTGTTTGCACGCCAGCGCGACACTTTTCGGGACGCACCCTTACCGATAGATTTGCAACACTCTGGTGCTCGTGGGTAATTGAATCGCGTCAAACCGAATTGTTCTTTAGCGGCGATTCGGGGTATGGGCCTCACTTTAGGCAAATTGGCGACAACTACGGACCGTTTGACCTAACGCTACTGGAGTGCGGACAGTACGACCCACTGTGGCCCAATATTCACATGTTGCCCGAGCAAACCATTCAGGCCAATCAAGATTTGCGGGGCAAGCGTATGATTCCGATGCATTGGGGAGCATTTGTGCTTGCGTTTCATTCCTGGACCGAGCCGGTTGAGCGTGTGATGGCCGCTGGTGCCAAAATCGGTGCCACTATAATTACCCCAGAGCTTGGCGAGACAGTTGCTTTCACTTCTCAACATATAGCCACTCACGACTGGTGGAATAATAAGAGTAGTACCTAGCTATTTTATCTGCTGTTTAGATATTTGCCGGCGATGCTGAGCGCAAATGACGGTAAAATAATAAATACGGTTGCAAACAGCAATCGTATAAGCGTTTCGGACAAAGTACTATCTGGCGTATTTGGTCCGCCTGCGGTCAAAACAATCAGCAGACCAATAATACCAAAAGCTATAGAAGCGCAAATAAACACTCGAGTTGCAATTTTTTGCATACTTTCAGTATATCAGGGCCAGTATTATTCGGCTTTTTAAATAATTAACCTAGCGAGTACCGCCCACCAACTGTTTTAGTACATCGCTCGTCACATTCGCACCAAACGCGCTGACGCCTGATTCAAGAGGGCGTGAGGCTGAAAGTCTGCCAATAAATAATGGGTCAAAACCAAGCGAGTCAATAAACTTTTCGATTGTTTCGTTGTACGCTGTATCGTCGGTGGCGAATGCAATCGCCTTGCGGCCGGTTTCGCCGCGCGGTTTTGACTCATCACGCAGGTGGTGGTAGCCCATATGGCTCAACGCTTTAACAATATGCGCGCCATGTAGGTGCTGTTGCACCGCCTCGGTTGTCCGCTGGCCCTCGGGAATACTATCTTCCAGCGAGCCGTCAACCTCGAACCAATGATTCATTGCATCGAGCACTACTTTTCCTTCAAATAGTGTTGGGTTAAGCGTACGAAATTGCCCGAGTGGCAGCGCCAAAATAACGATATCGGCGTTTTCTACCGTTTCTTGGGTCGTCACGGTGACAGCACCAGGTATCACAATATGCGTCGACAGCCTGATTTTTTGTGGGTCACAACAATAGAGAAAGTTATAACTGTGATTAAGCGAGATTTACAGGTAACATAGCTTTTTTGGCGAATGAGTACAGCCAGTCCAGGTCTCGTTTATCTTGCCCATAACGTTCACGTTCATTTAGATAATGCCAGCTAATTTCGTCTAGCCCTGCTCGACTGAGGTGTTCAAGAAAACTTTCATGAGTCTGGAAGTTAAAGAACCGCTCTGATTTGCTACTAAAACTTTCTACGAACTGCTGAGTTCCAGAGCCTTTCTTTAGCGACACAACCAGAATGCCGCCTGGTTTCAAAATCCTACTGAACTCCATTAGAGCTTTTTCAATATCTTCATCTTTGAGGTGGAGTAAAGTTGCATGACACCATATTCCGTCAAATTGTTCGTCATCAAACCCAGTATTACGTACATCCTTAACTTCAAAGTCGGTATCAGGAACGAGTTCCTTGGCTCGACCAATGAGTGCTGGCGATAAGTCTATGCCCCTAACATTAAAGCCCTTCGACTTTAGATACTGCGTATCCCTACCAAATGCACACCCTGCATCTAGTATCTCTACGCCAGGTTGTAGCATTGAAGTAAATTCGTTCAACTCTACTTCGGGCACAAGTAGTCGTGTACCGTCTTCATAGGTTTTAGTATCATCATACGCCCTGATTGTTTTTTCGATGTATTCATCCATACTCATTAAATGATAACAGATACCGGCACTGGCTTAGGTTTCAATTCTAGCCTGGGTATTAAAAAGTCAGAACCATTTTTACAGTTCTGACTTTATCTTTCTTGGTTTGGCTCACAACGATAGAGGAAGTTATAACTCTAGTAAAGCGAGACGCAGTGGCTATTCGGTCATTACCTTAAGATTTGGCCATTTCTCTTTCCAACGCTTTTTCTCAATCCTTTGGTAGAAAACGGGCAGTAGATTCTCTGACTTGAATTCAGGAATTGGACGTGCAATGAGTCCGAATAAATCTTCCGTGCCATGACAAAATAAATAGCTTAGTTTTCCGTCTTTGAGTTTTACGGCAACACAAGTAGCTGTTTCGACCCAATGAGCAATGCCATCAGCAGCAGATTCATAAGGCTGGAAATCATTCACATAATGCATACGAGCTTGGTTGCGTATTTCCCATTCGGCAAACGGATAATCTATTCTCATTTTTTCGTCATAAGCCCAATCTGTTTCAGGTTGAACATCAGCCTCACTAAAATAGACGAGATCAACATCACGTGTCGGCGGTGAATCTATGCCTTCCATCGCATTCCAGATTGCATTGCGTAAAAAACCTGCTCCGATCCACCAATCGGGTAAATCAAGCCCTTCGGCCGCCTTTAGTACGTCCATACGCCAGAGATCTGCTTCTAAGATACGGGTAATATCTTCCTGGCTATGAAATGTCATACTCTCTCGTGTCATTAAAAACTTATTTTAGCACACAGGGCTGGTTTCAATTCTATTCAGGGTATACAAAAAGTCAGAACCTGTTAACAGTTCTGACTTTATCTACTATGGCTTGGCTCACAACAATAGAGGAAGTTATAACTACAATTAAACAACTTTTTATACTGTAGTGTTAGCAAACTTCTTCTGACCCTCGTCGAATTACTTGGCTAGGTCGGCTTGCCGAGAAGCCTGCAACGAAGCCAGCTCTGCGTCCTTGCCGGCCAAAACCTTTTGCACTTCATTTCGGGTTTTTTCCTCTGTGAGTTTCACTTCATTTTGTTTTTCGCGCTCAAGCATAGCGATGCGTTCGTGTAGCTCGCTCTCAAATTCCCGCGTGCGCACCTGGCTGAGAATATCGGCAAACCCTGCTTCATCAACCTGAAACGCTTTTTTGTAGTGCGGACAAATAATCTCGTTCATTCCTACCATTGTACATTACTGTAGTAAGACCCCTACTTCCAATATCAAACGCAACCGTCATAATAAGCCATGTAATCTAGGAGGATTAGCATGAAGCACCTAACGACTGCGGATCGGGGCAGCATGTTGCTCCACGGGGCCTGCTCTGTACTGGGCGCAGGGCGGAATGGCAGTTTTTGCGGGAGACACGCGTGTCGGGCCAAGGCGGTGGCGGGGCCAGATTATGTTCTTTGGAAAACGGAGGGAGTTGATAAAATAGAGACATGAGAACTCCCAAATTACCAGGCGGTACCATACACAAACTACCCGATGATTTTGCAGCTGCCATTGCCGGCGATGCAAGGGCACTGAGCTTGTGGCAAGATATTACGCCACTGGCGCGTAACGAGTGGGTCTGCTGGGTAACAAGCGGCAAGCTGGCCGAAACCCGCACTAAGCGCATCAGAGTAGGTCTCGACAAAATGAGAAAAGGAGAGCGACGACCTTGTTGCTGGATCGGCTGTATTCACCGCACTGACAAAGAGATTAGTCCATCAGTCAAAGGTATCTTGGAAAAAAGAGCCAAGAAATAATTTATACGCAGTACTTGGCTTTGACCTGATTTTTATTGATTCCATTTGTGAGATTCGTATAGCCCATTTGTTTTAGGATATTGATGGACTCATTTGATCGACTGCCAGACACACAATACAGTATCAATTCGGCATCTTTTGGTATGTCTCCGAGCGCCTTCGAACCTTCCATTAGTTTTGCTGGTGGAATATTGATCGCACCCTCAACATGACCTGATTGAAATTCAAATGGTTCACGCACATCGATAAATATTTTTGTCATAAAGCCTCTTTATTATATCTTCTTCAGCCACAAACCCAAGCCTGATTTTCCAAGGCTAGCTAAAACTCGACCATGAATAGCTTTTTCATCTTCCGAACAGTCTAAGTTTACTACCCTTTCTCTCATATTGCTGGGGAGCAAATCAACTGCCGATTGTGCCGCACTAAACCCACCTTTAATGTTACGTGACCTAAACTGATATTTTGGATCATCTTTGTCCAATCTTTCGAGCAAGACTTTTGGCTTTGCTGCACGGAGATTAAATACTAGGTCAGGAATAGTTTTATCAAAATCTACTCGGCAATCGGCGTCGAGTATTGAATTTTCTGGATATAAATCCTCTATCGTTATCTCATCACTCGGATAAAAAACACCACGATGCAGCAAAAAAGCAGCCCGCGAGAGCAATGATCTGTCAACGATTATCATGTCCTTTTCATTCTCGCGTACATGTTCCTGCAGTTCGGTCATCAATAGTAGTGATGAGGCATTCCAGTCTTCTACAGAATTACTATTACCCGACTTCATCTCTCTACCGCGTTTTTGCCACTCAGAACAGTATGGATCACCTTCGGTTAAGCCTAGCCCATCTCGTGTTCCGTCGCCACGAACAATAATGCTTTTTGCACCTGCCTCCATATTAGCTTCGTGCAGTAATGCTGCCTGAGTCCCTTTGCCAGATCTGTGCAGCCCGTCAAAGGCCACAATCTGAGGTGACTTTCTTTCTACAGACATGCCTCTATCATCTCCAATGTTTTTGGGGTTAGGTTTAAACTCCTAATCTCATCAATGCCGAGCCACTTAGCCTCGGCAGTTCCATCAAGCGCTTGCAACTCACCTCGCTTGTAGTCTGCCTTAAAAACAATATAAAGTGCACCCCTATCACCCTTGTCATTGATGTCGTTCGATATAGGCTGTACATTGAGTATTTCAACTCCGACCTCTTCCATGCACTCACGAATCAGCGCATCCTCCAGAGTAGGGTCAGTTGGCTCAACAGTACCTCCTGGCACTCCCCAATGGCCTGGAAAAACCTCCTCGTCATCAGCGCGCTTGATGAGCAGAAAATCACTATCTTTTTTAATCACACAACTGACATTTACCTTGAAATTATAACTACTCATCGAAAATCTCCTTTGCTGGATAGCTACCATATGGTACAGCGTTACTTTTCTGTAATATATGGTTAGTATACAGTAAAGATAGTATTTTATTTGTCACAACGTGATCTGATAACTCAGAGTTTGATGGCAGATCGTATAATAGCTCGTCCACCATTGCATGTCTTGATTTTTCATTATGACCTATATAGCTATCATTTCTACTGGCAGTGTCTTGTTCACCGAAATTAATACGCTCAAATGCTTTTCCACCGATTAGCCCTATATTTCTAAATATGTAAATCTCAAAATGATTTTTTCCACCAGGCTCACTGTTCATTGCTTTGTCGCTAGAGGTTTCTAGTGATTGGTATGAGTGCACTTGCACAGAAAGTAATGGTCCTATATGTATGTCTACTAACTCATGTCTTATTCGACCGTTTGACTTGTACGCATCTTCTGGTAGATCGCTCCATGCTCGTTGCGAAAATCCTGACTGCATCAATGATAGCTGTGCCGTCGTCTGCACCTTTCCTTCTTTAACAAGTTGAAGCTGCGAAAAACTATCTACCTCTCCGTAGCTCTTTAAATCGTCCTTGTTCATAAAGCTTGAGAACTTGTTTGCTATATCAGCACCAAAGAACTTATCATATATCTCTTTATCCAGTGTCATATGCTGGTCCAATGGATGTACTCCCTGACTAAAAATATTCAGGGTGTCTGGTGGTTTTGATATATTCTTCGTATTTATATTAAAAAGCGTTGCAAGTAAATCAATAAAGTGATATCCGGAATGCATCAGCTTTCCATAGCCATATTTATACGGATGATTCTCACGATACACAAATTCGTCAGGCATATTCCACATACCATCAGAATGATGGATGTTGATGTAGGTTATAGGAACCCCATATTGTTTGACTACTTCTTCGACGGTCTTCAGAACCAGTTGGTAGCCTTTGTGGTTTCTCCTCTGACATTGAACCAGTACACGAGATTCAGGATGTTTCTTTAGTAAAGCTTGTAGTTCATCTACATCGTCTGCGATTTGACGCGGACTGGCAGCACCTGCTTCAGCAAATACAGGCGACGTCACGGGCTTATCGGTAACGACTGGTATACCGAGCTCTATACATTTCTTCAGGTAAACTTTATGTGACTTTGGCTCAGTTGATAATATCGCTTTATTTATACCGTATTTTTGCAGTGCAAGTGTGACGCTATCGTTAATCCGAGAGGGATTTATCTGCTCATCAGCCGATAGATAGATTTTGTGCTTTGGCTGCAATTTCCTACTTGTTAGCCATTTTTCGATATATTTTTTATTTGTATCTAGATCAACTACAAGTTCTAGACTAATATCATTGTGCTCAGCAATAACTTCCTCAAGATAAGGGTAGTATATTCGCCTAGCATGAGGACCGAGCCCAAAAATAGCAACCTTTTTCATATCTATGAGATTATACATCATAATGCCTATTTTGTCAATAGCCGACAATGCAGATTTATGTATATCATTATTAAGTAAGTAGAAACAAAAAACATTCTCCATCGGGTAAATGCTGGGAAAAAAGACTTTTGTTCCCGTTGTAGTCCCACTCAAAACAATAGAAAAATCCACGGATCTAAAAACCTGCGGATTTTTTTATTGCTCACCATACATGTCACGGAACAATCACAGGGGTGGGGCACGAAATGAGACAAATGAGACACAAAACGCATGTTTTAGTATGTGTCTCCTTTTAAAGGAGTTTAACTAACAAATTCCAGATCTTGAATCAGGTTTTATAACTAAAAGCACATTGGTTTACCGATATTTTGCGTCAAAGTGAAACGCGTTGTTCTTGTAATCGACCGTTACCACCGATTCCGACTGGATTGATCCGTCGATGATTCTTTTGGCAAGTTCATTGAGGATGCGCTTTTGAATGACTCGTTTTAGCGGCCGCGCGCCAAATGCCGGATCGTAGCCTTCTTCGGCAAGCGCTTTTTTGGCGCTCTGCGAAAACTCGAGCTTAATGTCTTTTGACTTCTCGACTTCTTCCAGAAATGCCGCGAGTTGCATCTCGATAATATGCTGTATGTCGTTTTTGTCGATACGATCAAATATGACTATGTCATCGATACGGTTTATAAATTCGGGGCGGAAATTGTGACTCAACTCTTGCTGCAGACGGCTCTCCAGACTGCTGAAATTTTTACCGTCCCATTCCTGAATGTACTGCGAACCGATATTGCTGGTCATGATAATGATCGTATTTGAGAAATCAACCGTTCGACCTTGACCATCCGTCAAGTGGCCGTCATCAAGTACCTGCAACAATATATTAAATACATCCTGGTGAGCTTTTTCAATCTCATCAAGCAGCACAATACTGTACGGCCGACGACGCACTGCTTCGGTGAGTTGACCACCTTGGTCGTAGCCGATGTATCCTGGCGGCGAACCTATCAGGCGCGACACGGCGTGCCGTTCCATGTATTCGCTCATATC
>Ga0116164_10000401_pt1 | contig 38558 bp, 30 predicted proteins | sample AD_UKC109_MetaG_FD_89888 | JGI IMG/M metagenome (GOLD analysis project Ga0116164, IMG submission 89888) | Active sludge microbial communities of municipal wastewater-treating anaerobic digesters from Hong Kong - AD_UKC109_MetaG | ecosystem: Engineered > Bioreactor > Anaerobic > Digestate... | reverse complement strand
TACCGGGATCTCATAGAAAATATTCATGAATTTATCGCATGAGATTCCGGTATTTGCAAACTCGGAAGATGCAAAACCGGAATGACAAAACTACGTTACCCTCAAAATTATACTGCTACCCTTGATAAAATTACAGCGTCATTTGTTTTTTGATGGACATATTTATTTTATCAATGCATAACATCCGTGAAAAATTTACTTAACCGGCAAATAAACAAAAAGTACAACCATCAACTGGATCAGTAAAAATAGAATGAATTACAGTCTCCCCAGAAAACCGCTTTTCTACATTACAACACTGGGCATGCTGATCCTCATGTCTTATACATTCTGGAAAAGGACACCACCGGGTATATACTGGGATGAGCAGGCCCGCCAGATGTATTCAATCAGCTATACCAAAACAAAAACAGTGCGCACCGGAAAACATAAAAATGTCCGAAAAAAAATCAGGCTCAAGGGCACCCTCAACTTTCGGGTAATCGAAAAGACAGGTTCAATAAAAACAATGTGCCAGATATCGCCTGTGTCAATTGAACTGAATGGGACACATTACCCCGAGCTGGAGAAGATATACGCTCTTCCGTTTATAGCGGCATTCAACAAAAAAGGGAATATCAAATCTTTTCATTTCCAGCAGCAGGTAGCGCAGGAAGATGAAAATGATATCGCGTCCATTCTGAGCCAGGCTCAGTTTGTCATAAGGAAAAGCATAACATCCGCCTGGAACACCACCGAGAAGGACCTGAACGGAACATATGAAGCCGAATATGTCTACAACAAGAGACTTCTGGAAAAAAAGAAAATAAGCATCCTAAAAATTTTCGATGAAGACGGTTACCCCGCACGAGACATCTCCGCAGCAGTAAGAGAATCCATTACGGAGATAGCCTATGGCGAGCCGACAACCTGGCTGAGAAGAGCTAAAGGCAGGGAAAAGATCAGTGTCTTCGCCGGGGACGAGTCATATGCCACGTCCACAGTAAATGTAAGCATAAAAAAAATAAAGTTTAAACCTGTTAAAAACCTGTTCATCTGGAAAAACTCAAAAAACTACAAAGAGACCATTGCCGAATGGTCATTGAAACAAAAGAACACCCATTCTTTCACCGACTCACTGAAAATCAATGAAATTACCAAGACCTATGGCAGCACTTCATCAAGGCGTGTTATCAGCACAATACTGGGCAGATCGGCTTCTCCTGACAATAATTCCGTAAATAAAATAACTGAATACCTGGTTCTCTTCCCTGACGAGTCGGTTATAGTACCACTGATAATAAGGGGGGATGCATACAACTCATCGCAGCGAACTGCGGCGATCACCGCTCTCGGATGCGCCGGACATTCCCGGGCGCAGGCCGCCCTGGTACGAATCATGAACGACCCCGCTTTCAACACGGACACCAGGGCACGGTCAGCAGAAGAGCTGGGAAAAACAGAAAAGCCTGAAAATTCAACCATTGACGCATTATGGAAAGCCTTTTCGTTCAGAAAAAGCGGCAATAACGGTTTCATTAAAATTTCGCAGTGCGCAGCCGCGGCCATTGGTTCGCTGACCGGGACACTCTTGTTAAGCGAACGAAAAGACTTTCTGGATACAGGGGAAAAAACACTGGACCGCATTATCTCCGAACTTTCATCCACACAGGACATACCCGGCATAACATCGCTTCTGATTGCCGCAGGCAACACCGGAAGCACCGATGCCCTGGACGCAATTGAGGACCTCATTGATTCAGACCGGCAGCAGATCAGATCCGCCGCAGCAGAGGCCCTCGTCCATATTGAAGATTCCGGAGCAGAAAAGCTCCTGCTGAAACAGCTCGAAAATGAAGAGAACCCTGCTGTCAAGAAAACGATTCTAAAGGCACTGACCGCGAAAAAAAGCCGTGAAAAAACAGTCTTCAAAGTTGTCGATCTCGTAAAATCAGAAAAAAATGACCGGGTGCGGGGGATGATGTATCAGTACCTGCTTAAAAACAGAAACTATCCCGATGTGATAACTTCATTGCGGGAGATGCTAACTGTCGAAACATCGGCATCGAACCGAAAAATAATCCGCGAGGCCATCCGCTGACGTCGCTGTTAAATCTATTCAATGCTTTCCAGAAATGGAACAATTCCTTTCTCACCGGGGCTCTCGATAACGCCCCTGTCGGTTATTATCGCCGTTATATTTTTTGAAGGTGTCACGTCAAATGACGGGTTTCGTATTGACACGCCTTCAGGGACGATCTGATTCTGGCCGACAAAGGCCACTTCATCGACACTCCTTTCTTCAATGGGAATATCCTTCCCTGAAGCGATTTCAGGATCAAGGGTCGACACGGGAGCAGCAATATAAAAAGGAATCCGGTGCTCTTTTGCAAGGACTGAATGCGTATACGTTCCGATTTTATTGGCGGTATCGCCGTTCGCAGCGATGCGGTCGGCCCCCACAATAATTTTCCCGATCACTCCCCTGCTCATAAAGTGACCTGACATGTTATCAGTTATGACCGTCACGGGAATCCCGTCCTTCATCAACTCCCATGCGGTGAGCCTGGCGCCCTGAAGATACGGCCGGGTCTCGCACGCGAAGACCTCGATTTTTTTCCCCTGTTCGACTGCCGCGCGAATAACGCCAAGCGCGGTTCCGTAACCAGCTGTGGCCAGGGCGCCGGCATTGCAGTGCGTCATTACCACATCGCCGTCATTGAGGTATGCGCTGCCGAAGCGGCCGATTTCACGATTCGAGGCAATATCTTCATCATATATCAGCATTGCCTCGCGTTTCAGGCTTTCCCTTATCACGTCGATATCATTCGCAGAATCTATAACTTTTTTCATCCTCGCGATAGACCAGAAGAGATTGACCGCGGTCGGCCTGCTCGCCGCAAAACGATCAACCGCACTGTTTAAGCACTCCTTGAATTTATCAGGTTTCACTTCATCGATATTCACGGCCGCCAGGGCGATGCCCATTGCAGCGGCAACGCCAATTGCCGGAGCTCCCCTGATTTCCATGTCCCGTATTGAGGCGACCACCCCGGAATAATGACGGTAGCTGTTATACACTTCGGAGAGAGGCAACCTTCTCTGGTCCAGTATTATTACAGCGTCATCTTCCCACTTTATGGTAAACATCAGCATCCCCCTCAATGCACGTCACTGTGTTCAATTCTGTATTTCTTCAGCCGAATGAGATTCCCTTTTTCGTTCCACTCGACCTCATCCATGTGTATTCTTATAATAAGCAGTCCCCTGCCGCTGTTCTTGAAAAAATTTTCAGGGTCGCGCGGGTCCGGAAGCGACGAAAAATCAAAACCCGGTCCTTCGTCTTCAATAATGTATTCAACGTAATCGCGAGTCAGCCTGTACTGAATGGTTATCATCCTGTTGCAGTATTCCGGATCGGATTTCCGGGCATCAATCATCTCGTTAAAGCCTTTGATCCCCTCCCGCTCGCGGACGTCTGATGCGACTTCAAGGTTCCCGTGAAACATCGCGTTTGACAGTGTTTCCTGGAGCGAAAGCGTAATATTCTCCGCGGTTGTCCTGTTGCACAGACCGACCGGCACCAGGTCTTTGGTGAGATAATACGATATGGGATTGATCAGGGACGAATCAACCGGGATCCTGAACTTTTTATGGTCAAAATCCATGTACCGGGCGAACCCATCCGCCATCTGGTTTTCATGGCGCCTTTTTAAAATCGTACGCACCGACGAGGCGATGTCATTGATGTCAAAAGGCTTCCTTATAAAATCGCTTGCCCCGTAACGCAGCGCGCGGACCGCGTCCTCGACATTGCCGTGCCCCGTAATGATTAAAACCGGGATAGGCTCGTCAAAGCCGTTTATCCTGCGAAGGAGTTCAATGCCGTCCATCTTGCGAAGTTTGATATCGGTAATAATGAGGTCAACCATCTCGCCGTTTTTAATGAGATACAGCGCGTCCTCTGCCTTCTCCATTGAGATAACATTATATCCAAGACGGGAAAGCTTCTTCTGCAGTGTATAACGGATGACCTCTTCATCATCAACGATCAGTATCGAAGCTGATGCTTCACTCATGTTTTTCCCCGTCGCTATTTCCAAGAATCAGGTGTCCCATTTTGTCCCTTTTCGTTTCAAGGTAATACCGGTTATCATCCTGAGGGGTGATTTCAATAGGAACACGCTCAACGATCTCAAGTCCATACCCCTCAAGCCCGATGACCTTGGTCACGTTATTGGTGAGCAGGCGGATCGTGTGCAATCCCAGGTCGACCAGGATCTGGGCGCCGATTCCGTAATTCCTGAGATCGGGCGGGAAGCCGAGTTTGATATTCGCCTCAACCGTATCCATGCCGTTGTCCTGGAGATGGTACGCCTGGATTTTGTTCCCGAGACCGATACCGCGCCCCTCCTGCCTCATGTACACGATCACACCGGCGCCTTCGTCATCGATCATTTTCATCGCGGTGTGGAGCTGGGAGCCGCAGTCGCACCTTCTGGAGGCGAACACGTCACCGGTAAGACATTCTGAGTGGACCCTTACCAGCACGTTTTCCTTCCCGTCAACCTCTCCCTTTACCAGAGCCACATGGGTCTGATCGCCGACTTCGGTTTCATATGCGATAATGGTAAAATCGCCGTAATCGGTCGGCAGGTTTGCCTTTGATTTCCGCTTGATCAGCCGTTCCTTGTGCTGCCTGAATTTAATGAGGTCAGCGATAGTGCCGATCTTGAGGTCGTGCTTTTTGGCGAACTTGTCCAGGTCCGGCCGGCGGGCCATGGTGCCGTCATCGTTGAGTATCTCGCATATCACGCCTGCGGGCTTGAGCCCGGCCAGGCGAGCCAGGTCAACCGCGCCTTCCGAATGCCCTGCCCTTACGAGAACACCGCCCTTGCGCGCCGCCAGCGGGAAGATGTGGCCCGGCTTTCTGAGGTCATCAGGTCTGGCATTATCATCGATCAGGACCTCAACAGTCCGTGCACGGTCATGGGCGGATATTCCGGTCGTGGTCCCTTCAAGCGCATCAACCGATACGGTAAAAGCGGTCCCGAACTTGTCCTGGTTGTTTTCAACCATAAGGTCGAGGCCCAGCTGCGCAACCCGCTGCTGGTTCATCGGGGCGCAGATAAGGCCCCTGCCGTGCATTGCCATAAAATTAATCACTTCAGGCGTGCAGTGTTCGGCAGCGATAACAAGGTCGCCCTCGTTTTCCCTGTCTTCATTATCAACCAGGATGACCATTCTCCCCAGGCGTATATCTTCAATTATTTCATGGATGTCATTTGCTTTCATAAGACCTCCTTAAAAAAGGATCGTCCCTTATGGAAAAATCCCCCCCGGGCAACTCCCCCGGAAAAAAGTCATACCGGGTGCTCAGGGCACCCGGACAGGTGCATTAATAATTCAGACAGGTTTATAGTCAAGATAATTTATAATAAGGATGAAAACCGTGCCTCAGCCCGCGAGCCCGCTCAGAATTGTCATTACTTCTTCCAGTGTTGAGGCTGACATCAGCCGTGCCCGTATTGCAGAAGCGTTCTCCATGCCCCGGACATACAGCGCGAGGTGTTTTCTCATGAGGATGATCCCGTATGGCCCGTAAAAAGATGTCATAAGCGAGCAGTGTTCCAGGACCTGTTCCCTGATCTGAACCAGGGACGGCTTCGTTCCTGAAAAAATCCAGGGGTTGCCCAGCGCCCCTCTGCCGATCATCACCGCCGGGCAGCCGGAACTGTTCATTTTCTCGAAAGCGTCATCATAACCGGAGATGTCACCGTTCCCCACAACCGGGATCCGCGCCATGCGCCTGATTTCGGCAATCACGTCCCAGTCAGCCGCGCCGCTGTATCCCTGCTTTTTCGTCCTTCCGTGCACGAAGAGGACCGATGCGCCTCCCTCCTCAACGGCGCGGGCCGCTTCCCGGTAATTCATTGAACCTTGATCCCAGCCGATCCTGATCTTCGCGGTCACCGGAAGCGAAACATGTTCTCTCACCGCGCGGACAATGCCGAAAATGCGTTCCGGGTCAAGCAGCAGCGCGGCGCCGGCGCCGGTGCCGCACACTTTGCGCGCCGGGCACCCGATGTTGATATCAATAAAATCAGGGCGGTGCCTCTCGACCACGGTGGCAGCCCGTCCCATCACATCCGCATTATTACCGAAAATCTGGATGCCTGCCGGGCGCTCATCTTCGTCAAAACGAAGAAGGTCCATGGTCTTGGGATTGTTTCTAACCAGTCCTTCAGCGCTGACCAGCTCGGTCACGACCAGTCCGGCGCCGTGTTTGCGCGCTATCTTCCTGAAGGGAGAATCCGTGAAGCCCGCGATGGGGGCGAGCAGCAGTGGTGACTCTATGGGTATACCGCCGAGGTTCATTCTCTTCTTTCCTTTAATTCCAGGTTCAATCAAAACCGCAGCGCGGGCCATAGTGTCAAGATATTAATTCTCCGACAGATATGCGTCCAGCCTGAAATCAGACGAAATTCACACGGGACCCTTTGTGAACTGTTGCGGAAACAGGCCAAAAATTAAAAAATTTTTCAATTCAGGCCCGGCTGTTCGTATAACACACAAAAAGAAAAAATCAGCGCAAAGGAGAAAGCATGCTGCTGGCAAAAGCCGTATCAGCCGGGCTTACCGGCATCGAGGCCCGCATCGTTGACATAGAAGTTGACATCGTCAGGGGCCTTCCGGGGTTCACGATTGTCGGCCTGCCTGACTCGACCATCAGGGAATCGCGTGAGCGCATCCGCTCCGCGGTTGAAAATTCCGGGTTTGAGTTCCCGCCCAAAAATTTCGTGGTGAACCTCGCCCCTGCAGGGTTCAAAAAAGAGGGTTCCGCGTTTGATCTTGCCATCGCGGTGTGCATTCTTGTCGCCACGGGCCAGTTCGCGGCCCCCGGAAAGGCAGTGCCCGTGATCGGGGAGCTTTCCCTCGACGGGTCGGTGAAGCCCGTGCGCGGCGCCATTTCAATGGCGATCGCGCTGTACCGCAGCGGGTTTCGCGAGATCATCCTTCCCCGCGAGAACAGGCAAGAGGCCGCGGCGATTAAAGGCATAGACGTGTACCCGGTAACGAGCATTGAAGAAACACTCGCTGCGATGCGCGGCAACATCACGCCGTTCCGCGGCGAAAAAACCAAAGAGCATAAAAGGGGGACGGTTTGCGGCGACTTTGCCGATGTCCGCGGCCAGGAGACCGCGAAGCGCGGCCTTGAGATCGCCGCGGCCGGGCACCACAACATTCTCCTGTACGGGCCGCCCGGATCGGGGAAGACCATGCTCGCGCGCAGGATCACCAGCATCCTTCCTCCCCTCTCCCAGGATGAGGCGATCGAAACAACAATGATTCACTCCGCGGGAGGCACGCTCGCGCCCGGGCAGGGGCTGCTCGACGCGCCGCCGTTCAGGGCACCGCACCACACTTCATCCGACATTTCCCTCGTGGGAGGGGGGAAATACCCCTCGGTGGGAGAAATATCGCTCGCGCACAACGGCGTTCTTTTCATGGACGAGTTCGTTGAGTTCAACACGCGGGTGATCCAGGCGCTGCGCCAGCCCCTTGAGGACCGCGAGATAACCGTGGCGCGCGCCGCGGGATCACACGTGTTCCCCGCGGACTTCATGCTCGTGGCAGCGAGCAACCCGTGCCGGTGCGGCTATCTTTTCGACGAAGAAATCCGGTGCACCTGCCCGCCCCACAGCGTGAAAAACTATTTCAAGAAAATATCGGGCCCGGTGCTCGACCGCATTGACATTGAGATACCCCTCAACCGGGTCCCCTACCGCGACATCATGGCCGACCGCGGGCCCCGCTCGTCAGAGCAGGTGCGCGCCCGGGTAATTCAGGCGCGCGAGATACAGAAAAAAAGATTCGAAGGAACCGCGGTTCGTTACAACACCCGCATGGGCCAGCCGGAGATCAGGGAACACTGCCGCCTGGACCCGCGCTGTGAAAACATTCTCGAGACCGCGATGAACCGCATGAGCCTGTCGGCGAGATCGTTTTTCAAGATCATCCGCGTGAGCAGAACAATCGCCGACCTTGAGAGCAGCGGCACCATACAGGCCAAACACCTGCTCGAGGCGCTGTCATACAAAAACCTGCAGAGGAATTATGAATTGTGAAAGACAGAATAAAAATATGCGCCTGGACATGAATAATCATGCCCCTTAAAACGAATGGACCGGCGATTGCGACGATCGGTGAATGAATTTGACGGCATTATCTCAAACGATTTTCGACCCGTTTCCTGAGCGCTTCGTTCATCATGGTAAAACCGCTTACTGTTGAATCAAAGTTGAAAAAGGGAACCAGTATCCCGCTGAAATCTTCTTTCTGCACGAGTTTTGTTTTGCCGGCGTCAATTTCAACGAGATCAAGGGTATGAAAGGGCGCGGCAGTCAATTTAAAAAAATTATATGAACCTGTATTTGTACTTTCGGAAATCACGCAGCAGTTATATAATGCCCCGCAAGCTGTTAAGCAAAAATGGCCACCGGAGTTAATAACTTCCATGAAAAGAAGAAAACTGCACCTCGCGATATTCACAGTTCTTGCCGCATCGGCCTTCAGCTGCACACTGGAAGACAATATTAACACGGTGAAAATCGAACTCGATCCCCTGTATCCCGAAACGGAACTCAAGGGATGGGAGCTTGATGAAACCAATACGGGGCTGAAACAGGACTATTCAGGCCTGACCGGCTTCGACGCGGAAGGCGCCGACGCCTCTTCCGGATATCTTCCCGAATGGGGCACCCTGACCCTTTATGCCGGCGCGACCGTTACAGACAGAACCATCAGCAACGCGCTGAACCTCGAAGCAGGAGGGATCACCCTGCAGCGCTGCCTGATCAGGCCGGCGTCAGTGGGCATGGGAATGCCCCTGGTTGTCGCGGGCGATGCCGTGCTTCAGGACTGCGAGATAGACGGCAGCCTGATCCCGGACGACAACATCGTGTACAGCATCGCCTTCTCCGGGACCGGGATCATTGAGCGCTGCGATATCCATCATGCCGCGACAGGGATATACCTCAACAACAACAGCAGAAGAATATCGGTCGCGCAGGGAAACTATATACATGACCTCAGGTGGATATCGCCCGCGCATATGGACGGCATGACGATCAGGGGAAGCAGCGGGACGGGCCTGATTATGCGGAACAACCGGAGCATCTGCGGTTCCAGCGAAGGAAGCACCGGGGCCCTGTTCATACAGCCGTACAGCTCATATATTGACAATGTCCTTATCAAGGGGAACCTTCTCGAAGGATACGGCTACACCCTGTCTCTTGAAGACAGAGGTTACGGATACGGTGAGAACATGCGCGCGATAAATAACCGGTTCAACCCCTATCCGGGGAGCTGGGGCCCGGCCGCGGTTGACGGCGGCCCCGGATGGTATGAATGGACCGACAACTACCGGTACGATTCTTCAGCGGAAGACTGCAGGGGGGATGAAATAGCACAGTGAACCCCGCGTTCCTTCCTTTTGGGGCCACAATCGCTCAGATTCATCCGCCCTTATCTGCCAAAAATAATAGTATTGATTTCCCTGAACCCTGTGCTAGGGTATGCACATCAATAATTCTTCAAGTTAAACAACGAGGCCTGAAATGAAAATTACCGTTTTAAACGGCAGCCCCAAGGGGCAGCTGAGCGTGACCATGCAGTATATCAATTATATCAAAAAGAAATTCCCTGACCATGAGATTCAAATTATAGACATCTCCCTGCATATCAAAAAAATTGAAAGCGACAAAAAAGCGTTCAGCGACATCATAAACGCGGTACGTTCATCAAAGGCGGTGATCTGGGCCACACCCGTCTACTACCTGCTGGTCCCTGCCCAGTACAAACGCTTCATAGAACTTATCTTCGAACGCGCAGCGCAGGCCGCATTCAAAGGAAAATACGCCGCGGTCATGGTAACCTCAATCCACTTCTTTGACCACACCTCGCGCAATTACCTGAACGCGATAAGCGACGACCTGGACATGAACTTCGTCGGCTCATTCACTCCCGACATGTATGACCTCATGAGCGGGAAAAACAGGGCGAAGCTCATAAGCTTCGCGGATGATTTTTTCCGTGCCGTTGAAACCGGCGCGCCGACCGAACGGGCCTATGCCCCGGTATCGCACCGGCCCCGCGCCTATAAGCCCGGCAAAGCGGCAGCGGCCGACCCCGGCGGCAACATCATCGCGGTCATCACGGACTGCTCTGACCCTGAAAGCAATATCGGCAAAATGGTCCAGAGGTTCTCCGCCGCATTTTCGGGAAGAGTGAAAATAGTCGCCATCGCCGAAATGGACGCGCGCGCCGGATGCACCGGGTGCTGCAGGTGCGGCCTGGACAATATCTGCATCCATAACGACAACTTCGCGGAATCCTTCGACGCGCACGTCAAGACCGCGGACATACTCGTGTTCGCCGGAGAGATCAAAGACCGCTATTTTTCGTCCCTGTGGAAGATGTTCTTTGACCGCAGCTTCTACAACGGCCACGTTCCCATGTTCCCGAAACGGCAGATCGGCCTGCTCGTATCAGGGCCGCTGTCGCAGAACCCGAATCTCAGGGAGATCTTCGAAGCGATGGTTGAAATGCAGGGATCGAACCTCGCCGGGGTCGTGAGCGATGAATACGACTCGCCGAAAATCGACCGACTGATTGACGCGCTCGCGGGCAGGCTGGTCAGCTTCGCCGCGAACGGTTATATACGCCCCGAAAGCTTTCTCGGCATGGGCGGGAAAAAAATATTCAGGGACGCGGTGTGGGGACGGCTCAGGTTCGTGTTCCAGAAAGACCATGAATACTACAAAAAACACGGCGGCTACGACTTCCCCCAGAAAGACTACAGGATGCGCAGGCTCAACGCGATCATGATGTTCATGACCAGCATCCCGTCGTTCAGAAAAGAGATCAGAAAGAGGATCCCGGCTGAGATGGTGAAACCGCTGCAGAGCGTGGTCAAAAACAAATAAGTCCGGTCTATTGGATAATATCAATACTTGATGCAGCGCACCGCGTGGGTCTCTCCGCTTTCGCGAAGCGGGACAGCGGCAGTGAGGCATTCATCTGAGCCGATGCCGCAGCGGGGATGAAAGGGGCAGCCCCGGGGCCGTTTACTTATCGTGGGCACGGTGCCGGGAATGGTCTTGAGCTTCCCTTTTGCCGAGCCCATTCTGGGTATCGCGTCAAACAGTCCCCTGGTGTACGGGTGCCCGGCCTTCTCGAAAACCATGGCAGTGGTCCCGGTCTCGACGATCTCACCGGCGTACATGATCGCCAGCGAATCAGCCGTGTTGGCCACAATTCCCAGGTCATGGGTTATCAGTATCAGCGACATCTCCCGCTCGGACTGGATCTTCAGCAGCAGGTCGAGTATCTGCGCCTGGATGGTCACGTCCAGGGCCGTTGTCGGCTCGTCAGCGATAAGCACTTCCGGCCGCGGCGCGAGGGCCATGGCGATCATGACGCGCTGCCGCATCCCCCCGGAAAACTCGTGCGGATACGAGTTGAACCTTCCCTGCGGGTTGGGGATGCCCACGCTGGAAAGCAGGTCCATGGTCATTTCTTTCGCCTCGGCAGCGCTTACGCCCAGGTGCAGCCTGAGGCTCTCGGTGATCTGGAAACCGATGGTAAACACCGGATTAAGCGAGGTCATGGGCTCCTGGAATATCATGCCGATTTCCTTTCCCCGCACTTTGCGTATCTCGTTTTCCGAAAGCGCGAGCAGGTCCCTGCCCTGATACAGCACTGAACCGGAATCGATCCTTCCCGGACTTGCCAGAAGGCGCAGCAGGGAAAAGGCGGTTACCGATTTCCCGCAGCCCGATTCTCCCACCAGGCCCAGGGTCCTTCCCTTTTCAAGCGAAAAAGAAACGTCCCGCACCGCGTAAACGATCTCGTCCTCCTGGGGAAACGATACATTGAGGTTTATTACTTCAAGCAGCGGAGATGTCATGTTATGTTCCTGCTTTTCCTGGTCACGTCAAAGCCGCCGGCGACGATTCTATCATACAGCCCGTCAGGGCCTTCGGCGTCAAGCCCGTCCCCGTCAATACTGTACTTGTAGATCACCGGCTTTTTGTAACCGATGACCTCGACAACGACATAGCGGACCACTTCGACCATATTGGAGTCCTTCTGTATCGCGCGTTTTTCGTTGACCTCGGCAAAGACGAGCTTTTCAATGCCCGCTTTCCTTGCCTCTGCCATAAACTCATCAAGTGAAGTAAAAATTTTTTCCATAAAACTCCCCGGCGAAAACCCTTCCATCAATGGCATGAAAGGCGCGCGGTGTCAAGATTTTTAAGAAACCGGGCCCTCTCCATTAATCATTTGACGAAATATCGTTCCCTCCCATACTCTCCGCAACACAGGAAAAAAGGAAAACCCATGGACTTTAAAGAGAACAGGCCGTTGTACCGGCTCAAAGAGATAGCCGCCATACTCAGGGCGGAAAACGGGTGCGCCTGGGACCGGGAGCAGACTTCACAGACGCTGAAGCCGTACCTCATCGAGGAGGCGTATGAGCTCTATGACGCCATAGAACAGAATGACGTTGCCGGCATGAAAGAGGAACTGGGCGACCTGATCTACCAGGTGTACGCGCACAGCCAGATCGCCGAGGAAAAGGGGCTCTTTACCATTGACGATGTTGCCGCCGGAATCGGTGCGAAGCTGGTGCACCGCCACCCCCACGTTTTCGGCGATGACGTGGTAACCACCGCAGATGAAGTCAGCGACCGCTGGGAAAAAATAAAAAAGAAGGAAAAGGCCCACCGCGAGTCCATACTCGACGGGGTCCCGTCACACCTGCCCGCGCTGCTCAAGGCATACCGGGTGCAGCAGAAGGTCTCGCGCATCGGGTTTGACTGGGAAAAGGTCGAAGACGCCGCGGAAAAAATCGAGGAGGAGCTTTCAGAGCTCAGGGAAGCGGTGGCCACCGGCGACCGTGACCACGTGAACGAAGAGGCCGGAGATCTGCTTTTCAGCATCGTCAATGTTCTGCGGTTCATGAAAATAAATCCCGAGGACGCGCTCAGGAGCACGATTGACAAATTCATGAGGCGTTTCAGGATCGTGGAAAAGCTCGCGGCTGAAGCGTCGCGCGAAATCGACTCAATGTCCCTTGAGGAGCTTGACCGGCTCTGGGACAGGGCCAAGCAGAGCGAACGCGGCCCTAGCCGATGAGCCGCGCCATGATTTTATAGATATCTTCCATGTCACTGCGCGAGAGTGAAGCGCCGCCGAACCGCGCGCGGTACACCCGTTCCCTGCACTCCCTGACCGGCGCGATTTTTTTCTCGTCCCCCTCGGCTTCGAAATCTTTAAGGGCGCGCTCAGCCGCGCGGATGAACGCTGCCGCGTCGCCGGAATTCATCGCCGCGAACATCTCCTTGCGCAGCGCGGTCCGGTCAGTCTCCGGAACGGCTTTCTGTTCCGGTTCAGCCTGCCCGGGCTTGCCGGCGACCAGGGAATAGCGCTTTCTTTCCCACAGCACGACCAGGGCCACGACCAGGGCAAGCCCCAGCGCTATGGCACCGATGAACACCGGGTTGGCGTCCGCCTTCTGGCCGCTCTCGTCAAAATCCATGCGGGGGCCGTCCTTTTCATCGCCGGTGACCGTGAAAGCGACTGCGGCGGAACGGGCTGTCTCGAATTTTTTTGTTGATGGATTAAAATAGCTCAGAGAAAACTCACCGAGAGACACCTCGCCGCAGTGCTCGGGGATCGCGGTAAAGGTAAAAGATTTTGTCCCTTCAAGGCCGCAGCCGGTGACCTTCAGGTCCGCCGGGCCCTCCTCGCTGATCATCTTAACGTCCCCGGCTGTTCCCGAGACTTCCGGCTTGCCCATGGTAAGCAGGTTGCCGGTACCGTTCACGCGAACGGTGACCGTCTTTTCACCGTACACCTGCACCGGTTTGCTGTCGTAGTCAGCCGCGAGCGAGAACTCACCCACCAGGCCGCTGAACCCGGCAGGGGCACCTGCGGCCGGGATTTCACTGACTCCGATGTCTTTTGACTCGAAATAAAGCCGGGTCTGGCGCGCGAAGGGAAAGAACGAGTCCTCCTGCTGAAGTGAGACGATGCAGGTCGCGCCCTCGATCGTGTACTTTCCCGCAGCCGTGGGTATCAATATATAGGTCGCGACATGTTCCCTGAAATAGTCGACACCGTCAAGGGCAACCGTGTCATTGCCGCGGTCTTCGTCAAAGTCCTTGATCACAAAACCTTTGGTCTCGGGCATCTTTTCAATGGCCTCGAAATTATACCGGGTCCCTGCTGAAAGAATATAATAGCGCAGCACCAGGGGCTCACCCGAATAAACCCTCTCCGAGGAAACTTCGGTCACGGTCCTGAGAACGGGACGCTCCCTGCCTGAAGGTGAAGATTTTCGCGCCGAAAGCCCCTTGCTCACCGATAGCGTGACCGTCCTCGTTGACAGCTGTTTTCCGTCAATCTCGAAAAGAAGCGGGGGGATGACGTACTTTCCCGGCTTGAACGCGGTCACGTGAAAGGTGAATACCGTGCTCACCGATTTTTTGAAGTTCACGATTTCAATACTGCGGCCCATTCCCGCGTATGATATTTCGAGTCCCGCGACTGACGGCACCTTCAGGGGCTTGATGTCTGATGCATCAGCGACCTTGACTTTGAGCGCGGTCGTCTCTCCTGCCGCGATCCTGGGGTCGTCAAGTTCAATGTCCAGTGACGCTGCGCGGACGGATGAACCTGCCAAAATGACCGCGAGCGCCAGGCCGAGAAGTTTACCAGTTCTTATCAAGAAATTGCCTGTCATCGCTTGTTCCTTTTTTTCTCTGTACGGGTTTGTTCTGCATCTCTTTAAGGATGTTTTTCAGCTGCTCACGGCTCAACTGCTGGCGGGCCTGTTCCTGCCTGTCCTGTTTTTTACGGTCATTGTTCCGGTCCCGGCGTTTGCTGTTTTTATCATCCTGATCGCTGTTCTGTTGGTTCTTGTCCCCGTCTTTATTGTTATTCTCGTCCTTCTTCTGTTCCTTTAAAAGGTACTCGATATTTTTTTTGGCCTTTTCATACTCCGGGTCTATTTTCAGGGCGTTCATGTACGAATTAACCGCTTCCCGGTATTTCTTCTGTTTCACATAGATGTTGCCCATGTTGAAGAACGCCTTTTTCTGGACTTCCCTGTCGCCGGACTGCAGCGCTTTCTGAAAGCTCGCGATGGCGCTGTCATAATCTTCCATCATGTAATCGGCGTCTGCCCTGTTGAAGGAAAGTTTGTCCTTGTCTCGTGCGGACGGCGCGTATTCTTCAGCCCTGCGGTAATGGTCCTTTGCATCGGAATATTTTTTATCATGGAAACGGGCGTTTCCCCGTGAAACTTCGTCGCGATACGGGTCGAGCCACGCGACAAAGAAGAACGAGGCCAGGACAAGCGCCAGCATCCTTCCCCTGAACGGGCGCAGGCCCTTTATCCGTTCAAGCAGCCCCTTTCTCTTTTTGATCAGCTTGCGCTCGGGGATGATGAGTTCCGCGGCAAGGATAAGGGCGAGAATGAGCGCGAATATCTGGTAGCGGTCTTTCTTTTCCTTTATAACACGCGATCCGTACCGGTTCTTCTGCTGGTCGCTGATGATCTCCAGGATAAACCGGAGACCGGAAAAATTCTCGGTGATGTCGATATAGGCCCCGCCGGTCATGGCCGCGAGCTTTTTAAGCAGGCCGGGATTGGTGCTCGTCCTGACCAGGTTGCCGCCCTGGTCCCGGTAATAGTTGTCCCCGGTATCCGAATCTCCCGCTGCCGGGATCAGTTCGCCTTTGTCGCGGCCCACACCGACCGAGTACACCGAAACATCAAGGTCCCGGAAGAGTGACGCGGCCTCTTCAGCCGACCCTTCATGGTCCTCGCCGTCGGTTATGAGCACCAGAAGGCGCGAGGTCAGCCGCTTTTTCTGGAACACGCGGTAGGCCTCGGCGAGCGCCCTGCCGATATCGGTCCCCTGGAGGCGTATTGCCGAAGGGTCGGCCGCGTCAAGGAACATCATGAAGGCCGCGGTGTCGTTGGTAAGCGGGCACTGGAGAAAAGCGTCCCCCGCGAACAGGACCAGGCCGATGCGGTCGCCTTTAAGGGACTCGGCTATCCACCTCACCGCGTCCCTGGCGCGCTGCAGCCTGCTCGGCTCGACGTCTTTGGCGAGCATGCTGTTGCTCACGTCAAGGGCGATCAGAACATCCGACCCCTCTGAATTGACCTCGCGTACCTCTTCGCCCCACTGGGGGCGCAGAAAAATGAAACCGAAAAGCAGGATGCCCAGAATGATCAATACCTGCCGCGCCCGCGCGATACCCGCGTTTCCCCTGACCAGTGATTCCCTGATGCCGTTGTTCTTCAGGAGCAGGGAAAGGGCCCTTTTTCGCCACAGGAGATACAGGGCATACAGCACCAGCACCACCAGCGTCGCCAGCGATACGTAAATAATGTATTTATAATTTCCCAGCGTGATCATGGTATCTTCCTGTATACGACTGATCTGAGCAGTATTTCAATAAAGAAAAGCGCCATTGCCGCGGCCAGGAGATACTGGAAGCGGTCATGAAACTCGTGGTAGACCTTGACTTCGACCTCGCTTTTTTCCAGGCGGTCGATGTCGCTGATGTTCTCCCACAGCACGCCGCTTGACTGGGCGCGGTAAAAACGTCCGCCTGTTTTTTCCGATATCTCCCTGAGCAGGGTCTCGTCAAAGTGGTTCATCATATAGCGCTTGCCGAAAAAGAGGCCCCCCTGGCCGGGGTACGGCACCTTTCCCTCTTTGCCGATGCCGACGCAGTAAATTTTCACGCCCATGTCTTTGCAGGCGTTGGCCGCGGTTTCAGGGTCTATGGCCCCGCGGTTGTTCATGCCATCGGTAAGCAGAAGGATGATCCTGCTCTTCGCCTTGTCGTCCGACATGCGCGCGGCCGAAAGCGCTATGGCGTCGCCGATCGCGGTCCCGTCAGTGCCGACCGTGGTAAAGTCGATCTCGGAAACGATATCGGTCAGCATGTCGTGCTCGACCGTTAAGGGGCACTGAAGGTAGGCCTCTCCCGCGAAAACGGCCATGCCGACGCGGTCGCTCGACCGCCTGCCGATAAAATCGGCTACCACCTGTTTGGCGACCTCAAGGCGGTTCTTCGGCTGGAAGTCCTCGCCCATCATGGACCCCGACACGTCAAGGGCGATCATGATGTCAATGCCCAGGTTCTTCACGCTTGAATAGTGGATACCCTTGCCCGGCCTGGCCACCGCGACCAGAAGCAGAAGGATGGCGGCGAAACGGAACGCGGGAAGAAACCGGTACGTGGCGACCCTGAACGAGCGGCGCAGGTTGAGCACCCGCTCCGATGAAAGGGCGACCGCCGAGTCCCTGCGGTAGACCCTGGCGTAGAAATACCACCCGGCCATGAGCACGTAGGGGACCAGGAGCAGAAGCAGCAGGGGATTTTTAAACTCGAGCTGGGTCACTGCTCATCTCCTCTGAAAGATTGCGCGCCATTCTCCCGGTTTTTTCCAGGTTCGCTTCAAGTATCTCCTGCGACGGCGCGAATTCGGCGAACTTTGAAAGGTCCCACAGATGGAAGCTCTGCATGATGACCGCGCCGTTGCGGGCGTACGATTCGCGCGACATTACTTTCTTCAGCAGGCGGTCTATCTCGTCGGATGTCATCTCGGTCGCGTCAATATTATACAGCGACGACAGGAACTTCCTGAAGATCATTGACACGCCGAAAACGTATTCTTCGATCTTTCCCGCGGCGATCAGGCCAGCGCCGCCGAGCCTGGCCATGTCCCTGAGAAAAATCTCAAGAGGCGGTACCGGCTCGGGAGTGGCCGCTTTTTCGGCGCGCTTTCGCTTGATGTAGCGGAAAAGAAAAACAGCGGCCAGGGTCGCGGCAATGACCGAAGCGATCAGGATGATAAGCCGGGTGTAGTTCCCGCCAAGATCGAGGGGAGGCTCGATCTCCTCAAGGGTTCCCTGCGCATTGCTCTCTTTGATCTCGACCACCGGGACCTGATACCCGACCTTTTCTCCCCGCGCGTTTTTGATGTCAATCTCGGGAAGCGAATATTTTCCGGGACGGTAAAATGAAAGCTCAAGTGCGGCAGTGAGGTCGAGCACCCCTTCAGTTGAGCGATCGTCCCGGGTCGCGCGGTGAATAACATACAGCGGAACCGCTTCAGCGGGGTTTTCCTCTTCTTCACCGTTTTTATTTTTCGCGGGAGCAGTGGCTCCTTCCTTTTCGGGATAGCACTCCTTTTTCTCCGGTAGGAGAATCTGGAAATCTTTAGCCAGGAGGCCCTTGCCCGCTATGTTAATGCGGTATTCCAGGACCGCGCCGACTGTCGCGCTCTGCGGCTTGACTATGGCTTTGATCAGCGGCGCATCAGCGGAAGCGGCGGCCGGAGATAGCGAAAAAAACAATACACTGGCGGCGATCAGGGATATGATTCTTAATTTCATGGCGTTACCGGGCAATATGTCTGGTCCTGTTTCGTTTTTCAAAGTATTTCAGTATGGGCATTTCGATGCCCTCATCGGTGTTGAGCATGATCGTTTCAAAACCGGCCGGCGCCGGCAGGTTCCCTTTTTCCGGAAGCGAGTCTGAAAGCAGGACCCTGCCGGTTTCAAGGTCGACAAATTCGGTAAGGCCGAAAAATTTCATCTCTTTTTCAAGAGGGTCAGATATCTGCACGGGGATGATGTCATGCTTGCGCGAGAGCAGGCGCAGCTTCAGGGAAAAATCCCCGCTCTCGTCAAGGAAATCCGATATCACAAAAACGATGCTGCGCTTCTTTAAAATCCTGCGCGCGGTGTCGACAGCCGCGGAAATGTCGGTGCCGCGGCTTCCGGGCTCGTGTTTCATAATCTCGTCAAGGACCTTGAGGATGTATTTTCTTCCTTTAAGAGGCTTGATGACCTTTTCCACTGAATCGCTGAAAAGGATGACCGTGACCGAGTCATTGTTCATCTGCGCCAGATAGAGGAAAAGGGTCACCGTTTCAAGGAGAAGGTCACGTTTCGTCCTCGCGCTCCCGAACTCCTGCGACCCGGAAACGTCCACCATGAGCACCACAGAAAGCTCCCGCTCCTCGACGAATTCCTTGACGTAGAGATGGTTCATGCGCGCCGAAACGTTCCAGTCGATGCTGCGCACGTCGTCGCCGAAGTTGTACTCCCGCACGCTCTCGAAGGCAAGGCCCATACCCTTGAAGGCAGACCGGTACTCGCCCATGAAAAGCGTGTTGAGTTTCCTGCGCGACTGGAGTTTGATCTTCTTGAGCAGCGCCAGTTCCCGCGATTCCAATCAGGGCACCTCCACCGAGTCAAAGAGAAACCTGATCACGTCATCAGGGCCCTTGCCGTCGGCCTCGGCCTCGTAGGTGAGGATGATGCGGTGCCTCAGAACGTCCGCCCCGATCTCTTTGATGTCGTCAGGGGTGACGAAGCCCCGTCCCCGCATGAACGCCACGCACCGCGATGCCTTCATGATCGCGATCGAAGCCCTGGGGCTCGCGCCGAACTCGATGTATTTTTTCAGCTCCCTGCGCGAGGGCTGCCTCGTTTCGGTAACGAGGGTGACGATATATTCAATAAGCTTTTCGTCAATGTATATGGAATCAACGAGCTTCGCCTTTTCTGAAATTTTCGCGGGAGTGATAACCTTATTGATAACGCTGACATCGATCTCCTTGAACCGGTTAAGGATCTCGAGCTCCTCCCTGAACGAGGGATAATCGACCAGAACTTTCATGAAAAAACGGTCGAGCTGCGCTTCAGGAAGCGGATAGGTCCCTTCCTGCTCTATGGGGTTTTCCGTGGCCATGACCATGAAGGGATGGCCGAGTGCGTGGGTCTCGTCGCCGATCGTGACCTGCTTCTCCTCCATTGCCTGGAGCAGGGCCGACTGAACCTTTGCCGGGGCCCGGTTGATCTCGTCAGAAAGAAGGATGTTGGTGAAGATGGGCCCCTTTTTGGTGAAGAAGTCGAGCTCCTTCGGATTATAGATCCTGGTGCCGATAAGGTCCGCGGGGAGCAGGTCCGGCGTGAACTGTATCCTTTTAAAATCAGTGTCAATGGCCCGTGAAAAAGCCCTGACCGTGAGCGTTTTGGCCAGACCGGGAAGCCCTTCAAGCAGGATATGGCCCCCGGAGATGAAGGTTATGATAATGCGCTCAATCAGGCGCTCCTGGCCGATGATGACCTTTGCCACTTCGGCTTTAATCGCTTCAACAAACGAATTTTCTCGTTTCACCGATTCGGTGATTTTCTCAATCGCGGCGTAATCCATAGGCGGAACTCCCCTTATGCAGAATTATCTATTTAAGAGTAAAATATTCAAGAGATGACGAATTATTTTGTCCACTAAAAAATGATGAAATATTTTCTTTCGGCTATTGTTTTTAATTGTGGCTGAAAAACGGCTTTTGTTACACAGGCAGGACAATATTTGGATGTACACCGGGTTCCGGTGAAAGCCTGAACAACATCCCCCCTTCTGTTTTAATTCTCAAACAGCCGCGAGGCTTGCATTCATGTATCAGTTTTTATCGCAGACCGAATCGGCCGGCACCAGCCCCTCTTTAAGGTTCTTTAAAAACGAATCCATGCGGCCATCCCCTGCAAGGGCCTCGGGCAAACCCAGACTGAGCGTCACCTCATCTTTGTACGAGGCAAATCCGATTAAAAAGGGAATACTTTCAATACTCGGGGGTATGCCCCAGACCAACCGGGTATTGAATCCGCCGCCTGAAAAATACTGTACCGGAACCCGGCCCATATTACTGATGAGGCCCGAAGACCCGTACAATCCCGTATTATTGCAGTTTTCAATCCGGGAATTTCCTTTTTTAACCAGATATCTGAACGGAACATACCGCATAAACGGATCCATCCTGTCAATCATGCAGTCGCGTTTTTCAGCGATCTGTTTTCTTATATCGTTTGCTATATCCTCAGGCGTGGTATTCTTTTTCACTTCAACATATATGGCGATCGCGAGGTTGCCGGTCGAGCGAAGGCCGGGCTGCCTGAAGCGCAGGTCAACCGGGATCGCGAAACGCACCGGCCCTTCCCGGTATTTCCATGCTTCACGCGCGGAAAGCACCACGATCTGACCAAGCGTATTTTTATAAGTTCCCGGGATGATGATGCGTTTCCAGGTGACCCCTCGTACCCCGCCCGAAGGTCTTCCCGTGGGAGCGATGTTGTTTCTCGGGAAGGGCCTGCGGTATTCGGACTGGTTCGCCCGTGCCAGCTCCATATCCGTGATCGCGGATGTTGACCCTCTGGGTTCTTCTCCCCTGAGTACGCGGAAGATGTCCTCCATCCAGGTCAGCAGCCCCATGCCGTCCATGACCGCGTGGTGGGTCCTGAAACATATCCTCAGCGGGCTGCCATGGATGAGAAGCACCTCGGAAGCGGGCCCCTGCCGCAGGTCAAGCTCCTTGCCCAGGAAGGGGGCCCCATCCGGGCCCATGCCGTCCCAGTATGAGCCGTCAACCTCCGTAACCGGAGGGGTCATTCCTGAATCGACCCATCTGCTTCTGCCCAGGTGCCCTTTCAGTATGATCCTGCTTCCGGGATTCGCTTCAGACGCAATTTTTACCGCATCGCACCATTTCTGCGTATCTATGATTCCCTCACCTTCAGCAACAAACTGGTTCAGCCCGGGCGGGCATACCTCTCCTGCCGCAGAAAATAAACGGTCATTGTATGACATTTTCCTGGTGAATCTTTTTTCTGACATGTTATGACTCTCATCCATTTCTCTGATACAGGAATCGGCTGATGAAATCCGGTTCAGAGAAATTCATTATTTTTCCTTTTCAGTTTTGGGCCGGGGTATTTGCCGTGCGATCAGAACAGAATAAGTACTGCGCGGTCATTTTCATAGCCTCGATATTAAAATTTACCCGGATGTTGGCGCACCCGGGTAAATCAAATCATTCAATTATCAGCCGTTTGCAGGCATGGTATCAAATAGTCTACATGAACTGGGCCATCAGCCTGACCATGGTATTAACAATATAGGTCAGGTTTCCCATCTGATCGGGAAAGTCCCTGGGATCGATGGGGTCCTGGCAGAGGGTATCCTTTTGCCATACCGCCACTTCGTCTATGACGGGAATGCTGGTGCCGTATGTTTCGTTGATCGCCTTTGCGCATCTGTTCGCGATTATCGCGTATCCGGTAGAACAGGGATGAATGCCGTCAAGTGACATGAACCCGCCGGTAGCGTAATCACCGTTAACCTTTATGTTGCTTTTTGTTCCATCAGCCTTGGTCAGGTATACCCCGCTATGCAATTCAGTGCGTATCATGGTATAGGCATCAACCAGCGCCCATCCTTCTTTTTCAGCTGTTTCATTGATTATTTCATTGATCGCGATAATTCGGTCCTGGACCGTCGCAATCTGCTCCGGAGTGATGACATCAGCAGCACAGCTGACTCGTGTCGAGAAGACCGGCACCTTGGACCCTTCAGGAATGTCGGCACCTTCGGTTATCTCGGTATATCCGTTATCGAGCGGCTGCAAATACGGGATTTGAGTGTTGTCCGGAAGATTGATGAGAAGTACACCCTTGACCGATTTTTTAGCCTTTATTTTCGCGACCAGGATATCCCAGTTCGCCTTCCACTTGTCGACTTCAGTCATAAGAAGCGAGCCGTCGTCGCCCATTATTGTAGCGAATATGGTGTCATTATTGCCGATCCAGACGCTTACGAAGCTCGGGTCACGGTCAAGTGCCTGTTCAAGCGCGGATTTTACTTTCGCCGGGTTAAGGCCGACCACGGAACATATAAAGGGGTTCATTAAACCGACCAGGTTTATCAGCAGGGAATCCGTAATATCGCTGATTTTCTTTGTTCCATCGTATGATATGATATCATCAAGGGTCGCTCCTGATATGCCGAAATTATTCAGCGTGGCCTGGTCGTCATACCGGTCAACCCGGTACCAGTACAGCATGGTTTTAATAAGCTTTGAGATAGTGATAGACCAGGTGTCATACCATCCGTTTTTAAATGAGTCTTCAGGGTTTGGCATTCCGATGCCGGGAAACTCGACCAGGGGCTGGTTGAATTCAGTGTTCATGGCCCTGGCAAGCTGTGCCGGATAGCTGTAATACTGCCTGTTTTCTTCCACATTGATGCCCTGGCATCCATGAGTAAGGCTGTCGCCGAGAGAGACATAGGTCTTTAAAAATTCCTTCTGCTCAGCAGCAGTCATTTGGGTAACGGTTGAACTTTCATCTGAAGCGGTTGAACCGCTCTGAGTTCCGCTTGTTTTACTGTCCGAGTTTATGGTATCATCGGTTGTTTCAATGGCCGAATAAATCTCGGAATCCGGCGCCTGAACATCATCGCATGCCAGCATAAAACCCCAGGCTGCCACAAATGCAAGAATCAATAAAAGCCTTTTCATCACGAACCCCCTGTTTTCACCGATAAATCATTGTAATAGTGCTGTCAGGATAAATTATTAAAAATCAATTAAAATCCGTCTAGCTGGTTTTGATCAGAATATAATTCATGTTCAGTTATTAATCATCAGGATTTCTAAATCCGGACATCTTTTATAAAATTAATTTAAATTTTTACCTATATGGCTGATCTCTGACGAAGCAGGCATAATTTCATTTTTGAATAATAATAAACATATAACAGGTATTCCAATGCAGCATATTTTCCGTATAATGACGGTTTTTGTTCATGAAAGATATTGACAATATAACCGGTACATAAATATTTACAAACATCCCTTTCCCGGGCGATACATCAGCAATGTTCATGATACACCGTCCGGAAACGAATTATGCCGACAAATACAGAGGCGGATCATAAAAAAATAAATAATGCTTTAGGCAACAGAGGTTCCATTCAATGAGCACAGAGCCACATTAAACTTCAACCATATCCGCAACTGGAAACAGTTATTAATACGTGACAATACTGGTTCTTAAATGACCGGGAGGAACGATATTGTTATGATCGATGATTTATGTTATTTTTTCATTTTTTTCGCGGGGTTCATGTCATGGACGATCGCACTCGGCCTGATTCTTGAAAACCAGAAGAAGGCGTATCATTATCTGTTTTCCGCACTGATGTTCTGTCTCGGGAGCCTCCAGTTGATTGACGGACTGCTCGTGACCGGCAAGCTCCGCGAATATTCATTTCTGATCTTCTGGTTCCTTCCGTTCATGGCCCTGCTCGGGCCGCTGTTCTTTTTTTCCTTTAAATCGGCAAACAATGATGCGTTCAGGTTCAGGCCGGTCGATTATCTTCATTTCGCGTTCGGAATTATACTGATACCGTTACTTGTTCCCCTGGCGGGGCTTGACGCGGCGACAAAAGTGTCATTTGTCATTCTCTCTCCCGACTCGGGCAATAATCCCCTCTTTATGCTGTATTCAGGCCTGCTCGTGGCAGTGATCGTGAATATTCTCGGATACCAGATTTACTTTGTCAGGGAATGCTTTTTCATGCTGAATTTCAGACTGATCAGGGAAAAAAAGGTATCCCCCTACCTCATGATCATTATGGTCATAAACTTTCCGCTGGAAATTATTTTCTTCGGGAGCCTGATTGTTTTGAGTTTTATCTCGCACCCCGGGTTCTTTTTCTTCGGTGTTGTTGAGTCGCTGACGGCCCTGTCGTTTGTATTGACACTGGTCGTCTTTATAATGGAAAAAAAGAACATCAACTTTTTCAAGCTTCTGCATACAGAGATTGAAAAGAGGCATTATGAAACTTCGAAAGTGAAAAACCTGGATGTCCCCTCACTGCTGTCACGATTACAGTCCCTTATGGAAGAAGAAAAAATTTTCTGCAACGAGGAGCTTTCAGTAAACAGCCTGGCAGCGGAGCTCGCGATCGAACCGTACCAGCTCTCGCATATCATCAATGACCGTTTCGATAAAAACTTCAAGAACTTCATCAACGAATACCGCATTGAAGAAGCCAAAAAAATTATTCTCAGCGAAGTTGACCGAACTATTACCTCAATAGCCTATACTGTCGGATTCAATTCAACCACGGTTTTCTATGAATGGTTCAGGAGGATCACCGGAGTTTCTCCGAAAAATTTCCGCAGTACGAACATGAAACAACATGCCGCGCCATTCGAAGAGATAACCGGCAACTGATTCAATCCGGTAAAGACCTGACGAGCTATAAGTAAATCCTTTTAAACAACAACTCCCGGCGCGTGACCGGGAGTTACCGATATAAATTCAGAAATAGTTATCGGGATTCATTAAAATCCATCATACGTCTTTTTGTCCTTCTGGCGCTGCTCCTCTTCCTTGACGCTGCGCTCATGCATCTCCTTGGCTTCCTTGCCTTTGACGTCGAGGTAATGGACCTCGATCACGCAGGGGATCATCACCTGGTTGCGGCAGTAATATCCCTCCCACAGCATGACCCTGTACTGTTTGTCAAAAAACCACCGCGCGACCAGGAACCTCTTGTCCGAGTCGTAATATTCTTCATTGATGAAATCATTGGGCTGGCCGTAAGACTCGATCAGCCTGCTCTTCACCTTCGACACTTCGCCGTACTTGATGCTCACATTGATCCGGTACAGCACCTTGACGTGGTTGAAATACAGCTTCGCGTTCACCATCCCGTCAGAAGACACTTCGAGGTCGATGTCCCCGCCGGTGAGGTACTTGACCCTGCTCCCTGAATACTGGGTTGACAGGATCCTCTTCACCTCGTCCATGGTCTGGCCGAGCTTGAATTCCTTGTACCCGATAGAGGACGCTTTAAGGTCAACGCCCGCCATGATACCGAGAACAATAAACAGGGAAAGCAAAAAAATAATCGGATGTTTCATAGTTGCCCTCCATGGGAAACAGTCAAAATCCGGAATCATCAATTTATAGCACTATTTACTCTTAATCAACAGTGCCCTCGTCCTGCGCCTGGGACGCCGCCGCCTGCTTCTTCGCTCCGCCTTCTTTCGCCGAAGCCAGGATGGACCTGACGTCCTCACCTTTCTTTTCAGCCTTGAGCGCCTTGAAAAAATCAACCGCCGAACTGTAAACGGCCTCATCGACCCGCTCGCGTATTTTGGCGTTGCCTTTGTACTCATCCATCATTGCGTCCTTGAAGGGCTTGTGCAGTTTTTTCATGTTGCCGCCCTTGATCCCGTTCTGCGCGGAGTAGTCTTCCATCTTTTTCCACAGCTCGGCCGAGATGCCTTTGCCCGGGTCTTTTTCGTAAAAATCGCCTTTTTTCACGGCAACTCCTGTTTCGTCAGTGACAATGCCCCAGACCACGTTCTGCCAGTTGGTGCCGACATTCGCCTTGAATATGCCGTCCAGATAGAACTTGCCGACTTCCTCGATGGGGGTACCGGTCGTGCCGTGCTGGGCTATTCCCACGCCCCAGGGCCTCATCGCTTCAAAGGTGTGGCGGCTGAGCTCAAGGTCGATCTCGCCCCTGACATTGCCGTGGGTCGTGCCGTTGTTTATGGCGATGAGGTCAGGACACAGCCCGGCTTTCGCCATGGTCTCGACCAGGGTCACGGCCTCGGCCACGGTGGAGTTGCCTTCCTTCCCCCCGATCTCGCCGACTTCCGATTCATACATCAGCCCGGCCTTTATCACCTGCTCCGAAAGCAGCATGCTCAGCGCCAGGTTCTGCTCCATGGGAAGGAACGAAACGTCAATCGAAAACGCGCCGTAACCGGCCAGTATTGAGGCCCTGATGACCTCATCCGCCTTGTCAAAAGCGGCGCGCGTGACTTTCTGCACCGTGGTGTGGTCGCGGTGCACGGTAAAGGGCGTGGCCTTTTCGCCGGCATTTCCCATTTCCTCGTTGATGCGCACCACGGTTTTGATGTAAGCCGCGGGGTCCATGCCGGTGTAGCCGCCGCCCATGTCGCTCTCGGAAAGGGCAAGCTCATAAAAGACCGGCGCGTCGAGCTCCATTGAAGCTTTTACAATGCCGGGGATGGCGATTTCATGACGGGTATTGACCGCCATCGCGACCCAGTTGCTCCCGGGTTTCATGGCGGACTGTATAATATGCTTTCCGTTGACGTGCAGCACTTTTGACGAGGGGAAAGCCTTCTTAAAATTTTCAGGACGGGCATTAAGTAACGACATGACGACCTCTTGTTAATATTATTTTTTCTTGGTAAATTATGATTGATTTTAAAAGGACCGCCCTGTATTTTCAAGTAAAAATTAAGCTTTTAAAAAGGAACGAACATGTCATATATAGCCGTAATCCTGGCCCTGAGCCTCATGATTCTCATTCACGAAGCGGGGCATTTCCTTGCCGCCCGCGCGGCAGGCATACGTATAAAGATATTTTCCATCGGTTTCGGCCCTGCCCTGTGGAAAAAACCCGTTGGCGGCACCGAATTCCGCGTTTCCATAATCCCGCTCGGGGGCTATGTTCTGCCGGATGTTGCGGATGAACAGGAATTCTTCGCCTTCTCCACGGGCAAAAGGATCATTTTTTCCCTGGGAGGGCCGGCGGGAAACATCGCGGCCGCGATTGTCATACTCGGAATAATCAACACCCTGCAGCAGGGCTTTAGTTTTACCGGCACCGTTGTGGGGCCCGTGGCCGCTGCCGGGTCGTTTTTCATTCACTTTTTCGAAGCCCTGCCCGCCATTTTTTCAAAACCGGACAACCTCTCCGGGGTCGTGGGCATCGTGTCCCAGGGTTCGGCCTATATCGGCGGCAGCGGGATGAAACTGCTCGGCTTCACCGCGATCATGAACCTCAACCTCGCGGTGTTCAACCTGCTTCCCCTGCCCGTTCTCGACGGGGGAAAGATCATCCTGTATCTGCTGGAAAAGGCCCACCCGAAACTGGTGAAGCTGCACGTTCCCCTGAGCGTGCTCTCATGGGGGATGATCATCCTGCTCACGGTGTACGTGACCGTGATCGACATCATCAAGCTCGCCTGATACGGTTTGTTTCCCTGCGGGAAACGGTCGCGGGGTTATGTAGGGAACGGTCGCGACCGTTCCCTACATAACCCCGCGATATGCTTCACCTGCGCGGTCAGGTTCATCACGTACGCGTTGCGCTCCTGGCGGATGGTCCCTTTCTGGTCATATTCGATCGACGCGATCTTTTCAATGGCGCGGTCAACGTCGCCGTCAACGCTGTCAAGATACCGCTCCAGGAGTTCACGGTATTTAAAGGTCGCGGCGTGGCTCCGGTCCAGAAAGCAGGCCGCGTCGTCCCCGGTATAGATCCATCCGTGCCCCATGCCGATCAGCGCGGGCCTGAGCGCGATCATCTTTTCAAGCGAGGCCACGTAGTCGTCGAACGACGACAGGAACTCGACCTGCACGCCGCCCTCAGGCGAGTCCTCGACATAGCCGATCGACTCGCCCGGGAACAGCATCCCCGTTTCGGGAAAATAAAAGGCGAGCGAGTCCCTGGTGTGGCCCGGCACTTCGTAGACCAGGCACTCAAGACCTCCCAGGTCAAAGCTGTCGCCCTCTTTGAGTTCATAGTCAAGGTCGATCGGCTCAAGCGAAACATCCTCATCACCCACAACCTGCGCGAACAGGCCGCGCTGGATTTCGCTCAGGCCGGTCATCTGCCGCAGAACCGACTCTTTCTTCATCAACGCCGCGACGCGGGCGTGGCCCCCGATTTTAAGGCCCGGTATCTTTTTTTTCAAATACGGCGACGCGCCCAGGTGGTCGTAATGGGAATGGGTGATAAACAGGTAATCAAGCCTGACATGGTCACCGAGCAGTTCATCAAGCGATTTGACGTAAAGGGGCCCGAACAGGTTGATCCCGGCGTCGATCTGCATCGACTTTTCAGTGCCCCTGACCAGGTAGGCAGGGTAAATCGCGTTTCCCGCGACCGAAAGATATTCATTTATTTTGCCGTTCGCGTATTGTTTCATTGATAACCTCAAAAAGGGAATTGATGCCGGCCCGAAAACGGGTACGATGCCGCATATAGCGTAGCTGTAGGATTTTTCCGGTGAATGTCAAATAAATTTTTGTAACCAAAAGGGGCCGGGAATGTTCTCTTAATATCAAAGACAGGTCGCAGATTTTTTCATAAAACACCTCCTTAAATCTGAAAATGCCGCCAGCAAAGCGGCATTTTTAGTGTTTCTGCCTGCACCAACAATCTTCCGTAGGCGCGCAGCGCGCTACGAGCCTAGGATGAAATTCCGGGCTCGATCTTCCCGCCCACGCTGATCCTGTTCTTGCCTTCACGTTTGGACGCATACAGGCCCGCGTCCGCGTATCGTATAAGATCGTCCTTGGTCCGGGCGTGACGCGGAAACTCAGCAAGGCCTATGCTGACAGTCACCCCCAGATTCCGGTTTTCAAAGGGAATACTGATCCGCTCAACAGCCGCGCGCACCTTTTCTGCGGCGACCATGGCCTGTTCAACGCTTGTCTCGGGAAAGACAATGACAAACTCCTCGCCGCCGTAACGGGCGGAAATATCTACCGGGCGGGTGCTTTTGCGGATAGCCCGCGCGGCTTGCTTCAGCACCTCATCCCCCAGCTGGTGGCCGTACATATCATTAAACTTTTTAAAGTTGTCTATATCGACCATGGCAAGGGTGAACGGACGGCTGTAACGGCGTGAACGCTGGATCTCGCTGTCAAGAAGGAGCTGAAAATAGCGGTGAACGAACAGTTTGGTCATGCCGTCGGTTGTGGCCAGTTCAAAAAGCTTGGCGTTTTCAAGCGAGATCGCGGCCTGGACCGATATGATGCGCAGGAGCTCAAGCCGCTCCGGAGTAAAGGCGTTTTCGGCGAGGTTGTTCTCCATGTACAGGATGCCCGAGAGCTTGCCCTGAGACAGTATCGGCGAACACAGGATTGACTTGCACCGGCCCCGGACTATATAAGGGTCGTTCATGAACGTCCCCTCGGCCATGGCGTTGCCGAGGATAAGGGGCTTGCCGCTGTGGAACACGTAATTAACAACAGCCCTGGAGAGGTCGTCGCACTCCTCGACAGGCACTGACTGCATCACGCTGTTTTCCCCGCTGTCCACGTCTTCACTGGCCTCGATCGTGAGCCTTCCCTCCTCTTCGAGAAGCAGATAGCCCCGCTGCGCGCCGGCATTGGTTATCGACATGTGCATGATCTTCTGGAGCAGCCGCTCGAGCATGATCTCGCTTGAAATGACCTGTGACGCCTGCATGATCGTGGAGAGGTCCAGAAGATCCGACGTTGAAACGGACGACACCGTATCGCCCGTGCCGTCTCCGGCCCTGGCCCCCAGGAGATCAGGATACCGCTCCCGAAGGTCCTGTTCCTTGGCTGAAGCGCCCCACCGCGCGTAACAGTCACAGGCCGTGTTCATGAAAACAGAAGCCTCGTCTCTGCAGTTGAGCCGGATGTAGAAGAGCGCGATGAGCTCGCACGCGAGTGCCTCTTCGTGCAGGTACCCGTTCCGCCGCGCGCCGAGAATCGCTTCGTGATACAGCCTGACCGCGTCCTCGAAACGGCCCTTCAGCGCAGCCAGTTCGGCCCTGACGAGATCATATTTATGCCGGAAATTCTCGGGGCAGAGCCCGCTGAAAATCTTCAACTGTTTCTGGTTGCGCTTGACAAGCCCGAGGTACTGCCGCCTGAGTTTCTTTTCTCCTCCGAACAGAAGCCCCGTGAGGACCAGCGAATAGTTGAAATAGTGCAGGGGAACATAGAGCATTCCGGTGCGCAGCCTGATATGGGTATCAAGATCAGCGGCCGTTTCGAGCGCTTCCTTGAATTTCCCATACTGGCAAAGAAGCCTGGTCTTGTACATCTGGGTCCCGCACAGCGCGAAAAAATTCTTTTCGGCTTTCAGCTGCTCTATCTCCCGGTCATGGTCGAACCCGTCGCCGTCCATGCTGTATCTCTTCGGCGTAAGCCCCTTCTGGGCCTTAATGTACCTGACATGCTCTTTGCAGGTCGCCAGGACAACCGGGTCTTTGATGATCTCCATCAGGCCCCGGTACTTCTCAAGCTCGTCATAAATGTCATCCAGCCTGTCGCCGATCCCGATACGCGTAGCAGCAAGCGCTGACACGGCAAGCCCGGCGTATATGAAATCACCGGCGTTAATTGATATCTCATAGACTTTTTTATAAACGTCGGCGTTATGGCGGGCGTGTTTCTTCCAGTGCTGGATAAAGATGGCGAACATGTGCGGCACCATCCCCGGCGTATGGGGGTTGCGGTCGGCCCTTTCATGGAGCTTTAACGCGATCTCGCCGATGCGGTAGCCGGTCTCATAGTCTCCCTCGGCGACCTGGACAATGCAGGCCAGGGCCATGAAAATCACCGAGGAATTGGGCGTGTGCCCGTATTTCAGGATATTGTTGGCCGCGTACAGGGAAACGTACGCGAAGATATTCGTATTCACGTAATAGGCGGGCGTGCCGATGGCCGTCAACAGATTGAAGAGAATGACGCTTTCCCGGTCCTTCATGTCAGGAAGGCCGGAAATTTTCTCCAGCGGGATTTTCCGCAGCGCCAGCTTCACTTTCAGGTACTCCCTGGTTACCGGCAGAGAGCCCATGTCAAGGGGGATGTTTATGTTGAAAAGCTTCAGCGCCCTGAGGCCCAGGCTGACCGCCTCGATCGCGGGCCGCGAGTCCGTGTACAGGACGACCATCACGCTGTAAGCCCGCGCCCTGTCGATATTGTTCGCCGCGTTGCCGAGTATCTCATCGAAAAGTTTTTCCGCTTCCGAAAAATTCCGGTCAAGATACTCGCATTCCATGAGCCCCAGGTGCAGGGTGTACGCCAGCTCATAGTGGGACTGCCAGGCGTGTTCAGGAAGCAGCGAAAGGCCCTGCTTGAAATAATTGACTGCTGCCTTGTAAGCGGTCGACTCCTTTGCCTTGGCGCCCGCCTTTTCATTGAGGCCCGCGAGCGCAATGCGCTCACCTTCGTCCGCAATCAGGCCCCTGCCCTGGTTCATCTGGTCAACGATGTAAAAAATACTGTTGACCAGGTCTTCAGGCGAGGTGTTCCGCAGGGCCAGGGTCCCGATGTGGTAATGCATGGAATCGCGGTCTTCCTGCGTGAGCAGCGAATACGCGGCCTCCTCTATGCGGTCATGATGGAAGCGGTACTGCTCGTCCCTGCGGTTGATCAGCCCTTCCCTGATGAGCAGATCCAGGTTGATAAATATTTCCTCGACGGGCCGCGAGGTCACCGCGGCCAGGGTGATGACGTCGAAGCGGTTCCCCACGCAGGAGCAGACCTTGATGAGATCCAGTGGCTCCTCCGGAAGGTAGCGCAGCCGCCCGGCCAGGAACTCAACGACATTGTCGGTCACCTGCAGGTCCTGTATGTTTTTAAGGTCCCATGACCAGCCGCGGCCCGGCTCAAAGGCAATGAGCCTTCCCTCATAAAGGTTTTTCAGGAACTGGTTGACGAAGAAGGGATTGCCCCTGGTCTTGGCATGGATGATGCGCGAGAGCGGGCGGGAAGCGTCAGCGTCACACCGCAGAAAATAGGAAATGAATTCGTTGACGTCATCGGCGTTGAGCACGCCCAGGGTCGTGGTGCCGACCTTCAGCCCGGCTTTCCGCATTTCGTCAAGCGTGAGCATCAGGGAATGGTGGGCCTCAACCTCGGTGTCGCGGTAGGCCCCCATGAACAGAAAGTAGCGCAGCGACCGGTCGGTGGTTATGGTGCGGACCAGGTTGAGGCTTGCGATGTCCGCCCACTGGAGGTCATCAAGAAACAGAACAAGGGGATGTTCCTTATCGGCAAACACCTGCACGAAGTTTTTAAAGAACAGGTTGAAACGGTTCTGGCTCTCCTCGGGGCTCACCTCGGGGACATCCGGCTGCCTGCCGATGATCAGTTCAATATCGGGAATAACGTCCGTTATGATCCTTCCGTTGGGCCCCAGCGCGCGAAGGATCCGCTCCTTCCATGCGCTCACGCGCTCCTCGCTCTCGCTCAGGATCTGTCGCGCGAGGCCCTGGAACGCCTGAATGATGGAGCTGTAGGGAACGTCCCTGCGGAACTGGTCGTATTTTCCGGCTATGAAATAGCCCCGCTTCTCGGCGATCGGTTTATGTATCTCGTTCACCAGGGCGGACTTTCCGATTCCCGGCTCACCGGTCACCAGGACTGCCTCGATGCCGCCCCGGCTCACGCGGCTGAACGCCGAATGCAGGAGGTCCAGCTCTCTATCACGGCCCACGAGTATCTGGGGGATGATGAAGCGCAGTGAAATATCGGCCTGGCCCAGTTCAAAGGGCGCGGCCGTTCCCGCGGCGCGCACCCGGTCAAGGCACTGCCTCAGGTCAGCGGCGAGGCCGAAACAGTTCTGGTAGCGGTCAGCCGGCGCCTTGGAAAGCAGCTTCATGATGATATCGCCCAGGGGAGCCGGCACTTCGGGGTTGAGCGTATCGGGCCTTGCCGGCATCCGGGCTATGTGGGAGTGGATGATCTCCATAGAGTCGGACGAGAGAAACGGGACCCTTCCGGTGAGCATCTCGTAAAAGGTGACGCCCAGTGAATACAGGTCAGTGCGGTAATCAACAGCGCAGTTCATCCGCCCTGTCTGCTCCGGAGACATGTACGCCAGCATCCCCTGTATGACTTCGGGATTGTAGATCTCCTCCCTGATGCGCGTTATTTCGGAAGCGATGCCGAACCCGGTGATCCTGACGGCGTCGCCCTTATAGTCGACAATGATGTTCTGCGGCCTGATGTCGCGGTGGGATATATTGTGCTGGTGCACCTTTCCCACAATCTCGGCAATGGAGATTGCCAGCTCAAGAAAACGCTCGGTGGAAAAACCTGCGCGGATGAATTCCCTGAGGGGGACCCCGCCGAAGTCCTCGAGGACCACGGCCAGCCTTCCCCCGGCATCGATGATGTCGACAACCCGGACAACGCCGTCAACGACAAGGGAGATCGCGCGGATGAGTTCATATTCATGCCTGAACCGCGCCGTTTCGGCCTCGGTCGGGTAGTCGACCCTGAAGGCCTTGATGATCACCGGATAATCCTTCCCTTCGGGCCGGGCGCTGTAAGTGACTGAACGGCGTGTTTCGCCGACCTGCGTAATGTCCGTATATCCCGCGAACTGTTTCGCTACCATCAACCGACCCTGACCTTCCGTACCATCAATTTATACTGACACCGCGAATGAGGAGCCCCTCCCTGGATGTTTTAACGTGCCGCTTAAGCGGGCCATGCAGAAAACAGACTGCGTCTAACTAATATCCTCGGCGGGGCAGGAATTAACAACCTGTTCCCGGTGAATAAAATATTTAAAACGCCAGGCATGCAACACTTTTTTTTAATTTTGTATATATGGGGAGCACTGCGGAAATGTTTTCCAGGCCATTTTTCTGCTGATTTATGGGTTACATCTATAATCTTCCGCAGGCGCGTAGCGCCTGCCCCCTGTCCACTCAGTTCATCGCCCCAGCGGCAAATGCTTATTAGTACATCCTGTACTGCATTTGCACGTTATCATCCTGATGCCAGGGGGCACGTGTGCACTATTTATCTCAGGAATTTGACGTAATGGTTTCCCATTTTTCTCACGCCACGGCCTGCGCCAATAATTTTCCGCAGGCGCGCAGCGCGCCAGATACACCTATTTCGGCTTGCACCAATTATCTTCCGTAGGCGCGTAGCGCGCTACGCGCCTGCAAAGAGATTCATGGTGTGTATATTTAGCAGTAGAAATTTATTTAATCTTTTAAACTACTCGCATGCTTGACAAAGGCATCAAGGAACCCGTAATAATCGATATTGAAGATATCCTTGAATAATTTATCGTGGTCGCGGCTCTTCAGCAGGCCGTGCATGTAGTGATAAAACTTCTCGTTGCCGTATGTTTTAATAATAAAATCAACAACGCACGCGAACTCGGAATACATGAAAGCTATGCGGTTATCGATAGAGAGTTTTACCTCATCCTCCCCGGATGTTTTATACAGATAAGGAGGGAAATAATTTCCTTTTTTGATGATCTCATAAGTCTTTTTTTTATCGGGATACCACGAGGAGCCCATCTGCCCGGCACTGTAAACAGCAATACCTTCCATCAGCCATTGGGGATAATGGCAAACGGAAAGATAATCCATGTGCTGATATAAAAGGACGTGCGAGAGTTCATGTTTAAGATAAATCTCCAGGGATATGATCCCCTTCCCTGCTTCTTCAACCGCCCATGGCGAAACCACCAGTCTGCTGTTCGGATAGGCACAGAAGCGCGCCTTTGTAAAATTTTTCCTTAAATAAGAACCCCTGTCTGAAAAAATATATATCCGGGGCTTGTCCAGGAATTTAAGCCGGTGAAAGGCTTCGACACCCGATGTGAACGTGTCAAACCGGCTATAATCACTGAAGCCACTCCCGTCTTCAAGGTATACTGTTACATTCCTAAGTTCATGTCTGGTAAAACCGATCGCCAAAGGTGAAAACGGAAACAGTTTGCCGAATAATAAAGCAAACAAAACAAGCAGAATGCCGGCAAGCGCAACAAAGCCGAAGAACAGCTTTTTATGTTTCACGAAAGATCTCCTGTTTTTATCTTTTTATCATCTTTAAATAGATGATCAATGAAAAGGAGTTGTTACAGAATTGTGGAATATTCATCTGGTCAGCAGGCCGCCACAATGAAGCGGTTGATTCATAGATGCGGCACAGCAAAACTCCATGAAGTATAAAATCAATGATTAACCATGAAATAAAAATCAAAGCAAAGGCAATTATGTTCCTTTTTATCATAAACCACCTCCCGGAAGTTTTATGCAGGCCAATGGCTTCATCCCTGTTTAAGACTCGAGAAAACATTCAACCCAAGGTCTTAACCCTTAATAATTCTTGACACAACAGCGCGGTCTGCAAGCTTCTTTTTTAAAAAGGGAAAAAAACACCATGCGGGAAATCTTTGGAACAATCTGCCTGGCAGGCGCGGTCCAGGCCCTGTTATTATTTCTGGTGCTGCTCATTAAAAAAAACAACCGCAGGGCAAACCGGTTTTTTTCCCTTATCATGTTTTTCTCGTTCCTGGACCTGTTCGAACTGTACCTCGGCGCCAGGGGTTTCACCAGTTCAGCGCGTCCGTACCAGCTCAGCATAATACCGTATTCATTCATGTTCGGCCCGTCGATGTTTTTATATATCGCCCTTCTCACGGCGCGGATCAACGCGTTCTCGAAGAAATACCTGCTGCTCTACGCGCCATTCGCGCTTGCCCTCACCATTAATATCATCCTGTTCGCCGCATTTGATCCGGTTCAACTGCCGTGCGCCGTTATTTACGCGAATATCATAATCAACGGCGGCGGGCTTTTTTTTGAAGCAGTGCTGTATGTTCTCTCCCTTATAACAGTACAAAAATACATCGGCCGGCTGAAAGAATTTTTTTCCGACATAGACGCGCTGAAGCTGTCTTTCATCCGCGCGGGGCTTGCGGTTTTGATTCTAACGGTGCTTTTTATCTTTATGCAGTTCACCCGCGGCAACATAAGGCATGAACACGGGATCCTGGATGTCATCGCCATTCTCTGCGGCCTGGGGTTCATATTCGCGATCGCTTTTCTTGCCATCCTCCAGCCTGAAATATTCGACCGGATCAGGCTTATTGAAAACGCTGTTCCCCACGACGAAGGAACATCTTATCCGAAGTATGAAAAATTCAGGCTCCCCGCGCAGGACGAAGAAGCGCATGTAAAAAAACTGCTGGAGCACATGGCCGAGAAGAAACCGTATCTCAATGAAGAACTGACCCTTCAGGTGCTGGCCGACGAACTGGCAGTGTCAACGCATCACCTTTCCATGATATTGAACATCCACTTCAAACAGAACTTTTACAATTTCATAAACAGCTACCGCGTTAATGACGCGAAACAGAAACTGGCAAACCCCGATTACGCGAACCGGAACATCCTCTCAATCGCCTACAGCGCCGGGTTCAATTCAAAGTCGACCTTCAACACCATGTTTAAAAAATTCACCGACAAGACCCCCAAAGAATTTCGCGCAGATTTATCCGATTAAAAAAGCCGCATAATAAAAAAAGAGTATGAGTTCAGTAACCCGGGCGACCGGGCGTACCGGGTACTATATCTATTAAGAGTGATCAGGTGACAATCATGTCCCTGATGCAGATGCCGGGACACGGCACATGACAGTTCAATTTTTCTTTCACTGGAGGACATACCATGATACTTCACGTAATTAAACATTACCTTGCTTCAAAAGACTTATATGCGCAGTTTAAAACAGCGAGAATCATGAAACATCAGGGGGGCCTGATATTTTACCACGCGGTCCTTGAAACCGGGATCTTCAAAATACTGGAAAAACCAAAAACCCTCGACGAGCTTGCCCGCGAATCAGGCATCACCGATAAGCGGCTTCTGGCTTCACTGCTTGACCTCGGCTGTTCACTCAGGGAGATAACCCGCAAAAACGGGAAATACCGGCTGAAAGGGGCAATGGCGAAAGCGCTGGCAGGCAATGTGCCGCTGCGGGAGCTTGTCAGGGAAACGGTCCTGTACCATGCGGACGTCGCGCGAAGTATCGGCACCTATCTTCTGGAAAACAGAAAAGGGGACTACCTGAAAGACTTCGGCGGGGTGATCGCAGAATCATCACGGATACTGGAACCGCTGATCAAAGGGTTTATTTATCACACCATAAAAAAATCGTCCCCCCTGACCATACTCGAGCTCGGCTGCGGCGCGGGTGAGTACCTGAAATACTACGCCGACATCAACAGAAACAGCCGGGGCACGGCGATTGACATCGACCCTTCTGCTGTCGCAATCGCGCGCGGGAAAATCAAAGAAAACAAGCTGGAAAGCAATTTCACCGTGGAAAGGGACAACATCATTACACTTCAAACCGTCAGGGACAGAACATTCGACCTTGTAACGTCTTACTCAAACATGCATTATTTTTCAGATAACGACAGGGCCGGGCAGTTCAGCATGATTTACAAGCTGCTGAATAAACACGGAAGGTTCATGCTCGCGACCGGCTTCAAGGCCAGAAGCCTGTCGTCATCCTATTATGACCTGATATTCTCAGCGACACAGGGGCTGTACCCGCTTCCGTATATCGATGACATAGTCAATGCCCTTAAAAGGAGCGGGTTCGCGCGGGTGAAAACGGTCAGCCTTATGGGCAGGTCATTCATGGGAGTTGTGGCGTATAAGTGACGGCATTAAAACAGCGGGGGGCGGAGCAGAGAGGACATCTGCTCCCATTATAGACATGTAACGCGCGCTCCCCCCCTGTCCACTTCGACAGGTGGTACGGTGAGCCTGCTTCGCATCGAGCCTGTCGAAATGCCGAACTGCTCAGTGCATCGCCCCATAGGGGGCACGTGTGCAATATTTATCTCAGGGATTTAATGCAATGTTTCCCATTTTTTTCACGCCACGGCCCGCGCCAATTATCTTCCGTAGGCGCGTAGCGCGCTACGCGCCTACAAAAGAGACCGGGTGTACCATTATTCGCCCCGGTCTTTTCCCTCCCCGCGGTTGATCTCCCATTTCTTCACATTGTTCCTGATATACCGGCGCACATTGTTCAATTCGTCCTGGT